>Ga0068862_100002281_pt1 | contig 17168 bp, 14 predicted proteins | sample KBSSwiS52_FD_66598 | JGI IMG/M metagenome (GOLD analysis project Ga0068862, IMG submission 66598) | Switchgrass rhizosphere microbial communities from Kellogg Biological Station, Michigan, USA - KBS Switchgrass S5-2 | ecosystem: Host-associated > Plants > Roots > Rhizosphere > Soil ... | reverse complement strand
AGACCGCGGGCGGCCGGGTCACCGCGGTGTAGAACTCGCCCTTGATCTGCTTGTAGAGGCCGTGGAGGATCGCCTTCTCGCCGATGGGCGAGATGCAGTTCGACGGCGGGGCCATGATCTTGGTGGCCTGGATCGCCTTGTAGAGGGCCTCCGCGGCGGCGCCGTGCACGTTGCGCGGCTTGGCGTTGGGCGAGAGCTTCGCGGTCTTGCAGATCTCGGCCGCCACCTGCGGGGACACCCGGCTGAAGTCGGACGAGAGGAAGCCGGCCAGGGAGTGGCCCCGCGTGTCGTGCAGCATCCGCAGCAGCACCCCGAACTCGATGCCGTAGGGATGCGGCTTGATCTCGCGCGGCGGGGGCGGCAGCTCGTGGATGGTGCGCGGGTACTCCCGCGTCTCGCCCTCCGGGGTGTGGTAGACCAGCTTCACGTGCGGGTTGGCGATGGCCACCTGCTCGAGGAACTCGTCCACCGAGGCGCGGCCCTTCTGGTAGCGGCCCTCGATCTCGAGCGTCACCTGGGTGCCGCGCGGGTGCTCCCAGTCGATCTTCTTGCTCTCGAAGATGCGCGGCTCGTTCTTCTTGGTGTCGATCTGCACCTCGAAGTAGTGCGCGGCGGCCCGCGCCCCGGTGCGCGAGATGATCTGCACCGGCTTGCCGGTGGTCAGCTGCGCGTACATGCCGGCGGCCGAGATGCCGATGCCCTGCTGGCCCCGGCTCATGCGCAGCCGGTGGAACTTCGAGCCGTAGAGCAGCTTGGCGAAGATCGGCGGGATCTGGTGCCGCACGATGCCGGGGCCGTTGTCGGCCACCGTGACCCGGAAGCGCGTGGCCTGGCTGGCCGTGGGCGGCGTCTCCCCGTTGCCGGTCGCGACCGCGAGGGTGACCACCACCTCGGGGAGGATGCCCGCCTCCTCGGAGGCGTCCAGGGCGTTGTCGACCGCTTCCTTGACGCAGGTCAGCAGGGCCTTGCGCGGGTTGTCGAAGCCCAGCAGGTGCCGGTTCTTGGTGAAGAACTCGGAGACGGAGATCTCCCGCTGGCGCGCGCCCATCTCGACGGCGGATGGCGCGGCCTTGGGCTCGGGGACGGGGGCCTTGGCCAGCGCGGTGGACATTCCCCTCCTTGATACCAAACCCGCCGCTCGCGGGCGCGCTTTAAAATCACCCCGCCGACCGGTCCGACCGCGGCACCGCGAGCGATCGGCTTGTCCGATCGCTTCTTCCGGCGTCGCCCCCCGTTGTAAGATCCGGAGCGCTCCACTTCCCCGCGAGGAGATCGGCACGTGGCCATCGCCACCCATCACGATGCCCGGCACGATGCCCGGGCGGCCCGCCGCTTCACGGTGGCCATCTGCGCGTTCACCGGCGCGTGGGGAGTCCTGACCGGCTTCGCGATCTTCCTGCTCCACGCCTCGAGGGACGTCACTCCCCGGACCTTCTGGCTGGGGCTCGCCGTCGCGGTGGTCGCCTCGTTCGTGGTGGAGTCGCTGCGGGAGAGCGTGCGAGGCCGGACCGGGCTCGGCACGCCGCGGTCGACCCGCGTCGCCCAGGGGCTCGGCACCATCCTGATGCTCGCGGTGTTCGAGCTGTTCGTGCTGGCCGCCCACCGCGCGGCCGATCTCTTCAGCCACCCGCGCGAGGTCGAGGAGCTGCGCAACGCCATCCTCGGCCCGGTGCTGGAAGACGCGGCGGGAGCGACCCGCGACCTCCTGGTGATGGCCGGACTGTGGATCCTGGCCGGCGCCGCGGTGGGCGCGGTCCTGGGCGCGCTCGCGGTCCGACCCGGTCGTGGGGCCGGCATGCGCCGCGAGCTGCGCGCGGGCGCGGTCGGCGCGCTCGCGGGGGCGACCGCGGCCCCGCTCGCGGTGGTCGGCTACATCCTGCTGTGGCGCGTGATCCTGGCCCTCCGCCTCGCGTTCTTCGACCGCTCCGCGCTGACGCGCCGGCTGGCCGCCTTCGTCGACCCGATGAGCATGGGCGTCTACGATCCTCCCGCCACCTGGTACGGGGGCGCGGTGCGCCTCGCGGCCCGGATCAGCGGCGCGTGGATGTCGATCCCGCCGCTCGGGCTCGTGGTGGGCGTGGCCCTCGCGGCCGCGCTGCTGGTGGGCCTGCGGTGGAAGCGCTGGTGGCCGCTCCTCGTGCTGGGGGCGCTGCTGCTCCCCGGCATCGCGGCGCCGCTCCTGCGGGACGCGCGCGACCTGCTGCGCCTGCCCTTCATGGCCGCGGTGGTGTGGGTCGCGCCCGCCACCGTGCTGGGCCTGGCCGCCCCGCTCCTGGAGCGGCCCGCGGAGCGGTCGCGCTGGTGGTCGTCGATCGCGGCGGTGCTCGGGATCGCGGTGGCGCTGATCACCGTCCTGCGCCTGCACGACGCGCGGTACCTGCTGCTGACGCTCGCCCTGTTCGGGGTGGCGGCGCTCCTCGCCCCGCGGGGCAGCATCGAGGAGTTCTGGCCCGCGATGGCTCTCTGCCTGGCGATCCTCGTGACCGGGATGAGCTTCGTGGTGGTGCACCTCACCGCGTCGTTCCACGAGGTGCTGGCCGGGGTGAGCCGGGTGAACGCGCTCCCCGCCGAGACGGAGAGCAGCTGGCGACCCAAGGTCCTGACCGACGATCTCCGGACGCTGGACGAGACCGCTCTTCCCGCCTGGACGGGCTGGTATCGACGGCAGCTCGTGGACCGCTACGCCCCCGCCGGGCTCGACGAGCGCCTGACCATCCTCGACGAGGTGGCGGCCCGCATCCCGCGCGATCGGCGTGAGGCCTTCTCGCGGCTGGACGCGATGGCCCGGAACAAGCAGCGGGCGCTGCGCGAGGCCCACGGCGAGGCGGCCCGTCGGCTGCCGCTCTACCGCTCGCTCGACGGGGTGTCGGGCGCGCCGTCCGAGGGGCTCTGGCCCATCCTGTCCGAGGAGTACTACGAGGCGCGCGACCGGGCCGGCGTGCCCTTCTGGGACGGCTACGCGCGGCAGGTCGACGTCATCCGGGCGCGGCTGGAGGCGCTCGACGCGGTCGCGGCCGGGCTGGTCTCGCTGCGGGTGGAGGCGGTCCAGCGGTCGGATCGCGACACCGCGCAGCGGCGCTGGGCCGAGACCGGCATCATCCAGACGCTCGAGGTGGCGCTCGCCGGCTCGACCGCCTTCTGGATCACCGTCGGCATGCTCGCGGCCTGGCAGGCGCAGCGGCGCGGCACCGGCCGGGGCCACGGGGGCGCGCGGCACGGGGGCGGGTAGCGGTCGTGCGCTTCTCCTGAACGCGAGGGTCGTGTAACATCCGATCCTCGTGACCACGACTTCCGCCGGTTGGCTGACCGCCGCCGTCCTCGCGTTGACCCTCACCGCCTGCGCGCCCACCAAGGTCCGCCCGACCGGCGCGGCCTCGACGGACCCGCTGCCCCGCCCGGACATGGTGCTCGTCTACGACTTCGCGGTCTCGCCCGAGCAGGTGAGCCTCAACCGCGGGTTGTTCGCGCGCCTGGGCCGCGACGTCTCGCCCGCCACCGCCACCGAGGACGAGGCCCGTGTCGGGCGCGAGGTCGCGGAGGGCTTCGCGGTCGAGCTGGTCAAGCGCATCCAGCGACTGGGGTTGCCCGCGGAGCGGGCCGCCGCCGGTCAGGCCGCGCCGGCGGGGAGCCTCGCGATCACCGGCCAGTTCCTCTCCATCGACGAGGGCAACCGGATGCGGCGGACGATGATCGGCTTCGGAGCGGGACAGAGCGAGGTCCGGGCGCTCGCCCAGGTGGCGCTGCAGACCGCCCACGGACCCCTGCTGGCGGAGGAGTTCGAGACCAGCGGGGCCAGCGCGCGCACGCCGGGCGTGGCCCCCATGATCGGTCCCGGGCTCGCGGTGCGCGGAGCGGCGAGCGGCGGTGAGCGGGGGCACGCACGCGCTGACCGAGCACCGCACCGAAGTCGAGGCGGACGCCCGGCGCATCGCGGACGAGCTGGCCAAGCAGCTCGGCAAGTTCTTCGTCCACCACGGCTGGATCACGGAGCGCGAGGCGCGCTGACGCTCCCGGCCCGGGGCGCCTCGCCCGCGCCGGTCCGCGATCTCAGGCCGGCGCGGGCGGCCAGGGGATCTTCATGCTGTCGAGGCGCCGCAGCCGATCCTGACCGAGCGCGCGATCCCACGTCTCGGCCAGCGCCTCCGCGGTCCACGCGCCCGCGGCGCTCACGGTGCGCAGCGGCGCGGGGTGCGACATCACGGTGACCTCGACGCCGCGGACCCCGATCACCTGGCCGGTGATGTGGGCCGCGCGGTCGCTGGCCAGGAACGTCGCCACCGGCGCGATGGCCTCGGGCGGGTTGGCGGTGGCGGCGCCGCGCCGCTCGCCGGGCAGCCGCTGGGTCATGCGGGTGTCCGCGGTGGGCGAGATCGCGTTGCAGCGCACCCCGTACTTGGCCATGGCCAGCGCGGTCGAGCGGGTCAGGCCCACGATGCCCTCCTTGGCCGCCGAGTAGTTCGGCTGCCCCGGGCTGCCTTCGAGGCCGGCCGCGGAGGTGAAGGTGATGATGCTGCCCGCGCGCTTCTCGCGCATGTGGCGGGTGGCGGGCTGCATCACCGTGAAGTGGCCCTTCAGGTGCACCGCGATGACCGCGTCCCACTCCTCCTCGGTCATGTTGAAGATCATGCGCTCGCGGAGGATGCCCGCGCAGCAGACCAGCACGTGCAGGTCGCCGAACTTCTCGAGCGCGACGTCCACCACCGCGCGGCCGCCGGCCATGGTCGCCACGCTGTCCGGCGCGGCCAGCGCCTGGCCGCCCGCCTGGCGGATCTCGGCCACCACCTGGTTCGCGGGCTCGCGGGAGGGATCCATCCCGTCCACGCTGACCCCGTAGTCGTTCACCACCACCTTCGCGCCCGCCGCGGCCAGCCCGATCGAGACCGCACGCCCGATGCCGGTGCCGCCGCCGGTCACCACCGCGACCTTGCCATCCAGCAGTCCCATTTGCGTCTCTCCTCGCGCTGCCGTATCGTCGGCGCGTTCGCGTCGACCGTGGCCAATCCTGGGCAAGGCCGGCCGGCGAGTCAAGGGTGCGGGATCAGTCCTCCCGGGGAGACGATCGATGGCGAAGACGCGCGGCACCGGGCTGCTCATGCTGTGGACCGACGTGGACCCGCAGCACGAGGCGGAGTTCAATCGCTGGTACGACGAGGAGCACCTCGACCGCCTCCTGAAGGTGCCGGGCTTCCTCGGAGCATCCCGCTACGAGGCGATCCGCGGCGGCCCCCGGTACCTCGCGATGTACGAGCTCGAGGAGGTGAGCGTGCTGCGCACCGCCGCGTTCCTCGACGAGGTGCGCTTCCGGCCCTCGGCGCGGCGCCAGCAGTCCTCCGGCGGCCACGTGGGACGCGACTACCTGCTGAACGGCTACCGGCAGATCTTCCCCGCTCGCACCAACCCGATCGAGCTGACCATGGGGCCGTCGCCGTACCTCCAGATGGGCCGCATGGACATCCCGGCCCACATGGAGGAGGAGTGGAACGACTGGTACAACTGGGTCTACGTGCCCGACTACCTCACGGTGCCGGGCGTGATCCGCGCCCGCCGCTTCATGGCGGTGGAAGGCCAGCCCAAGTACCTGACGGTCTACGAGTTCGAGCGCGCCGACGTGCCGGACGGCGAGGCGTGGAACCGGGTGCGGGACGCCAACCCGTGGACGCGCCGGGTGCGCCCCCACATGCGGCTCGACGCGGGCTCGCCCGCGGTCTTCAAGCGCATCACGCCGCCGCTCCAGGCCGGGCGATGATCAAGCGCGTGTCGCTGCTGACCCGGAAGGACGGCATGACCCGCGAGCAGTTCACGCGCCACTGGCTCGAGATCCACGCCCCGCTCGCGCGGCCGGTGCCCGGCCTCAAGCGCTACGTGCAGTCGCACATCCTTGAGGAGTTCAGGCGGGCCGACATCCCGACATCCGCGGTGCAGGTCGACGGCATCGCCGAGCTGTGGTTCGAGGACCGGGCCAGCATGGAGCGGGCGCTGGCCTCTCCGCAGATGGCCGCCCTGCATGCCGACGGGGCGCTCTTCATCGGGGCCAACAAGACGTTCGTGGTGGAAGAGAAGACGATCATCGCCTGAGCGATCCGTGAGCGGGGAGCCGATCGCGCTCGGCGTCAAGGTCGCCTACACGATCTTCCTCGCGGTGCTGGTGCCGGTCTACTGGGCGCACTATGGCCCGGCCAACTTCCTCTGGTTCTCCGACATCGCCCTGCTGGGCGGAGGCGCCGCGCTCTGGCTGGAGAGCCCGCTGCTGGCCAGCATGATGATGCTGGCGGTGCTCCTGCCGGAGTGCGCGTGGAACCTCGACTTCTTCGGCCGCCTCCTCACCGGCCGGCGGATGTTCGGGATGAGCGCCTACATGTTCGAGCGAGAGCGGCCGCGCCTCGTGCGCGCGCTCTCGCTCTTCCACGTGCCGCTCCCGATCGGGCTGGTGTGGCTCGTGCATCGCCTCGGCTACGACCGCCGGGCATGGCTCGGCCAGAGCCTGCTCGCCCTCGTGGTCCTGCCGGCGAGCTACTGGCTCACCGACCCGGCCGAGAACGTGAACTGGGTGCACGGCCTGGGGGCCCCGCAGCGCCGGCTGCCCCCGTGGCTCTACCTGGCGTTGCTGATCGTGGCCTTCTCGCTGGTGCTCTACCTGCCCCCGCACCTCGCCTTCGTCTACTTTCCCTTGAGCGCCAGGTCCTCGTAGGGCGCGGAGTAGGCGTGGCCGGCGATGAGGCCGAGCCCCGACTCCCGCACGCGCGGGCCCACCCCGTTGAGGAACGCCAGCTCCCAGATCGGGGCGTACATCGTCCGCTCGACCACCATCTGCTGGATGCGCTTCAACGTCGCCTCGCGGCGCTTGGGGTCGGGATCGGCGGCCTGCTCCTGCATGAGCCCGTCGATGTCGGGATAGCCGCCGTAGGAGTACACGCCGGTGCTGGCCACGAACTGCTCGAGGCGGGTGGCCGCGTTGCCGAAGGCGCCGCTCGAGCCCTGGATCAGGTTGCGGTACTTCTTGTCCGCGTAGCCGCTGAAGAAGGCGGCGCGCTCGAGCGGCCGGATCTTGGCCCGGATGCCCACCGTCTGCATCGAGTTGACGACCGCCTCGCCCAGGTTGGCGTAGGAGGTGTCGCAGTAGTACTCGCCCGCGTCGAAGCCGTTCGGATACCCGGCCTCGGCCAGCAGCTTGGCCGCGCGCTTGGGGTCGTACACGGGGGCGGGCGGCGGCCAGAAGTACTCGAACGAGGTCGGGATGATGCTGCCCGACAGGCGCGAGTATCCGAGGGTCAGGGCCTGGTTGATGGACGCGCGGTCGATGGCGAGGCTCGCGGCTTCGCGCACGCGCCGGTCGTGCCACGGCGACTTGGCGTCCCACTGGTCGGGGAAGTAGAGCCAGAACGGAGCCTGGATCACCGCCGGCTTGAGCGCGAGGCCGGGCGTCTTCTGCAGCTCCTCGGCCAGCTCCCCGCGGATCGAGTAGGCGATGTCGACCTCGCCGCGCTTGAGCGCGGCCAGCCGGGTGGCCTCGTCGGGGATGACCCGCAGCACCAGTCGCTTCACGCTGGGCGGCTTGCGCCAGTACTGCTCGAAGGCCTCCAGAACCAGCTCGACCCCCGGGGTGAACGAGACGAACTTGTAGGGCCCGGCTCCCACCGGCGCCTTCTTGAAGCCCTCGTCGCCCACCTTCTCGACGTACTTGCGTGGCACGATCCAGCCCGCGCCGGTGGCGTTGGTGTAGAAGGTCAGGAAGTCCGGCCACGGCTGCTTGAGGCGGATGCGGACGCGGGTCGGATCCGGCGTCTCGATCGCGGCCACCCGCTCCTTCAGCAGCTTGCTGGCCGCTCCGCGGTAGCGCTCAAGGGAGAACTTGACGTCGTCGGCGGTGACCGGGTCGCCGTTGTGGAAGAGCGCCCCCTTGCGCAGCACGAAGTCGTAGACGAGCCCGTCCTTCGACATCGACCACGACTCGGCCAGCGCGTTGGCGCGCGGCTGGCCCGGCATGGGCTTCACCAGCGCGTCGTGGAGCGCGTAGAGGACCATGTAGGGGGTGATCATCCCCGGCGTCTCGGCCGGGTCGAACCACGTGGGGGCCAGCGAGATGTGCACCGCCCAGGTGAGCTGGCCCTCCGGTCCGGCCGCCGGAGCGGCGCCGGGCCAGGCGAGCAGGCAGAGGAGCGATGCCAGGACCATGAGCGCGGTCGGAGCGAAGGCACGTCGGGCCATGAGGGCCTCCTTCGGGATCGAGGGGATCCAGGACCGGAACGGTGGCCCGATTATCCCGACCGCGCGCCCCCTGTCAACCACCTCGATGGGAGGCGCCGGGCCGGCCGGCTCCGCCCTAGCCGGGGCGGGAGCCGTTGGTGGCGGGCAGCGGCGAGAAGTCGCGGTGATAGAGCGCGGCCAGCTGACCGCGGCCCCGCAGCATCAGCTTCTGGAAGATGTGGGTCAGGTGCGCCTTGACCGTCGCCTCGCTGATGTCGAGCCGGCGGGCCACTTCCTGGTTGCTCAGCCCGCCGGCGATGAGCTGGGCGATGTCCTGCTCGCGACGGCTGAGCCGGTTCCGGAGCGCGGACTCGACCGGGACCGCGCCGACGGAGCGGGCGGTCAGCTCCTCCACCACCAGGGTGAGGACCCGGTGGCTCGCCCAGACCTGGCCCTGGTGCACGAGACGGATGGCCTTGATCAGGGCCTCCACGGTGGCGCTCTTGGTGAGGATCCCCCGCGCCCCGCACTTGAGCGCCTGCACCGCCCACGCGTCGTCGGGCTCGGCGCCGGCCAGGATCACCCACGGGCGCGTGCCGTTCTGGCGGAGCCCCGCGCACGCGGTGAGAGCGCCCACCACCTTCGCGTCGACGAGCATGACGTGCGGCGTCCCCGCCCGCATCAGCTCGCGCGCCGGCAGCGCGCTGGCCTCGCCCACCAGGGTCACCGCCGGATAGGTATCCAGGATGCTGCGGAGCCCGGAGCGAAAGAGCGCGCTGTCGCTGACGAGGGCGACGCGGATCGCGGCGGCCGTCGGACTGGCGGACGAGGGGCCCGCGGATCTTGCGAGCGAGCGAGCCCCATCGCGGCGGACCAAGGCGTGACCTCCGGAAATGTGAGCGTGTGGCGTGGACGTTCGATGATGCGCGCGAAGTTGTCAAGGGTGAAGTGACGATCACGTGTCGAAGATCGCGCTCGATGATCGGCGGTGGGAAACAAGCACCGCGTCATTCGCCGGGAGCGCGCAACAAGTGCGAGGGACGATCCACGCGGCGGAATGCGCAGGCGGAGATGATGCCGGCGGTTCCCACTGTGGGAAGTCGCGAGCGAGACCTCGTGGAAGATCTCGCCCCGCGGAGGGGTCGCGTGCGGGTCGTACTACTGAAGTCGTAGTGGTCGCGGACCAGGGTCGCATCGCGGGGACCTTCGTCTAATTGACGGCCCTCGCATCCGGCGTGAGCATTCGGCCGTGAATCAGTGGCTCCCCCACGGAGGACGGACGATGCGCACCCGATTTGTCGTGACGAGTCTCTTGGCGATCGCGCTGGCCGCGTGCAGCGGCGCGCGCTCGATGGGAACCCCGGAGGAGGGCCCGCTGGTCCGGGACGGGGGCGCGTTGCCTTCCGGCCCCAGCACCCGCGCGGGTCGTGCGGCGGAGCCCGCCCGGCCCCGGGACGGAGCCTCCGCGAGCTCGACCGCGCTCAACCTTCGCCTGATGGAGCAGGCCGCCCGGTCGGGTGACACCGGTGACCTGCCGGTGGGCACCGGAGACCTGCTGGAGATCTCGGTCTTCGAGGTCGAGGAGCTGTCCAAGATCCGGGTGCGGGTGCCCGGGCGCGGCGTGATCTCGCTTCCCCTCGTCGGGCAGATCGACGCGGCCGGGCGCACCACCGCCGAGCTCGAGGAGGAGATCCGCGGCCGGCTCCAGAAGAAGTTCATGCACGAGCCGCAGGTCTCGGTCTTCCTGCAGGAGCACAACAGCCAGCGGATCTCCGTGATCGGGGCGGTGCGCAAGGGCGGGGTGTTCGGCATCACCCGCCCGCTCCGCCTGGCCGACGCCCTCGCGCTCGCGGAGGGCCTGACCGACGAGGCGGACCGTCAGGTGTACGTGATCCGGCGCGCGAGGATGAGCGCGGTCACCGCGGCGGCGGCCACGAGCGGAGCGGCGAGGCCGGCGGTCGCGTCGAAGGGAGCGGGGGCGGGCGGGGACGGGACGGTGGAGGTGATGGCGCCGATCGATCTCTCCGAGCTCGCCGACGGTCGCGAGGACCTGAACATCCAGCTCCAGGCCGGCGACGTGGTGAACGTCCCGCGGGCGGGATCGGTGTACGTCGGCGGCTCGGTCGAGCGGCCCGGCTCGTTCCTGCTCCGGGGCAAGACCACCGCCCAGCAGGCGATCTTCTCCGCGGGCGGGGTCAAGGACGTGGCGGACTGGAGCGACGTGCGCCTCTACCGGAAGTCGCCCTCCGGAAAGGTGGAGGTCACGGTCTACGACCTGGAGGCGTTCGAGAAGGGCGCGGCGGCGCCCGAGCTGCAGCGGAACGACGTGCTGGTGGTGGGCAAGTCGGCCGGCAAGGCCTTCTTTTATGGGTTCCTCGACTTCTTCAAGGGCGCCCTCGGGGTGGCGAAAGGCATATGAGCGACACGTTCACGCGCGTGCTCTCGAGCGGACGGGACCTCCCGGCGGCGCTGCCGCCGATCCGGCTCGAGGCCGAGTATCGGAGGGAGAGCGAGATCCACTTCTGGGACTACTGGCAGGTGCTCGTCCGCCACCGGAGGACGGTGGCGCTGGTGTTCGCGGGCACGGTGCTGACCGCCTTCGTGTGGAGCGTGACCGCGCGGCCGGTGTTCACCGGCACCGCGATGCTCCGCATCGACAAGGAGGAGCCCCGGGTCCTGAAGTTCGATCAGGCGGGCCGGGACGAGGGGGGCGAGTCCACCCAGACGCAGCTCCAGACCTACCACCGGCTCCTGCAGAGCCGCGGCCTCGCCAGCCGCGTGGTCGGGCTCCTGGACCTCGGGCACAATCCCGAGTTCGCCCGCGCGGGCGAGCGCCCCGGGCAGCTGACCGACGCGTTCCTCGATCGCCTCCAGGTCGAGCCGGTCCGCAACACACGGCTGGTCAAGATCTCGTTCCGGAGCCGCAACCCCGAGCTGGCCGCGAAGGCGGCCAACACCCTGGCCGAGGAGGCCATCGCCCAGCAGCTCGACGAGAAGAAGGCGGCAGGCCGGTACGCGACCGGGTTCCTCGCCACCCAGGTGAACGACGCCCGCCAGGCCCTCCAGGCGAGCGAGGCCCAGCTGAGCCAGTTCCTGGGCGAGCACGACATCCTGTTCGTGGGCGGCGACCGCCCCGGCGACCGCGTGGAGCGCCAGGCCCTCGTCACCCAGGAGCTCGCGACCCTGTCCGACTCTCTCCTCAAGGCCAAGGCGGAGCGGGTCGCCAAGGAGAGCCTGCTCGCGCAGGCGACGAAGTCCAACGCGGAGACCCTCCCGGCGGTCCTGCAGAACCCGCTGATCGAACACCTCAAGGAGGAGGCGACCAAGCTCGAGGCGAAGTACCGCGAGCTCGGCCAGTCCTTCAAGCCCGAGTACCCGCGAATGCAGCGGCTGGCCGAGAGCATCGCCGAGGTGCGCAAGCAGCTCCGGGCCGAGATCCAGCGGTTCGTGGAGTCGGTGCGCGGGGAGTACCAGGCCGCGCTCCAGAACGAGAACGAGATCCGGAAGCTGGCCGACAGCCAGCGCGGGATGGCCCGGAAGCTCGACGGCGAGATGGCCCGCTACAACCTCCTGCGCCGGGAGGTGGACACCAACCGGGATCTCTACACCGCGCTCTCGACCCGCCTCAAGGAGACGCACGTCTCCGCGTCGCTCCTGCTCTCGAACATCTCGGTGGTGGACCGGGCCGACGTGCCGATCCGACGCTCCGGCCCGCGCACCGGGCTGAACCTGCTGATCGGCTGCCTGCTGGGCCTGGTCGGAGGGGTGACGGTGGCGTTCCTATTCGAGTACCTCGACACGAGCATCCGCGATCCGCGCGAGGTCGAGAGCATGCTCCGGGTGCCGACCCTGGGCCTGGTGCCGAACCGCGCCGCGCTGCCGGCCCATCTGGGCGCGCTGCCCGTCGCGTCGACCGCGGACGCCGCCGCCGGCGGCATTCCCGGCAGCTTCGCGCTCGTCTCGCACCAGGCCACCAGCTCGATCCTGGCCGAAGCGTTCCGGACCCTGAGAACCAGCGTGGTGTACGCCACGCCGGATCGTCCGCCCAAGACGATGCTGGTGACCTCGCTGCAGCAGCAGGACGGCAAGACCTCGGTCTCGACGAACTGCGCGATCACCCTGGCCCAGCTCGGGCTGGGTGACGTGCTCCTGGTGGACGCGGACATGCGCCATCCGGATCTGCACGGGATCCTCGGCGTCCCGCAGGCGCCGGGCCTCTCCGATCTGCTGGTGGGCGGGGTGGGCGTGACCGAGGCGGTGCGGCCGACCCGCATCCCCGGGCTCTTCGTGATCCCGGCGGGCCCGGTGCCGAGCAACCCCGCCGAGCTCCTGTTCTCGCCGCGGTTCGGGCAGGCCCTGACCGTGCTCGGCGAGCGGTTCGCGCACATCGTGATCGACACCCCGCCGATGCTGGGCGTCAGCGACAGCCTCGTCCTCGCTCCGCGGGTCGACGGGGTGATCCTGGTTCTCCGCCACGGCCACGCGGGCCGCGACGCCGCCCAGCGCGCGGTGCACATGCTCGGCTCGGTCCGCGCGCGGGTCCTCGGCGTGGTCCTCAACCACGCGGACCTCCGGGCCTCCGCGGCGGGCTACCCCTACTACCATCAGGAGCCGATGAACGGGGCGTCGATGTGGGCGGACCTGGCCTCGCGGGCCCGGGCCGCCTCGCGAGGGTCGAGTCAGGGTCGCGACCGCGATCTCGGCGTCCTTTGAGACGACCGGTCACCACCCGCCGGGCCTCGGTGCTCCTCGCGGACGCACTGATGGTCGCCGCCGCGAACTACGTCGCCTTCTGGCTGCGGTTCGACGGGGAGATCCCGGCCCAGTACTGGACGCTGTGGCTGCAGACCGTCCCGTGCCTGGTGCTGATCCGCGGGCTCGCCTTCGTGTGGTTCCACCTCTACGACTCGCTCTGGCAGTACGTCGGCCTGCGGGACCTGCGGGCCATCGCGGCCAGCGTGACCGCGAGCAGCGCGGTGTTCTGCCTGGTGATCCGCGGGCTGCTCGAGCTGCGGGCCTATCCGCGCACCGTGTTCGTCATCGACCTGGTGCTGCTGGTCTTCGTCATGGCCGCGGTGCGGGTGAGCTGGCGGCTGGGCGGGGAGTACCTGGCGAGCGCCCGCTCGACGCGCGTCCTGATCTTCGGGGCGGGAGACGCGGGGGAGGCGATCGTGCGGGAGATCCTCACCGGCGGTGACCACGGCTATCGCCCGGTGGGATTCGTGGACGACGATCCGACCAAGGTGGGCCAGCGCATCCACGGGGTCCCGGTGCTGGGCACCGCGGCCGACCTGACGCGGATCATCGAGGAGACCCACCCGAGCGAGGTGCTGGTCGCCATCGCGCGCGCCACCCCGCCGATGCTCCGGCAGGTGGTGAAGGCGCTCGAGTCGCACAAGCTGCCCATCAAGGCGGTGCCCCACCTCCGCGACATGCTCGACGGCCGGGTGCGGCTGCACGAGGTCCGGGACCTCGCGGTGGCGGACCTGCTGGGCCGGGCGCCCGTCGGCCTCGACGTGGCGACCGTGAAGCATCTCGTCGAGGGCAAGCGGGTGCTCGTGACCGGGGCGGGCGGGACCATCGGCTCCGAGCTGAGCCGGCAGATCGCCGCGCTGGGTCCGAAGAGCCTGGTGCTGTTCGAGCGCTACGAGAACGCGCTGTGGGCGGTGGAGCGCTCGGTGGCCGGAGTCCGGCCGACGGGCCCGGTCCACTCCGTCATCGCGGACGTCACCGACGAGCGGCGGGTGGACGAGGTGCTGGCCGACCATCGCCCCCAGCTGATCCTGCACGCGGCGGCCCACAAGCACGTGCCCCTCATGGAGCTCAACCCCTGCGAGGCGATCAAGAACAACGTGCGGGGCACCCGGATCGTGGGCGAGGCCGCGGTCCGCCACGGGGTGGAGCGCTTCGTCCTGATCTCGAGCGACAAGGCGGTCAACCCCTCGAGTGTGATGGGGGCCACCAAGCGGGTCGCGGAGCTGCTCGTGATGGCGCTGGCCGAGGGGGGCCCGACCGGGTTCGTGGTGGTGCGCTTCGGCAACGTGATGGGCAGCAACGGCAGCGTGATCCCGCTCTTCCTCGAGCAGATCCAGGCCGGCGGGCCGGTCACGGTCACCCATCCCGACATGCGGCGCTACTTCATGCTGATCCCGGAGGCGGTGCAGCTCGTGCTCCAGGCCGCCGCCCTGGGCGAGACCGGGGCCCTCTACGTGCTCGACATGGGCGAGGAGATCCGGGTGGTGGACATGGCGCGCAACCTGATCCGCCTGTCCGGCTTCATCCCGGAGCGCGAGATCCCGATCGTCTACACCGGGATCCGGCCGGGCGAGAAGCTCTCCGAGGACCTGGTGGCCTCCGACGAGACCATCGAGCCGTCGCGCCTCCCGGGCGTCAGGCGGGTCCGCTCGGCCCGCGAGACGTCCGCCGAGCACCTCGCCCGCGAGGTGGCCGGTCTCGAGCACCTCGCCGACGAGGGTGCGACCGGCGCCGTGATCCAGCAGCTCGGCGCGATGGTCTCGCTGTTTCGGCCGCCCGTGCCCGTCCCGCCCGACGTCGCGGCCGGGCGCCCGGTGCGTCCCGTGAGCCTGACGAACCCCGCCGCGGTGGCCGGCGAGGCCACGGGCGCCGCCTGATGCAGAACGGTTGGTGGCCGGGCTGGCCCAAGCGCGCCTTCGATCTGGTGGCGGCCTCCGTCGCGCTGATCGTGCTCGCGCCGCTCCTGGCCCTGACCGCGCTCGCGATCGGGCTGCTGCTCGGCCGGCCGGTGATCTTCGCGCAGCGCCGGCCGGGGTGGCACGGGCGGCCCTTCGTCCTCTACAAGTTCCGCACCATGAGCGGCGCGCGCGCCGCCGACGGCGGGCTCCTGCCCGACCGCGACCGGCTGACCCGCCTGGGCCGGCTCCTCCGTCGCACGAGCCTGGACGAGCTGCCCGGGCTGATCAACGTGATCCGGGGCGACATGAGCCTGGTCGGCCCGCGGCCGCTCCTGATGGAGTACCTGCCGCGCTACACGCGCGAGCAGGCCCGGCGCCACGACGTGCGGCCCGGGATCACCGGCTGGGCGCAGCTCAACGGGCGCAACCGGCTGCCGTGGGAGCGCCGCTTCGCGCTCGACCTCTGGTACGTCGACCACCAGTCGTTCCGCCTGGATCTTCGGATCCTGCTCCGGACGGTATGGATCGCCCTCGCCCAGGCCGGGGTCAGTCAGCCGGGGGAGGGACCGGAGGAGCATTTCCGAGGGCGCGAGCCGGCGAGCGACGCCCCCGCGAGCCCGGCCGCGCGCGTCATCGCCATGAACCCGTCGCCCCGACGGCGCCTGGAAGACACGGAGGCCCACCGATGGAGCTGATGCCGATCATCCGGCCGACCCTGCCGGAGTTCCGCGAGTTCGAGGACCTGGTCCGCCCGAGCTGGGAGGAGGGCGTCGTCACCACCGGCCGGGTCGTGCGCGCCTTCGAGGAGGAGGTCTGCCGGCAGACCGGAGCCCGCGAGGCGGTCGCGATGTCGTCGTGCACCGCCGGCCTCATGCTGGCGGTCCGGGCCCTCGAGCTCCGGGAGGGCGCGGAGGTCATCGTGCCGTCGTTCACGTTCGCGGCCACCGCGCAGGCCCTCCTGTGGAACGGGCTGGTGCCGGTCTTCTGCGACTGCCTGCCCGACACGCTGACCCTCGATCCGGCCGACGTCGAGCGCAACCTGACCGCGCGGACCGGCGCGATCTGCGCGGCCTATATCTACGGCCTGCCGCCCGACATCGACGCGTTGACCGCGGTGGCCGCGCGCCACGGCGTGCCGCTGTACTTCGACAGCGCGCAGGGCCTGGGCGCCGAGTACCAGGGCCGTCGCGCCGGCGGCTTCGGGGCTTGCGAGATCTTCTCGCTGAGCCCCACCAAGGTCGTCACCGCGATCGAGGGTGGGGTGATCTGCACCGGCGATCCCCGGCTGGGGGCCCGCCTGCGGTCGATGCGCGACTACGGCAAGGATCCCAAGAAGGGGGAGGACATGGTCCACCTGGGCCTCTCGGCCCGGATGAGCGAGCTGCACGCCGCGGTGGGGCTGCTGTCGCTGCGGCGCGTGGACGAGCTGGTGAAGGCCCGGCGGCAGCTGATCGAGACGTACCGGACGCGGCTGGCCGTGCTGCCCGGATGCGCGGTGCAGGCGGCTCCCGCCGACCGGTCGAGCAGCGGCAACTACTTCGTGCTCTTCATCACGGCCGGCGCCCGCGCCCAGCGCGACGCGGTGTACGCGGGCCTCGCGGAGCGGGGGATCCAGACCAAGCGCTACTTCTATCCCCCGGTGCACGAGCAGACCGTCTTCCAGCGCCTGCCGCACCGGGTGAGCGAGCGGATGGAGCGGACCGCGACCGCGAGCCGGGAGGCCCTGGCCCTGCCGCTCTACTCTCACATGACGCCCGAGCAGGTGGATCGCGTGTGCCGGGAGGTCGAGCACCTGCTGGCCTGAGCCGGGCCAGGGGGCGATGGCGATGTCGACACGGGTCCTGTCCGCGGTCGCGAGCGAGTCGATCACGACGCGCTTCGCGATCGGCGCGTTCTGGGCGCTGGTGGGCGCGGTGCTCTCGCGAGGCCTGACCCTCGCTTCGTCGGTCCTCGCCGGCCGGCTCCTGGGCACGACCGGCTTCGGCGAGATCGGCATGGTCCAGAGCACGCAGGGCCTGTTCGGCGTGGTGGCCGGCGCGGGGCTGGGGCTGGCCGCCACCAAGTTCGTCGCCGAGTTCCGGTCCACCGACTCCGCCCGGACCGGCCGCTGCGTCACGCTGGCGACCACGATCGCGCTGGTCTCCGGCGCCCTGATGGCGCTCGTGCTCCTCGCCCTGTCCGGAGTGATGGCCGGGACCGTGCTGCGCGCGCCCCATCTGACCGCGGAGCTCCGGATCGCGACCGGGCTGGTCCTCTTCGGCACGATCAACGGGGTGCAGACCGGCGCCCTCGTCGGCTTCGGCGACTTCCGGACCCTGGCGGTCCTGAGCA
>Ga0068862_100002274_pt1 | contig 17192 bp, 17 predicted proteins | sample KBSSwiS52_FD_66598 | JGI IMG/M metagenome (GOLD analysis project Ga0068862, IMG submission 66598) | Switchgrass rhizosphere microbial communities from Kellogg Biological Station, Michigan, USA - KBS Switchgrass S5-2 | ecosystem: Host-associated > Plants > Roots > Rhizosphere > Soil ... | reverse complement strand
GCCTTCTCGCGCCGGATGTGCTGCTCGCGCGTCTGCAGCGACATGCGGTACGCCGTGTTGCCGTGCGCGTCGACCGAGACGCCGATGATGCGCCCCGGCGCCTGCCGCACATGGCGTTCGAGCGTCGCGAAGAACGCGGCGTGTGGACCGCCGTAGCCAAGCGGCACGCCGAAGCGCTGCGAGTTGCCGTATACGACGTCGGCGCCCATCTCGCCGGGCGGCGTCAGGAGGACGCAACTCAAAAGATCTGTACCGACGGCGACAAGCACGCCCGCCTGCTTCGCCCGGGCGATGAACCCGCGCAGGTCGTGGACGCGGCCGGCTTCATCCGGCGTCTGCACCAGCGCGCCGAACACGCCGTCGCCGAAGGCCACGCTATCCAGTTCGCCGTTCGGCACCACGACGATGTCGATGCCCAGCGGGATCGCACGGCCGCGGACGACATCCAGCGTCTGCGCGTAGCACGAGTCGGTGACGAGGAACTGCGGGCGGCCGGCGGCGGCTTCGATCCGCTTCGCCTGGACGCGCGCCAGCATCGTCATCGCCTCGGCGGCGGCGGTCGCCTCGTCCAACAGCGAGGCGTTCGCGATTTCCATCCCCGTGAGATCGCGGACCATCGTCTGGAAGTTGAGGAGCGCTTCCAGCCGGCCCTGCGCGATCTCCGCCTGATATGGCGTGTACGGCGTGTACCAGCCGGGGTTCTCGAGGACGTTGCGGAGAATCACGCTCGGCGTGATGCAGTCGTAGTAGCCGAGACCGAGAAACGATCGACACAGCTGGTTGCGCGAGGCCGTGTGGCGCAGTTCGCGGAGGAATTCGTACTCGCTCTCGCCATCGGGCAGGTTCAGCGGTTTCTTGAGGCGAATGCGCGCCGGGATCGCCTCGTCGATGAGCGCGTCGAGCGAGGCCGCGCCGACGGCGTCCAGCATGGCGTCGCGCTCATCAGCGTCGGGCCCGATGTGGCGGGATTGGAACGGTTCGAAGTCGAAGGTCACAGGTCTGATGTCAGGCTCTTTGGTCCGCGCTACTTGATCAGGGCTTGATACTGCGTGGCGTCGAGGAGCGCGTCGACCTCACCCGGATTGGTCAGCTTGAGCACGACCATCCAGGTCGCGTGCGGCTCCTTGTTAATCGTCTCGGGCTTGTCTTTCAGCGCGGTGTTGACCTCGGCCACCTCGCCCGACACCGGCGAGTACAACTCGGACACCGCCTTCACCGATTCGATGGTGCCGAACGACTGCCCCTGTTTCAGCTTGGCGCCGACCTCCGGCAGGTCCACGTAGACGACGTCGCCGAGCTGCTGTTGGGCGTAGTCGGTGATGCCGACTCTGCCGCCGTCGCCGTCGAGATCGATCCACTCGTGATCCTTCGTGTATTTGAAACTGCCCGGATACGCCATCGACTCCTCGCTACTTTGCCCGCTTGTAGAACGGCATCGGCACGACGCGCGCGCGCGTACGCCGGCCGCGGACGTCGACGTCGAACTCGCTGCCGGCGGCCGTGTGCTCGATCGGCAGGTACGCCATGCCGATTGCTTTCTTCAGAAATGGCGTCTGCGTGCCGCTCGTGACCACGCCGGCTTTGACGTCGCCGACGTAGGCGTCGTAACCGTGCCGGGCGATGCCGCGCTCCAGCATCTCGAAGCCCACGATCTTCCGCTTCGCGCCGCTCGCCTTCTGTTCGCGCAGCGCGGCGGCGCCGACGAAGTCGTCCTTCTTCCAGCCGACAATCCAGTTCAAGTCGGCTTCCACCGCGGTGGTCGTCTCGTCGATGTCGTTGCCGTGCAGGCGCATGCCGGCCTCGAGCCGCAGCGTGTCGCGGGCGCCAAGCCCGCACGGGATGACGTCCACCGCCTGTCCCGATTCGAGCAGCGCCAGCCACACCCTGTCGGCCGACTGCGGCGGGACGAAGATTTCGAAGCCGTCCTCGCCGGTGTAGCCGGTTCGCGAGATCGTCGCGCGCACGTTGGCGACTTCGCCATGCGCGAACCAGTAGTACTTGATCGTTCCCAGCTCCACGCCCGTGAGCGGCTGCAGGATGTTCTGCGCTTCCGGTCCCTGAATCGCCAGCAGGGCGTAGCGCGAGCTCGCGTCGACGGCGACCGCGTCGCCCGCCGGCTTGATCTGCTCGGCGATCCAGGCGTAGTCCTTCGGGATGTTGCCGGCGTTGACGACCAGGAGGAAATGCGACGCGGCGAGGCGGTAGACGAGCAGGTCGTCGATGAACGTGCCGGCCGGCGTGAGCAGTCCCGAGTACTGCGCCTGACCGACGGCAAGCTTCGACGCGTCGTTGGACGAGATGCGCTGCACGGCGGCCAGCGCGTCCTTGCCGGCGATTTCGATCTCGCCCATGTGGGACACGTCGAAGAGCCCGGCGCGGGTCCGAACCGCGGCGTGCTCGATCGACAGGCCGGAGTACTCAACCGGCATGTCCCAGCCGCCAAACGGCACCATCTTCGCGCCGGACGCGCGGTGCCGGGCGTTGAGGGGCGTCTTCTTGAGAGGTGCTTCGGTGACCTGTTCCATGTGGGCGGCGCGTGTACGAGCGGAACAGGTAACGGTACTATGCGCCTTCCGGCACGGTCAAGGAACCATCGGGGCGCCTAACAGTCCAGCAGACTATCCGCCACCGAGGGCCCAGGCCATCAGTGCGCCCGCCATACAGTTGAAGACGATGACGCCGGCGCCAATCGTCAGCGCGATTGGAAAAATAGTGCCGGGGCCGGTGAGCGCCAACACCACGCACATCGCGACAATCGCGCCGCCGGCGAGGTTGCCGCCGGCGACGATCGCGTCACGCACCCCTCCCCGCGTGACGAGTCCCACGAGCGCCCCGGCGATGAACAGCGCCGCCGCCATCAACGCAACCGCTCGACCCGAGTTCAGGAACCACGGCGGAAAGTCGCCGCCCGGCTGGAACCACTCGCGCCAGCCCGCCATCAGGACCAGGTGGGCTGCCACGAACACCACGGCGCCAAACACTGCGCTCTTCCAGCGAATCATGGCCAGCCCTTGCTGAAGGTCCCGACGATCCGTCGCGGGCCGGACGAATCGTCGGGACGCGTGATTATTTCTCTATGCCGTGCAGCGACCCTTCATGGCCGCCCGCCAGGAAACAGTCAACAACCCAGGCGTTGCAGAAGTCGCATCGCCAGCTGGTCCAGATCTGCCACCACGACTTGGACGTGCAGCCATTCTGGCTGTAGCAGACGTCGTGGATGTCGCAGCAGAATCGATAGATGGTCCCGTCCAGCCAGTGCAGGCCGTCGCATCCTGGCTCGTTCGCCGAGAGCGTCGGCGCGAAGAACTGCAGTGCCCGCGCCGGCCAACCGCGTTCGCTCTTCGCGACGAAACCCTTCTGCACGAGCTCGGTCTTGTAGTGATGGAACGCCGAGACCTGCAGGTTCATCCAGGCCATGTCGGGCGCGAACGGCCACCCGCCATAGTCCTTGAGATGCTCCGGTGCGATGTACCCCTTCGTCAAGCCGGGGATATCCCAGATCAGCACCTGACTGTCCGGAAACCAGTTGATGATGCCGATCTCGACGCCATCGTTGGTGAGATGGCTGACGAACACCTCGCCCTGGAGTTTGCGCCCAGCGATCAGGTCGCGGTTCTGCGCTGGTTTGCGAATGGTCCTCGCCGTCATGCCGTTCGCCCATTCGGTTCGCAGCTCCAGAAGGTCCTTCTGGACATCGCGCTTCGGCGCACCCTTCCGCCGAATCAGCTGGTCGCGCCATTCGAGACCCGCGCCACTGGCGTCGGCTTTGTCCTTCCACAGGCTGTAGGCCTGATGATTCGCCCAGTCGAGCGTCGGCCGCGCGCTCGGTTCGCTGAAGACCTGCAGCGGGTTGCCGGCGCCGCCTGTGTACCGCAACACGTCGTTGACGCCGTCGATGCGATCGGCCTTGAACCGCGCGAGCTCGTTGCCAGCTGTGTCGCTGAGCCTCGTAATCAGATCGCCTTCGAAGGTCCGTTCCCCGACTGCCACCGCATCGGCAAAGCGCATGGTGACGCGCGCGGTCTGCGCTTCGAGCGCATAGTAGGTCGCGCCCCTCTCTCCCGGCCGACTGCCGAGTCGCTGTCCAACCGGCGCCTGACGGACCGTCGGTGCGGTCTGACCGCCCGGATTCGCCCGCACGCGTGTTGTCCACCACGGCCCGACGAGCAGAACGCTCAACGTGAGACACACACCCCATGCGATCAGCCTTTCGCGACTTGTTTTCATCGCCCTCTCCCTCGTCAAGGGCGTACGCGCGACCTCGCAACCTTGTGCTGCCCCGCCTCGTTCGCCGAATCGCCGGAGACGCCCGGCGCTGCGCGGCGCCAGACGCGCCGCCGCCTTTCAGATCGCCTGCTCCGCGGCGTCGAGACACGCCTCGTCCGAGGAGGGCTCGGCCATCGGCGCGTCGGTGTCGCTCCACGCCGGATCGGCCGCCGGATACCGGAGATACGCCTGCAGCGTGTGATAGCTGATGCCCAGCGCGCGGCACGCCTCGCGTTTGTTGTCGTGGCAGCGAACGAGCATCAGCCGTGCGTAGCGACTCGCCCACGTCCGCAGCGTGTCGTCCCGACGCAACGAAGGGCCGAGGGCCTCCGCATACTCGCCCCGAACCTTCGGCGGCAGGTCGTCCAGCTCGATGACGTCGGATTCTGTCAGTGCCACCGCGCGCTCGATGAGCCGCTCGAGTTCGCGCACGTTCCCGGGCCAGTCGTAGTTGACAAGGGCGTGTGCCGCAATCGCCGATAGCCGCAGCTGACGCGTGCCCCGATGGCGATGAAGGAAATACTGCGCGAGCTCCAGAACGTCGGGCCGTCGCTCGCGCAGTGTCGGGACACGGACGTCGACGCCGCTCAGGCGATAGAAGAGATCCGGCCGGAACAGCCCACGCTCGACGAGCCCCGCGAGGCTCCGGTTGGTTGCGGCCACAATCCGGATGTCGACGCGGTGCGCGCCCTGTCCGCCGACCCGCTCTACCGCGAGATCCTGGATGGCCCGAAGCAGTTTGGCCTGCGCCGACAACGAGAGATCCGATACTTCGTCGAGGAACAGCGTGCCGCCGTCGGCCGTCTCGAATTTGCCTCGCCGGCCGCGGACACCGGTGGCCGTGCGATCCTCGATGCCGAACAGCTCGGCCTCGAGCAGCGTTTCGACGAGCGCGGCGCAATTGATGGCGACGAAGGGGCCGTTGCGCCGCCGGCTCAATTCGTGGATCTGGCGCGCGACGAGCTCCTTTCCGACGCCGCTTTCGCCTTCGAGCAACACCGCGAAGTCGGTGATCGACACGCGCTCGATCGATGCGCGGAGCGCCGCCATGACAGGGGTCGATCCAATCAACGGTGCCGCGCCGTCCCGCCGCACCCTCGTCGGCGCCCACAACCCCGCGCGCGCCAGCTGCAGCCTCGAGCGCTCGATTTCGAGGACCAGTGCGCCGACGTGCGCGGCGATGCCGAGCAGCTGAAAGTCCCATTCCCCGAGTCCCGACGAGGGATCGAATGTCGCTTCGAGCACGCCGGCATTGCCCGGATCGGTGCCAGGCACTTCGACGGCGAAGGATTCGGCGCCACACACTTCGGGACGGCCGATCCACCGGCTACTGGCTTCTCGCAACTGGATCGTGCGGACCGGCACGGCGCGCCGCATCAGGTTCTCGAACGTTCCGCGCATCAGCGAGATGTCGTTGCGTCGATCCATCGCGCGCGTGAGGCCGGCCAGGAGATCGGCGAACGCCTGCCGCCGCTCGCGCTGCCGCGCCGCGGGCTGGAGCATGGCGCCGCTCGAACCAAACGCAGTGCCACCCGCGGCCGCGGCCTCGTTCGATCGAAACTCGCGTAAATCGAAGACGTTGGTGGCCATTTCAAATCCCCAGCGGGGTAACTTCGCCCCGATACGGAACGTCATACCCCGGCGCGTCGCCAAACCACGCCAGCTGCCGGTCGAAGGCAATCGCGCCGCGATAACTGACTGACGCCGGTCGTACACGAACGACCCAGCAGCGCAGCACGCTCCCACGCATCGTGGCTTGCCGATCCTGCGCCTGAAGCTGAAGTTCCACGGCCGATCCAGGAAGCATCCGGCGATCGGCCTCCACCAGGGCACCGCCCGACGACAGGTCGATCACCTGCACCTGGTGTCCTGGCCGGATCCTCGCGGTGGCGCCGTGCTCACCGGCCCCGAGTCGTCTCGTCCTGCGTCGTTCCTGTGTGATGCTCATAACGGTTTCCACTGATTGGCAGCCCGGTCGAACTTGAGGATCCGCACCTTGCCGGTGGTACCGAAGATGCGAACGACGTACTGCGCGTGACGGCCTCGGATGTAAACGCTGCCCGCGGTGGCGGTTCCGTTGGAAGAAAAGCTGGCGAGGTTCGACGCCCCGAGCCTGATGGGATCGCCGCCCGCCAACCCGCCGCCGTCGACCGCCGGCAATCCCGCCTGGACGCCGAAATCCACCGCCGCGAAATGGTCTGGCAGTCGTTCGGCCGATCCGACAGGCGGGTCCGCCCCGCTCTGGATGTCTCTCGTGCGGACGCCGTTGTGGTTGCCATCCCGGTATGCCGCATACCTGTAGCCGTTGCCGGCCGGCGTGAATTGGATCGCCACTTCGCTGGACCGCATGACGGCGTCCATCCGCGCACGTTGCATCCGAGCCGAGATGTATCGCGCAGCGCCCGCCGTGCGATAGTCGTCCAGCCCGCTCAGAAGCTGCGGAGCGGCCATGCCACTCACGGTGACGACAAGTCCCAGTACGAACAGCAGCTCGACGAGCGAGTAGCCAGCGCTTGTCTCACCAAGCGAAGGAGAGCCTGGCCGCGTCGGGCGGCCAGGCCTCGCGGTTTCAGCGCTGCGGCGGCTGATCGTGATCGGCCTTGGCATTGCCGACGCTGACCTGGTCCTTCAGCTTGAGGAAGTTCTTTTCTCCCACGCCGCGGACGTTCATCAGCTCTTCGATCTTCTTGAACGGTCCGTTCTTCTGCCGGTACTCGACGATGAGCGCGGCGGTCTTGGCGCCGATACCCGGCAGACCATTGAGCTCGGCAACCGACGCGGTGTTGATGTTCACGACCTTCCCCGCGACAGCCTTCGCCGGCGTCGTGCGCGGCGCCGGCTTGCTCTGCGCGGCAGAAAGCGTCGACGTGTGGACCGCCAGCAGACACGCGGCGGCAGCAAGTGGAACAACCATGCGGAACATCGCAATCCTCCTTGTGTGAGTGATGGCCCCGAAGCGGCGGAGATGCTCGAGCGGGGAGGTCGGGCCCACCGCGCAGAACATGGGGCCGCTTCGGAGCCGCTCCATCGGAGGGCAAAGACGACGCCGTCGGCGGCCGGCGAACGCGTGGCGCTACCGCGCTGCGGGGAGACGAGTTGTTGTTCAACGATTGGTGATGCGTCGCTCGCGCCGGTGATGGCTGACAAAACTGACGCCTGCGGTTGACGAACGGACGCCGAGCCGGCTCGGCCGTAGTGATGATTGAACGTGGTATCGCGTCTGCAGAGCCACGCCCCGTTGCAGCGATCGCCGTCATGCGAATTGTTGTCGCAAGTAATTAACGACGCGCAGCTTCGTGCCCGTCTAGGCGCTCTCGGTCCGTCAGCGGAAGGCACCGAGGTCACGAACTAATGCCAACCCCGGCCATGATCCCGGCCGGCGCGCTCTACGCGCGGACCCCGCCCCCAGCCAGCGCTACCGTGGGAGACGAAGGGCGAGTCATCAGCCGGGCCGGATGGCTCGTACGCGACGCGCTGTTGGCGAGTCTTCTACTGGCCGTCGCGGTCGGACTGCAGGTGGCCGCGGGCGCCTATCGGAGCGAGAGAAACAGCTACTCCGACGAGGCGGCGCACTTCATGAACGCGCTCGTGCTCCGCGACTACATTCGGGAGGGGCTGTCCCAGAATCCGCTGCGATTCGCAGAGGACTACTATCGCCACTATCCGAAGATCGCCCCGGGGATGTGGCCGCCGCTGTTTTCAACGGCGGTGGCGGTGTTGATGTTGCTCGGCGGGCCACCACAGGTGGCAACGTTCGCATTCCTCGCACTGGTCAACGCATGGGCGGCCTGGCGTCTCTATCGGGTGATCCGATCGTTCAGCACATCAGCGATCGCAGCCATCCTCACGGGGGTTTTCTGCGTCATCCCCGCGATCGTGGAATTAACAACCGCGGCCATGGTCGACCTGCTGATTCTGGCGCTCGCGCTCGAAGCGACCTACTGGCTCGGACGGTTCTTCAGCACGGGCCGAACGCGTCATGCCCTGTTGTTCGGTCTGTTCTCGACACTCTGTTGTCTGTCGAAAGGAAACGGCCTGGCCCTCGCCTTCCTTCCGCTCGCAATGGCTGTCATCACGCGCCGCTACGATCGGCTGAGGGCGCCCGATCTCTACATCGCCGCGGCGATGGTCGCCCTCGTCGCCGGGCCGCCGATGGCCGTCGCTTTCCGGCTCGATGCGGCAATTGGCGACTTCGGGCCCATACAGGGCCACAACGTCATCGAGCGGCTCGTGATGTACTCCACCAGCGTGTGGCGTCAGTTTGGCCCGGCGCTGGTGGTCCTCGCATTGATCGGGTTCGTCGCGGTTGTCGCTCCGCCGCGCGACACGGCGTTGTCAGACGCGTCTGCGACCAAGGCGGCGCTCGCAGCCCTTGTCGTCGCGGCTCTGCTGTTCCATCTCTTCAATCCGCATCTGATTGCCGCGCCTCGATACATGGTGATGGTGTATCCGCCGCTGCTGGCGCTCATTCCGGTCGGGATCGACGCCGTCGCGTCGGTCGCCCGGTCAGGATCCGCGCGCCAATCGGTTCGGATCGCCATCCTGCTCGTCGCAGTGACAGGATTCGTGGCCGCTGCTCCGCAGGTGACTCTTCGACAGTCGCTGGGAGCCCGGGCCACAGTGGACTTCATCGAGCACTCTCGTGGTCTTCCGAATTCCACGACACTCGTGGTGAGCGATGAACACGGCGAGGGGGCGATGGTTTCTGAAGTGGCGCGCCGCCATCCGACGCCGCGCGCCACGATTATTCGCGGTTCCAAATTCATCGCGACCGAGGATTGGGCCGGCAACCGGTTCCGCCTGCACTACGAATCGCCGGCGGCGTTGCTCGCGGACATGGAAGCCCTGCACGTCGACTTCCTGGTGATGGATTATTCGCCGAACGCGGCCGGGTTACGGTTCGGCAGCCTCGTCCGTTCGATGATTGACACCAGCGCACATCTGGAGCCCGTGTTCGAAACGCGTGCCGCGCGCCGCCTGGTCACCTACCGTCTGAAGTACCGAACACCCGGCCCGTCGAAGGCGCTCGAGGTCCCCCTGTTGTATTCCCTCGGGCGTGTGCTGAAGTAGCCTAGACCGGTCCGCGTCGGACAGAGCGGTTGACACACTACATCCGTCACGGATATAACCGTTACGGAGCGTATGACCCCGCTGACCCCCGCCGTCTTCCACATCCTCCTCGCCCTCGCCGGCGGCAAGCGCCACGGCTACGCCATCTCCAAGGAGGTGCTGCGTCAGACGGACGGGCGGATGCGCATGGGGCCGGGCACGCTCTACGGAACGCTGCAGCGTCTCCTCGATCAGGGGTGGGTGGAAGCCGTCGACGGCCCCGAGTCGGCAGACGAGCGCCGGCGCTACTACCGGTTGAACACGCTCGGGCGGCGGGCGCTCGAAGCAGAAGTCGAGCGGATGGACGCCCTGGTTCGAACCGCCCGCGCCGAGCGCGTGGTGCCCAGACCGTCACGGACCTGATCCGAGGCACGTGATGACGGCCCCGCCGATCGTTGCCACCCGCGTCTACCGCGCGCTCGTCTGCCTCTACCCTCCCGCGTTCCGCCGGCAGTTCTCGTCGGAGATGGCGGCGGATTTTCACGACGCGACGTGCGAGGCCTGGCACGACGGCGGATGGCCAGTCGTGGTGCGTCTGTGGACGCACATCGGTAGCGATGTCATACGAACGGCCGCTGCTCAGTGGATGCGGAACGGACCATCGATGGTGCTCGTGCTCTTCGTCGCGGCCGCCGCAGCCTGTACGTTCGCCATCATGCAGATTGCCCGACAGCCCTTTCAGTTCACGACGCTGAGCCCGGTCGATCAGGACCAGGTCGTCCTGCTGTTTCTAGCGACCCTGGTGATTCTGCTGGCGGTGATCGTGATTCTCTTCACCGTCTGTTTCTGGCTGCTGGTGCCCAGGCGCTCCAGCCCGGCCCGGCGTGTTTGAGGCGCGCGCGCTCAGCCGGCGGTACCGCGGCTTCCTCGCGGTCGACAAGGTCAGCTTCGAGATCCGCCGCGGCGAAATCCTCGGCTACCTGGGCCCCAACGGATCGGGCAAGAGCACGACCATCAACATGGTCGTCGGCCTCCTCGAGCCGAGCGCCGGCTCACTTCACCTCGATGGCGTCAGCATGTCCGAGGACCCAGTGGGCTGTAAGCGGCGAATCGGCTACGTACCCGAGGAGCCGCATTTGTACACCCACCTGACGGCGACGGAGTACCTCACGCTGGTCGGCCACCTGCGCGGCCTCTCCCGGGCACGGCTCGACGCCCGAATCACGCGGCTGCTTCACTTGTTTGCCCTGTTCGAGAGCCGTTACAGCGCGCTGTCGGCGTACTCGAAAGGGATGCGGCAGCGCGTCCTGCTCGCGGCGGCGCTGCTCCACAATCCCGATCTGCTCGTCCTCGACGAACCCTTTTCCGGACTGGACGTCAGCGCCGGGCTGCTCTTTCGCACCCTGCTCCGCCTGTTCGCCCGCGAGGGGCGGATGATCCTCTTCAGCTCGCATCGACTCGACGTCGTGGAAAAGGTCTGCTCCAGCGTCGTCATCCTCCATCACGGACGAATCGTCGCCAGCACCGGCGCGCCCGCCGCACAGAACGCCACCGGATCGCCATCGCTCGAGGATGTATTCGCTCGAGCCACCGAGCAGGAGGACTATACGATCGTCGCGAGAGACATCCTGAGCGTGATGCAGGACGTATGAAGGCGGCGTTCAGAGAGACGCCCGCCTTCGACCTCACCCGTCATTTCTTTCGCGAGTTCTTCTACCTGCGCTTCCTGACCGACACCGGCGCCGATTCGGTCAAGCGCGCCATCATCGGCAGCGTCTCCGGATTGCTAGCGCTCGCCATCCTGTTCCCGCAGTTCGTCGTCGGCCGTTATGCGACGATGCGGACGGTCGAGGAGTACCGGCGAGCGCTGCTCTCCGATCAGCTCTTCACGATCGGCGTCGCGATGTTCGTCGTCGGCTTGGTGGCGGCGGTCGTGTGTCAGTCGCTATTTCCGGACGAGACCGATTACCGCGTGCTGACGCCGCTGCCGGTCACCCGCCGTCTGGTGTTCTCGACGAAGCTGCTCGCCATGGTCCTGTTCGCGAGCATCTTCTTCCTCTCGACGAATCTCATCTTCGGACTGGCGTTTGGGGCCGCCGCAGCCGGCCGATGGGCCGAGTACGGCATCCTCCGGCGGATGCTCGCCCATGCCTGCGCCGCCGGCCTCGCCTCGATCTTCGCCGGCGCCAGCGTGATGTCCGTGCAGGGGCTGATCGTGGTGCTGTCGCCGCGAGCGTACATGCGGTCGGTCTCCGTGGTGACACAAACGGCGATGATCTCCGTGCTGATCCTGAGCCTTCCCGCGATTGGCCACGCATCGAGCTACGCAGTTCTGATTCAGACCAGGGCCGCGCTCGCATTCGTTCTGCCGCCCGTGTGGTTTCTCGGGCTCGAACAGGTGCTGCTGGGCCGCCGCGACCCGTATCTGCTGCAGCTCGCCGTCACCTCGCTCGTGGGAGTGGCCAGCGCCGTCATCGTGATTATCGCGTGCTACCTCGCAATCTATCGCCGCTTCGACCAGCTCGTTCTCCGCAGCTCCCAGATGCCGGGGCGCCGCTGGCTCTGGCCGGCGTGGTCACGTCGCGTGTCCGATCGGCAGCTGGCCAGGCAGGCATTCGCACGGTTCACGGCGACGACGATCCGTCGAAGCGGACTCCATCAGGTCGTGTTCTGTTCGCTCTCGGCGATTGGAGTGGCCGTCGCCGTGAACAGCACGATCGGCTTCGACACGGGCGCCACCCCTCGCGCTCAAGCCGAAATCGCCTGGCGGTTCGTGGAGGCCGTTGTCGAGATGCCGCTGGTGTTCTTCTTTTTCAGCGTCGCGGCCGCAAGAACAGCGCTGCTGCTTCCGCTCGACGTGCGAGCAAACTGGGTGTTCCGGCTGACTGAGGATCCCACGGCCAAGCCCCAGCTACTCGCTTCGATCGAGCGGTCCCTGATCCGGCTGGCGATCGTTCCCGGAGTCGCGCTGACGTTCGTCGCTCAAAGCGTCGTCCTGGGCGCCGCCACCGCCGTGCGTGCATCGCTTCCAACCGCGTTGCTCGGCCTCGTGCTCGTCGAATGGGTTCTGAGACGCTGGCACCGGATCCCATTCACCTGTACCTATATTCCAGGAAAGCGACCGCTCGCGCACGGCATGCTGCTGACGCTCGCGGCATTCGTGGTCTTCATCAACATCGGCGGCGGTCTGATCCACGTCAGCCTCGACCGGCCGTTTCGGTACGTGATCCTGTGCGGGGCGCTGCTGGCCGCGTTCGTCGTCCTGCGACGGGCACGCCTGGCGCACTCCGACGCCGTGCCGCTGGAATTCGAGGATACGCTTCCGGACGATGTAACAGTCATCCCGTGGTCGTGATGACCAGCAGCCTCCGAACCTCAAGAACCCATCGAACCTTCCGAACCGATCGAACCTTCCGAACCCACCGAACCTTCTGAACCCACCGAACCCTCTGAACCCCTGACCTGTTGACCCCCAACACGTCACAGCTGTAGACTCCCAACACATGGGAGCCGACAAGTCAGACGTGCTGCACGGCACGCTGGACCTGATGATCCTCAAAACGCTGGACACACTCGGACCGCTGCACGGTTACGCGATCGCCCGGCGGATCGAGCAAATCAGCAGCGACGAGCTGGCCATCAACCAGGGGACGCTCTACCCTGCGCTGTTGAAGCTGAAACAGCACGGATGGATCTCGACGAAGTGGGCCGCGTCGAGCACGGGACGCCGGGTCAAGATCTACGCGATCACCCAGCGCGGCCAGAAACAGCTCAAGACCGAAGAGATCGACTGGCACAGGGCCGCCGGCATCCTCTCGCGTTTCTTCAAGCTCTCGAAGGACGCTTTATGAGGCCATTCCTCGCCCGCCTGATCGCGCTGTTTCAACGGCGGCGGCTCGATCGCGAGCTGGCGGACGAGCTTGCCACGCACCTCGAGATGGCGATCGCGGACAACCGTGCGCGCGGGATGTCGCCAGATGCGGCACGCCGCGCGGCGCTGACGGCCTTTGGCGGCGTCCTGCAAACGGAGGAAGCGTATCGCGACCGTCAGGGATTTCCGCTGCTCGAGTCGTTGTTGCAGGACGTCAGGTACGCGGCGCGATCGATGCGACACTCGCCGGCGTTTGCAACCGTCGCCGTCCTCACGCTGGCCCTCGGGATCGGCGCCACCGCCTCGATCTTCAGCGTCGTCGAGACCCTGCTCATCCGGCCGCTGCCCTATCGCGACGCCGACCGCCTCGTGGCGGTGTTCGCCACCAGCCCGACGGCACACCGCGATACCACTTCATTCCTGGACTTCTCGGACTGGCAGCGGCAGGCACACACGCTTTCCGGAATGGCGGCATACCGTTCCGATCGATTCAACATCACAGGCGACGGCGTGCCGGAGCCAGTGCGCGGCCTGCGCGTGTCACACGAGCTGTTTTCCGTGCTTGGCGTGAGCCCGGTCATCGGACGCGGCTTCGATCAACAGGAGCAGCACACGGCAAGCGCCGTCGCGCTGATCGGCCACGGTCTCTGGACACGGCGGTACGGAAGCGATCCGCGCATCCTCGGCAAGACCATCCTCGTCAACGAGGTCAGCCATCTCGTGATTGGCGTGCTGCCGCCAGGGTTCGAATTCCCCGCGTACGTTCCCACCGACCTGATCGTTCCAGTGCCCGAGCGTCCCAGCCGTTCCACCGGCTACATCCGCGGGATCGCTCGCCTGAACGCCGGTACCGATCTGTCCGCGGCCCAGCAGGAGCTCGATGCGATTGCCCGGGGGCTGGAAGCCGCTTTCCCCGGCTCCAACAAGGGTCGTGGCGTCAATCTCGTGCCGTTACGCGAACTCACATCCGGCGACGTGCGAGGAGCGCTGCTCGTACTCCTCGGCGCAGCCTTTCTCGTTCTGCTCATCGGCTGTGCGAACGTCGGCAACCTGGTGCTCGCCAAAGGCATCGCCCGGCAGCGCGAGCTGGCGGTGAGGCGTGCGCTCGGGGCCGGCCGTGGACGCCTCGTGCGCCAACTGCTCACGGAAAGCGTGTCGCTCGCGTGCATGGCATCTGTGCTCGGGTCGGTGCTCGCTTATTGGGGCAGCGTGTTCCTGGTGGCATCGCTGTCACAGCGTTTCCCGCTCCCCGGGATTGCGTTCAACTGGACGCTGCTCGTGGTTCCGATTGCCCTCGCGTTGTTCTCCGGTGTGCTGTGCGGCCTGCCGCCGGCATTGATGCTCTGGCGGTCAGGTTTGAGCGACGCTCTCAAGCAGGACAGCCGAAGTCAGTCCGCCGGCATGAACGAGCAACGGCTCGGCAGCCTGTTGATCGTTGGCGAGACGGCGCTGACCGTCATGCTTCTGATTGGCGCCGGTCTCCTGATCAAGAGCTTCGTCCGCCTGCAGCGGATCGATTTGGGCGTGAATCCGCGGCAGGCGGTGACGGCCAATCTGCTGCTGTCGAAGCGCTACGTCGATCCTCTGCGACGGGAGGCCTTCGCCCGACAGCTGCTGGATTCGTTGGCGGCCGTGCCAGGCGTGCTCGACGTGGCGGTGCATACCGACCCGCCGTTCCTGGGAGGCGGTTCCCGCGAAACGTTCACGGTGGAAGATCTGGCGGACCCGCGTCCGGATCAAGGTCATCCCGCGGGGTTCGATGTGGTGAGCGGCAACTTCTTCAGCGCGATGGGCATGCCGATCGCCCGCGGACGCGACTTCGACGAACGGGACACCGCCGGCAGCCCCGCCGTCGCGATCGTCAACGAAACGATGGCACGGCAGCTGTGGCCGGGCCGAGAGGCGATCGGCAAACGGCTGCGCCTGTACTACGACAAGGATCGGCAGCACTGGCTGACGATCGTCGGCGTCGTCAACGACGTGCGGTACCGTGGCGCTCTCCTCGAGCCAATCCCGCAGATCTTTGTGCCGAGCCAGCAGCATCCGTACAAGTCGCTGCCATACCAGCAGTCGCCGTTCTTCGCACTCGTCGTGCGGACCGCGATGAAACCGGCCGCGATGATTCCTGCCGTGCAAGCGGCCATCTGGTCGGTCGACAAGGATCAACCGGTCTGGAACCTTCAGCCGATGGATCAGGCGTTGTGGGAAGCGGCGGCCGAGCCGCGAATCTACATGGCGCTGCTCGGCACGTTTGCCGTGATCGCGCTGATCATCGCCAGCGCAGGGATCTATGGATTGAGCGCGTACGCGGTGGTCCGGCGGCGACAGGAGCTCGGCATCAGGCTCGCTCTCGGCGCGACGCCGGGACAAATCCTTGCCCTCGTCCTCCGCCACGGCATGTTGCTGAATGTCGTGGGCGCCGGCGTTGGACTGGCTGGAGCCCTGGTGCTGGGCCAGACGGTCGCAGGGTTTCTGTACGGAATCACGGCGACCGATGTCCCCACGTTTTTCGGAGTGCTGCTGCTATTCGCCACGGTCGCGCTGGTGGCGACCTTCCTGCCGGCACGTCGCGCCGCGACCATCGATCCCAGCCTGGCCTTCCGCACCGACTAGGCCAGCAGGCCGGGCGCGGCTATTGGCGGGCGACGATGCCGTGGCCGCTGAGAAGCGTCGTGATGACGTCGGGTTGCCGCAGGTCGCCGACGACTACGGTCCGGTGATCGAGATCGCGCGCATCCTGCACGATGAGCATCGGTGTGAAAAACACGCGCTCGTTCGCTTCCGCCTCCTCGGCGTCCCGTACCTGCACGATGACCTCGTCGGGGTCGTAACGGCGTGTAACCCGGTCGACGTTTTCGAGTACGGCCTGAGTGTATTCGGACCGGCCGCTCACATAGAGCCGCAACAGGACTTGAGGGCGGTCGCCCGCTCGCCGCGCGGGCTTCAAGGATGGGTTTCGGTCCATTCGACGAACGAGGCCGACGCTATCTAGCTCTGGCGTAGGCACTTACTGGCAGCCAGCGAACGCCTCACTATCGCATCCCGCTTTCTTGATGTCAACTGCATTTCATGCTACATAGACATCCATTGCTCAGCTGGTGTAGATCTGACTGGCACCATTTCTTGCAGTAGCGGGAGTTGCCGATGGCGATGAAAAAACCATCTCGACCGCGCGGGCGGCGGCCGGTCGGACTGCACGGCGAGAAAGTGAGCGAGTATCCGCAGGTGATGATCCGCCTGCCGCACCAGACCAAGACCACTCTCGACGCACTGAGCGGCCTGACCGGCACGCCGATCTGGCGGCTCGTCGATCAGGCCGTGGATGTCTACGTGCAGGCGCTGCCAGAAGGCGAGCGCAAGCTCCTCTCGGGCGTCCGGCTCCGGCGCGCCTCCAACGGCAAGAAGGACCATCGGTAGCGGGTCATCGGCGGCGATCGATCGCGTTCAGCCGCTCCTTTGCCCTTGCGGCCACCGCCGCATCGTCCGCCATCACTTCCAGCAGCACGGCGCGGGCGCGCGATACGTCCCCTTCGAGCACCGACACGTCGGCGTCGCGCAGTCGAAAATCGGGCCGGCGAGGCTCGAGCGCGAGCGCGCGATCGATCGCGGTCCGCGCCTCCGGCACCTGTCCAATCGACATGTGGGCGTACGCCAGCCAGGCGAACGCCGTGGCGGCCGAGGGATCGCTCGCGACCGCGCGCGACAGCGACGCGAGCGCGTCCGCGGTTCGGCCCTGATCGAGCTGCAATCGTCCGAGTGCCAGCTGGAGCGCCGCACTCTTCGGATCTCTGCTCACGGCGTCGCCGATGCGGAGTGCCGCGTCGGCTGGACGGCCGATCCGCCGCTGGAGATCGCCCAGCCACGCCGCCGCTTCTCCCGGCGTCAGCGTGCGCGCCGGCCCTGTCTCGGCGTCGAGACGTGCCGGCAACGTGTAGATCCGCGACTTGAAGGTCGTGTTCTCGACGTAGGCCTTGAGCCGCGGCTCGAAGTCGACTGGCATCAGGCC
>Ga0068862_100002269_pt1 | contig 17208 bp, 15 predicted proteins | sample KBSSwiS52_FD_66598 | JGI IMG/M metagenome (GOLD analysis project Ga0068862, IMG submission 66598) | Switchgrass rhizosphere microbial communities from Kellogg Biological Station, Michigan, USA - KBS Switchgrass S5-2 | ecosystem: Host-associated > Plants > Roots > Rhizosphere > Soil ... | reverse complement strand
TATCCTGGGAACGCGGCTTGCTTGTGGCGGTGGCACGACATTCGCGCGGCGGAGGAAAGGGATGGAGATCCGGGTGATTTCTTCGCTCACCGCGGAGGACGAAGACGAGGTCGCCGTGTCGATCCTGAGCGTGGTGCGCCGCGTGCTGGACCGGCTGCCGATCGCGTATTCGATCCGCATGGAGACCACGGCCCGAAAGTGCTGGAGCACGACGCGGGGCGCGGACGCGGCCCGGCCGCACCGCTACCCGGCGGCGATCGATTCGCCTCCCTAGGCCTGGCCTCCCGCTCGGAGCCACGTGGCGCCCCGTGCGGCGCGGGCGCGCGGCCGCTACCGGTAGTCCTTGAACGGAAGCTGGCACTCGTGCTTGCGAAGGAAGTTCAGGAACCGCTTGTAGTCGCGCGGCTCCATGTTGAAGAGCCGGGCCACGATCTTGTAGTTCCCCTTCGCCTCCTGCAGCCCCTTGCGGACGAGATCGCGCATGTTGCCCCGCGTGATCTCGCGCCGCATGTAGAGCGGATAGACCGCGGCCCAGAACGAGACGCCGTCCGTGGTCAGATGTTCGTACAGGTCGTCGGCCACCGTTCGGCGCCGCTCGCGCTTGGAACGGAGGCCCACGCCCTGCTGCGCGCGCACCTCCACCGGCAGCTGGTCCACGGAGACGACCTCGCTGCGGCCCGTGACCACCAGCCGCTCGATCACGTTCTGCAGCTCGCGCACGTTGCCGGGCCACGAGTAGCTCGACAGCGCGGCCAGTGCCTCCGGGGAGACGCCGCGCACGGAGGAGCCGCCGTTGCGGCCGAAGCGGGCGAGGAAGTGCTCCACGAGGACGGGGATGTCCTCGCGCCGCTCGCGCAGCGGAGGCACCGTGATGTGGATGACGTTGAGCCGGTAGAAGAGGTCCTCGCGAAACTGTCCCTGGGCGATGAGGTCGCGCAGGTTGCGGTTGGTGGCGGCGATCACGCGGACGTCGCCGCGGCCGACGATGCGGTCGGCGCCCACCTTCTGCAGCTCACCCGTCTCCAGGAAGCGGAGGAGCAGCCCCTGCATGCGCAGGGTCATCTCCCCGATCTCGTCGAGGAACACCGTGCCCTGCTCCGCGAGCTCCAGCTTGCCCTGCTTGTCGCGATAGGCTCCGGTGAAGCTGCCCTTCACGTGCCCGAACAGCTCGGATTCGAGCAGCGTCTCCGGGAGGCCGGCACAGTTGACGGCCACGAACGGACGGTCCTTCCTCCGGCTGCGCTCGTGGATCAGAAGCGACACCAGCTCCTTGCCGCTGCCGCTCTCTCCCGTGACCAGGACCTTGGCGTCCGACCGGGCGACCCGGTCGATCTCCTGCTGGAGCTCGACCATGGGCGCGCTCTCTCCGATGAGATCGACCGACGCCGGATGTGCGGATGTCGTCGTCATATGGCCCCACTGCTCAACCCGATGGCGCGCCGCAGGAACTGCTCCAGGATCCGCCGGCTCTCGCCGCCGTGATCGAGGAAGCGGACTCCCAGATGGAACGAGCCCATCTCGCTTTCCTGCGCCGCGGGCGCCGCCCATCGCACGTCGATGTGTGTCGTGAACGGGCCGGTGGCCATCGCCACCCGGAACTCGCCGCGCTCTTCCCGCCGCACGGCCCGGCTGCTGAGGAGGAGGGCGCCGCCCCGGCCGATGTCGAGAAGGCGCACCGCCCAGGTCCACGTCAGCCTGCACCGGACCCCCGTCCCGACGCGGACGCGCGCGCTCAGCCGACGGTCTGGCCCGGAGAAGGCGCCCGGCGCCGCGCCGCCGACCTGGGCATCGATCGCCCGCAGGATCTCAGGCGGAGCGACGAGGAACTGCAGGGCGACGAGCGCGCGCGCCGAAGGCCCGGAGGCCTCGGCCTGGAAACGGCACGGCCTCACCACCGCCGCACCTTCCGCGTCCCCAACGGCGAGCTGGACGCGGTCGAGAATGGCCCCGCCCCGCGAGGCCCACTCGGCCGGCTCCACGGGCGTCTCCAGAAGCGCGCCTCCGCGGCTGATGTCCCTCACGGGGCGATGGAAGGCGACGCTTCCCCAAAGCTGTCCGACCACATCGGCCCGTTCGTGGGCTCGCCGGTCCTCGGCCATGGCTTTGGCCTGGGTAGCCGCCGAGGCTCCGTCCTGGAGTGCACGCGGGAAAACTCTTGCGCTCACACGCAGCCCCAGCCCACCCGATCAACGTAGCTTCCACATGTGGCGGCTCTGCGCTGCGCGTGCGGCGCCAGCCAACGGGCCCGAGGCCACCGGCCGTAGCAAGGGCGAGGCCAACGAAACTGGCTGGCCGCGAAGTATACGCTTCCTACTGATTTCAAGCCACGTATTTCGACCGGTGCCTCCGAGCAAGAGTCTGACTGCGTAGCTCGAACGCCATCGAGCCCGGTGCGGGGCAGACAAAAGTCTGCCTGGTGCATGTGGCGGCCATACGACGAGCACGATCCGACGAAAAAGTCCCTTCTCCACGCGGGGTTCCAAGACTGTCCGGCCGCTGCTCTCAAGGTGCGACTTCCTCGAGAGGGACCTGGCACGACCTTCGCCAGTCGGGGCCCCCCATGATCGACCTGCACATGCACACCCAGGCCTCGGATGGACGACAGACGGCGGAAGAGCTCGTGCGCCGCGCCCGAGAGGTCGGGATCACGATCCTGAGCGTCACCGATCACGACACCACGGCGTCGGTGTCCGCCGCCGCGGCCGCGGCCGCGACGGCCGCCATCGGCTTCGTCCCCGGCATCGAGATGACGGCGGTCGACGGCGGGCGCGACGTGCACGTGCTCGGGTACTACGTCGACGTGGACGCGCCGGAGCTGCGCGCGGCGAACGCGGCGCGCCTCGCCGGCCGCGCGGAGCGGGCTCGCGAGATCGCCGACCGCCTGGCCGCGCTGGGCGCGCCGATCGACGTCGAGGCGCTGCTGGCCCGCGCGAATCCGGCCGACGCCCGGAGCTTCGGCCGACCGCACCTGGCGCGGTGCCTGGTGGAGGCCGGGCACGTGGCCACGGTGCAGGAGGCCTTCGACCGCTTCCTGTCCGAAGGGCGGCCCGGATACCTGGCCAACTGTGGGCCCTCGCCGGAGGACGTCATCGCCGTGATCGTGCGCGCCGGCGGCATCGCCTCCCTCGCCCATCCCGGCCTTCTCGACCGCGACGATCTCGTTCCCCGCCTGGCCGACGCCGGGCTGGCGGCGCTCGAGGTCTACCACTGCGCCCACGACGAGCGCGCGCGGGAGCGCTATCGCCAGCTCGCGCGCCGCCACCGCCTCGCGGTCTCGGGAGGGTCCGACTACCACGGAGAAGGCGTGCGACGCGCGGAGTTCTTCGGCAAGGTGGGCCTGCCCGCCGGGGAGTTCACCGCCCTCGAGGCCGTGGCCGGACGTCTGGGGCAACCGCGCCCGGTCAGCGCGTGAGGGCGGGCGCTTCGCCCAGCGCGAACGTCATCGCGCCCTCGGCCACCGTCACTCCCTCCACGGCCGCGGTGCCGTCGAAGACGCCCATGCGGCTACCCAGGCGCCGCACGATCGCCTCGATCACGACGACGTCGCCCGCCCGCGCGGGCCGCCGGAACCGCGCCTTCTCGATGCCCATGAAGAAGGCGAGCTTGAGGCGGTTCTCCGGCTTGCCGAGCACCATGATCGCGCCGACCTGGGCCACGGCCTCCATGAGGATCATGGGCGGCAGCACCGCTCCCCGGGAAGTTTCCACGAGATAGCGTTCGTCGGCGGCCACGTGCTTGATCCCCACGATGCGCCGGTCCGGCTCCAGCTCGGTGACGCGGTCGACGAGCAGGAAGGGACGCCGATGGGGCAGGATCCGCTCGATGGCGCGCAAGTCCAGGGGCAGGGGCGGCGGCTCCATGGCGGGTCGAGGCTAGGCGCGATCGGTCTCGCCGTCCAGCGGTGGTGGCGCGGTGCGGCGCAACCGGGAGCGCATCCAGGCCAGGCGCGAGCGCCCCCATTCGCGCGCCAGCCGCAGCGCGCCCAGGCGGGAAGGCGGCCGCAACGCGCCGGCCAGGAGCAGCCGTGCCGCTTCTGCACGCCGCAGCTTGCCCGAGGAAGTGCGGGGAAGCGTTCCGGGCGCCAGCAGCACCACGCGGGCGGGGAGGAGGGCCAACGCCGCCAGGATCCGATGCCGGATATCGGCCACGATCTCGGCGTCCGGCCGTGGCTTCGCGCGGGCGCGCTCGGCCAGGATCACGAGCTGCTCACCGTGCCCATCTTCGCCCGCGCACCCCACGGCCACGCAACACCCGGCGCGCAGCCCTTCGACGTCCCGGAGCGGCTCCTCGACCTGCGCGGGGGCCAGGTTGCGGCCGCGGATGATGATGAGGTCCTTGGCCCGGCCCGAGACGTAGAGCTCGCCGGCATGGACGAAGCCGAGGTCGCCGGTGTCGAGCCATCCATTGCGGATCGTACGCGCCGAGAGCTCCGCGTCGCCGAAGTAGCCCGGAGTGATGGACGGACCACGCACCGTGATGCGACCGACGCGGTCGTCCTCCAGAGCCTGGCCGCCCTCGTCGCGGATGGCGATGTCCAGGCCGGGCACGGCGCGGCCCACGGAAACGATCGGCCGGCCGGAGCCGGCCATGGCCTGGCCGCGTGCCGAGAGCGCCCGCTCGTCGAACTCGCTCACGCGCGGCGGGGCGCCCGGAGCGGAGAAGCTCACGGCCAGCCCGGCTTCGGCGAGGCCGTAGACCGGCGTCAAGGCCTCCGGCCGGAGACCCCAACGGGCGAAGCGCCGGGCGAAGCCCTCGAGGCTCGCGGCGCTGATGGGCTCCGCGCCGTTGAAGGCGATCCGCCAGCTCGAGAGGTCCACGCCTTCGAGCTCGCGGTCCGCGATCTTGGCCGTGCAGAGGCCGTAGGCGAAGTCGGGTGCGGCGGAGATGACACCGCGGAACCGCGAAAGGGTCTGCAGCCATATCGCGGGCCGCGCGATGAAGTGATCGGGGGTGATGTAGGTGACGGTGCCGGGGTGGTAGAGGCCGATGAAGAGGTTCCCGAGCAGGCCCATGTCGTGGTAGAGCGGCAGCCAGCACACGCCGCCCTGCGCGACCTCCGCGGGCGAGAGGCCGCCGAAGAAGCTGTCGATCATGGACAGGTTGGCGAGCAGGCTCGCGTGCGTCACCACCACCGCCTTGGGCTCCAGGGTGGTGCCGGACGAGAACTGGAGGAACGCCGGGTCCGCGGGCCGGGTCTCCACCTGCGTCCAGGCGCCCGGCCGGCCGGGGTCGGCCGCGTCCACGATGGCTTCCAGCGAGGGCACGCCCTCCGCGGCGGGACCCAGGATCGCGCCGATGCGTGCGTCGGTGACGAGGAATCGCGCGCCGATCTTGCCGAGCATCCGCCGCGTGCGCGTGAAGTACTCCTCGAGTTTTCCGAAGCGCAGGGGCGGATACACGGCCGCCGGTATGCCGCCCGCGAGCTGGACGCCCAGGAAGGCGTCGAAGAACTCGATCGACGTGTTGAGCACGATGGCCACCCGGTCGCCGGGGAGGAGGCCGCGGGCCTGCAGCGCGCCCGCGGCCGCTTTCGCCCGCTGCACGATGTCGCGATAGGGATGCAGCGTGGCCTTCCCGTCGCGGGCCACGAAGCGCGCGCCGTGCGCCGCGCAGTCCTCCAGGCCACGCAGGATGTCCGGGATGGTGCGCGGGGCGGAGGGGCTCGTGCTCATGCGGAGGTCGCGCGCTCCCGGATCAGGCGCACGAGGTCGCCCACGGTGCGCAAGGCGCGGACCCGGTCGTGGTCCTCGTGACCGAGCTCGAAGCCGAAATGGGCCTCGACGCTGGTGACGAGCACGACCTGCCGCAGGGAGTCGAGCTGCAGGCCCTCCACGAGCGGTGTCTCCGCGCCGACGCGCAGGATGTCGTCCGCCTTCATCTCCAGCTCGTCGCGGGCGAGCGCCCGCAGGCGCTGGATGACCTCTTCCTCCGAGAGGGTCGAGGCCGCGGTCATGCCACGGCGCGGAGCGCGACCGCCGCGCACTGCCCGAGCCACGACCAGGACAGGCACAGCGCCGTGGCGCCTCTCTTCGGCAGGGGGCGCGCGCGGCCGGTCACCAGGTTCAGCGTGCAGGCCGGATCGGCCAGGGCGTGCCGCGCGATGGGCGCGACGCAGCCGCGGCGCAGCGTCTCGACGGTCAGGCACAGCTCGACGGCGGCGGAGGCGGCGCCGAGGTATCCCGTCTGGCTCTTGTACGCCGTCACCGGCACGGCGGGATCGATCAGCTCCGAGATCAACCGGGCCTCGCGCCGGTCGCCCTCGGTGGTGCCGATGCCGTGCGCGACCACCAGGTCGACGGCGGCGTCGGTGGCGTCGGCGACGGCCGCCCTCATCGCCGCCGTGTAGGCCTTGGCCTCCGAGGCATCGACGCTCTCCATCGCCAGTCCCGCGCCGAGGACGAGGGCCGCCACCTCGGCCCCGCGGCGCCGCGCGTCTTCCTCCCGCTCCAGGACGAGGAACCCCGCCCCCTCGCCCAGCACGATCCCGTCGCGCTCGCAGTCGAACGGCCGGTACGCGCGCGAGGGCTCGCTCGGGGAGAGCAGCCCCGCCTTGTCGTAGGCGAGGAAGGTGGAGACGGTCAGCAGCGACTCGAAGCCGCCGACCAGCGCCAGGTCCACGCGGCCCTCGGCGAGGTCGTCGAGCGCCGCGAGCAGGGCCAGGGCGGACGCCGTGTCGCCCTGGACGAAGTTGTCGCTCGGGCCCATGATGCCCAGCTCCGCCGAGATCAGGCCCAGGCCGGCATTGGCCAGCGACCGCAGCGAGAAGTAGCGGTCGAGCAGGCGCGCGGCGCGCCCGCCCATGCTGGCGAAGTCCTTCTCCACTTCGCCCGTCCACTCGAGCTCGAGCGCACGGAACATCTCCGCGCTTTCGAGGCCGGTCTGGCCCGAGCCGGCGTACAGCGCGACGCGATAGGGATCGAAGCGAGCCAGGTCGGCGCCGCTCGACGCCACCGCCTCCCGGGCCGCCCGCATCGCGCACCGCACGGCGGTGTTCATGAACTTCTCGTTCTTGGCCAGCCGCAGGCCATCGAGGGCGAAGGGCGGGACCTCCGCCCCTGCCGCGCAGGCGTAGCCCGACGTGTCGAACCGGCGCAAGGCGCCGATGCCCGACTCGCCGCACACGCTCCGCCTCCACGCCTGCTCGGCGCCGAGGCCGATGGGGACGGCGAGACCGGTGCCCGTCACCGCCACTTCGAGACCTGTGGGCATTCGAAAGCGGAGCGCCGTGCAACCCCGATGCCGCACCCCACGCCCCGGGGGAAAGTCCTTCGGCGCGCCCTTCACGCCAGAAGTCACTCGACGCGGAGTCTTGTGTCTGCTCCCGCCGTTCCGGGCCGGCCCGCCTCGTGGCTCCAATCCCGTTTCGGGAGGCCGTGGGCGCCCGGCTCTCGCGCGGGCTGCGGCTGGACCGTCGTTTGCACGCCGCCTGCGCCCGTGTACGAACGCCTTTACGGCCTCGACGCGCGCCCCTTCGAGCTGACGCCGGATCCACGCTTCCTCCTGCTGACCGCGCGCCATCGCGAGGCGCTGAGCCACGTCGAATACGTGCTCTCCGGGCGGCCGGGGCTGGCGCTGCTGCTGGGCGAGGCCGGCACCGGCAAGACCACGCTCCTGCGCGCGGCGGCCCAGCGCGCGCCGTCCCACACCCATGTGGTGACCCTCGACAACCCGGCGCTGACGCGCGCGGAGCTGTTCGAGTTCGTGGCCGACGCCTTCGGGCTGAGCACGGCCGCCGCCCGGTCGAAGACGCGGGCGCTGCGCGCTCTCACCGCCGTGCTCGCCGCGCGTCACGAGAAGGGTGGGGTCACGGCGCTGGTCGTCGACGAGGCCCAGAGCCTGTCCGACGAGCTGCTGGAGGAGATCCGGCTGCTGGCCAACATCGAAGCTTCCGGCGCGAAGCTGCTGTCGATCATCCTGGCCGGACAACCGGACCTGGGGCGCCGGCTCAACGACCCGGGCCTCGCGCACCTCAAGCAGCGGGTCGCGCTGCGCTGCGTCCTGACCCCGCTCACTCTCGCGGAGACGGTCGACTACGTGGGCAGCCGCCTGCACCGGGTGGGAGCGAATCTGGAGGAGACCTTCACGCCCGAGGCCGTCCAGTCCGTCTTCTCGCACGCCATGGGTATCCCGCGCACCATCAGCGTCATCTGCGAGAACGCGCTCATCACCGGCTTCGCGGCGGGCGCGCGGCCGATCGGGCGCGACATCATCGCCGAAGTGTGCCGGGACCTCGATCTGCGTCCCGCCTCGCCGGAGCCGTCAGGGGCCGCGGAGCCGCCCCGCTCCGCGACACCGCCCGCGACACCGCCCGCGGCAGTGATAGACGCCCCTCCGGCCGAGCCGGCGGCGCTCGCCACACCGGCAGCGCCAACGGTGCCCGCGCACCGCCGGTCGGTCCTGGACTTCATGCCCTTCCTGCGCTTCCGGCGCGGCGGTCTCGCCGGCGCCTTGCACCCGGAGACACGCTTCTTCGAAGTGGACGGCCAGCGCGGGTTCGTCATCACCCCTCGCCGGCCCGCGCGCGCAGGACGCGGATGAGCACGCACGCCCGGCCATGAGCCGTCTCTACGAAGCGCTCGAGCGCGCGCGCGATTCCCAGCCGCAGCCGGAAGGGCCGCCGTCCTGGCGCCGGTCGCGCGACTGGACGGAAGCGGCGGAGCCCACGGTGGAGGTGCGGCCGCACATCCCCGAGGGCGTGCTCACCGAGCCCACGCCGGTCCGCATCGTCCCGTCCCCGCGCCGCGTCCCCCGATGGGCGCTGGCCATGGTGCCCCTCCTCGGCCTCGCCGCCTACGTCGTGGTGCGCGCGACGGGCGACGGGCACGACCGTGGTTCCCTCCGGCTCACCGGCGTGGTCGCGGCCGAAGAAGTCGTGATGGCGGCGAAGGCCGCGGGCCGCATCGAGAGGCTCGCCGTCCAGGAGGGGTCGTGGGTGAGGGCGGGCGACCTCGTGGCCGAGCTGGACCAGGACGAGCTGCGCGCGGAGCAAAGACACCAGGAGGCGGTCGTGCAGCAGCTCTCGGCCCGCCTCCGCCAGGCGCGCGAGGTGGCGCTGCTGGAAGCGGACCGTGCACGCGAGCGCGTGATCGCGGCCGAGGCGCAGCTCAAGGCGGCGCGGAGCCAGCAAGGCGAGGCCGAAGCCACCTACGATCAGCGGAGCAAGGACGACGAGCGCGCGCGCTCACTGCTCGAGTCCGGCCTCCTCGCGCGGCAGGAGGCGGAGCGCATCCATACCGAGGCCCTCCTGGCCGAAGCCCGGTCGCGGGCGCAGGCCGACCAGGTGGCGCGCTTCGCCTCCGACCTCGACATGGCGCGGGCCAACCAGCGCCAGGCGGACGTCGCACGCAGCGACGTGGCGCAGACCGAAGCCGAAGTCGAGCAGGCCAACGCCGCGCTGGCGCAGGTGCGTGCGCGGCTGGCCGATGCTTCGGTGCGGGCCCCGCTGCGGGGGCTGGTCTCCGTGCGCGTGGCCCGGGAGGGTGAAGTCGTGCGGCCCGGCGACCCCATCGTGACCATCGTCGATCCCGACGACGTGTGGGTCCGGGCCGAAGTCGAGGAGAGCCAGGTGGGTCGCGTCGGCGTCGGGCTCGGCCTGGACGTGGAGCTGCCGTGGGGCGAGAGACGACGGGGGCGCGTCACGCTGGTGGAGCCGGAAGGGCAGTTCGCCACGCAACGCGACGTGAGCCGTGCCAAGCGCGACATCCGGACCTTCGGCATCCGCGTCGGCGTGCCCAACGCCGACCGGCGCCTGCACCAGGGCATGACGGCCTACGTATGGCTGCCCGGCCGGGACGCCGCGCCCCGGGCCCGCGAGTAGGCGACGGCGATGGCCATCCGCACGGAGCGTCTTCGGAAGCAATTCGGCCTCGCCGCCGCCGTCGAGGGCGTGACGTTCGAGGTCCCCGACGGCCAGAACTTCGCTTTGCTCGGGCCGAACGGGGCCGGCAAGTCCACGCTCATCCGCCTGCTGACCACGTTGATCGCGCCCACGTCGGGCCGGGCGGAAGTCGCCGGACACGACGTGCAGCGCGCGCCGGACGCCGTGCGGCGGGCCATCGGGGTGATCCCGCAGGCCTACACCTCCGACCCCGGACTGACGGCGGCGGAGAACCTCCACTTCTACGGGCGCCTCTACGGCATGCGCGTGGCGCGCCGGACCGCGATGGTGGACGAACTGCTGGCGACGGTCGGCCTCGAGGAGTTCCGGGACAAGCTGGTGGGCACGTTCTCCGGAGGGATGCGGCGGCGGCTCGAGATCGCTCGCAGCCTGATGCACGAGCCGCGCATCCTGTTCCTCGACGAACCCACCACCGGCCTCGATCCCGTCTCCCGCCTGCACATGTGGGACATGATCCGGCGGCTCAAGCTGCGTACGGGCGTGACCCTCTTCCTCACCACGCACTACATGGAGGAAGCGGACGAGCTCTGCGACCGCATCGCCATCTTCGACCACGGAAAGGTGGTGGCCGAAGGCACCCCGGCGCAGCTCAAGGCGCGGCTGGGCGCCACGGGGACGATCGCCGTGGAATTCGCGTCGCCGCCCGCCGGCTGGGCGGACGTGGTGCGGCGGCTGCCCGGCGTGCAGGCGGTGGAGGCGGCCGACGGCCGCTGGAGGATCGAGAGCCGCGATCGCATGGAGACGGTGGGCGCGCTGGTCGCCCAGGCGCGGCGCTCTTCGGTCCCGCTCCTGTCCCTGGTGGCGGAGGGACGCACGCTGGAGGACGTGTTCATCGCCTTTACCGGCCGCGACCTGCGCGACCAGGCGGGCGGGAAGCCGCACATGGACGTGCGCCACCTCTACGAGCGCGGTCACGCCTGAGCCGCGGCCATGCTTCCCGTGTGGGCGATCGTCGAGCGCGACCTCCGGAAGTACTTCCGCAGCCCGGCCCTGATGTTGTCCTCTCTGGTGCTGCCGCTGGTCCAGCTCATCGTGATCGGGTACGCATTCGGCGGCCAGATCAAGGGCGTGGCCGTGGCCCTCGTATCGCTCGACCGTGGGCCGGAAGCCGTCCGCCTGCGCCAGAAGTTCGCCGCCATCGAGGCGGGCACGCGCACGTTCCACGTCCGCCTCGAGGACGACATGGCTCCCGCGCTGCGCGCCACGCGGGACGGCGTGGTGGCCGCCACCATCGTGATTCCCGAGGACTATTCGCGGGCGGTGGCCCGCCGCCTGCAGCCCCGGCTCGGCCTCGTCCTCGACAACACGGATCCCTTCGTGGTCACCACCCTCACCGCGAAGATGACCGAGCTGCTCGACGCGGTGAGCGCGCCCGAAGTGGCGCCGCGCTATCTCCAGCGCGTAGCCCTCGAGGTGGTCGAGATCTTCCCCTACGTGGAGTACGTGGAGTACCTCCTCCCGGGATCGATCGCGCTCGCCATCTTCGCCTGCGCCGTCATCGGCGGCGGCCTCATCTTCATCGACGACAAGGCGCGCGGGCTCCACGAGGGCTACCTGGTGACGCCGATCTCCAAGACGCAGTTCGTGTCGGGGATGCTCCTCTCCGGCACGCTCAAGGCCGCCTTCGCGGGCATGGTCGTCACCGTCCTGGGGTCGCTTGTGGCCGGCGTCGCCGATCGCCTCACGCCGGCGGCCCTGGTCCTCGTGCTCGGCTTCAACGTCGTGGTGGCCCTCTCCCTCATCAGCCTCGTGACCCTGCTGATGGTCCGCGTCAACGACCCCGTGGTGCCGCGGGCGACCTTCGCCCTGCTCAACACGCTGCTTTTCTTCCCCAGCGGCGCCATGTATCCCGTCTACAGCTTCCCCGCCTGGCTTCAGGCGGTGGCGGCGGTGGATCCGTTCGCCTACGCCGTGCACGGCTTCCGCGCCGTGCTGCTCAAGGACGTCGGCGTGGCCGCCATCGCCGGCGACCTCGCGTTCCTGGGCGCGTTCTCCGCCGCCTGCATCGGCGGCGTGCTGCTGCTCTTTCCTCGGAGGCTTTGAACCACATGAAGGTACTGGTGATCGGACTCGACTGTGCGGCGCCGGAAGTCGTCCTGCGCGACGAACGGCTCACCCACATCCGCCGGCTGATGGACCGCGGATGTTACGGACGATTGGAGAGCGTGATCCCCCCCATCACCGTGCCGGCCTGGATGTGCATGTCCACGAGCCAGGATCCCGGCTCGCTCGGCGTGTACGGGTTCCGCAACCGCACGGACCATTCGTATGGCGGCCTGGCCGTCGTCAACTCCACGTCCATCGACGCGCCCGCCGTCTGGGACAGCTTCGGCGCCAACGGCAAGAAGGTGGTGCTCGTCGGCGTCCCGCCCATGTATCCGCCACGGCGCGTGAACGGCGTCTCCGTGGGCTGCTTCCTCACGCCCGACCCCGCCACCAGCGCGTTCACGCATCCCGCGACCCTCAAGGAGGAGATCGAGACGGTCGTGGGCGGATGTTATCCCGTCGACGTCACCGGCTTCCGCACCGACGACAAGGACTGGCTCAAGGAGCAGCTCCACACCATGACGCGGAAGCATTTCGCGGTGATCCGCCACCTCATGACCACGGTGGACTGGGAGTACCTGCAGTTCGTGGAGATCGGGCTCGACCGCCTGCACCACGGGTTCTGGAAGTACCACGACCGCACGCACCGCGAGTACGCGCCCGGCCACAAATACGAGGGGGTGGTGAGCGAGTACTACCAGATGCTCGACGCCGAGATCGGGTCGCTGCTGGAGCTGATCGAGGACGACACGGTCGTGCTCCTGGCCTCGGACCACGGCGCGCAGCGGCTGGACGGCGGCTTCTGCGTGAACGACTGGCTGCGCCGCGAGGGCCTGCTCACGCTCAAGGAGGTGCCGGCGGGACCCACGCCCTTCTCGCCGAAGCTGGTCGACTGGTCGCGCACCAAGGTCTGGAGCGAGGGCGGGTATTACGCGCGCGTGTTCGTCAACGTCGAGGGGCGCGAGCCCAGCGGCCTGGTGCCCGCGGCGGAGCTGGACGCCTTCCTGGCCGACCTCGCGGCGCGCTTCGAGGCCCTCACCGACGACCGGGGCGAGGTCATGAGCACGCAGGTCTTCCGGCCGAAGGACATCTATCGGAGCGTCCGCAACGTCGCGCCCGACCTCATCGTGCACTTCGGCCGTCTCTACTGGCGCTCGGTGGGCAGCGTCGGCAACCCCGGGCTGCACGTGCAGGAGAACGACACGGGGCCCGACGGCTGCAACCACGCCCAGCACGGCGTGTTCGTGCTCAGCGCCCCGAACCTGTCGCGGCGCGGCGAGGTCGAGGGCATGCGCCTGCTCGACGTCGCCCCCACGTTGCTGGAGCTGACCGGCCGTCCGGTGCCGTCTCTCATGCAGGGGCAGTCGCTCCTGCAGCGTGAGACGGCTGGAGCGGCGGCGTCTCGGTGAACCGCCCTCTCAGCGTTCGAACCAGGAGTGATACCCGATGAGCGCCTGGTAGGTCCGGCCGGTGCCGCTGAGCCGGTCGTTCAACATGGCCTGCGTCGACGTCGACTGCGAGAGCGCGAAGAGCTGGTCGGGTGGCAGGAACCACGTGTCGGCGTAGTCCAGGTAGCTGAAGAGGTACTTCGACCAGAAGAGGGAGACGAACGCGAAGCCTTTCGCCACCGCCAGCCGCACCAGAACCTCGACGTAGCGGCGGTCGAGCGGCTCCCAGAACGAGAAGACGTCCCGGGCGAGGATGTCGGTGAGCAGGGGGCCGTTCCACGGCAGCTCGCCGTCCCTGACCTTGTAGAGCCAGGCCTCGCTCATGGCGACGTCCTTGCCCGCCGCGGCCGCCCGATCCGCGGCGGCGAGGGCGCGGAAGAGGAAGTCGCGGTTGATGGGGTACACGTGGAGGTCCAGGTATCCCAGCTCACGGATGGACAGGAGCCGCTCCTCGAGGTCGTAGAAATCGGAATGCCACGTGCCGCCGCCCGCACCCAGGGACGTGCCGGCATCGCCTCCACCCCGCAGTCCGCTGACGAGGAAGCTCACGAGGTCAAAGGCGCCGTCCACCGACCCCACCGGCTGGCCGGTCTGGCTCTCCTCCACGTCCGGCTCGGCTTGCAGGGTGAGGTAGTCGGGCGCGATCTCGCGCACGATCGTCCGGGCCACGGCCAGGCGGCCGGCCTTGTAGGTGTCGACGTCCCGGACGGAGCGGTAGAAGCCCACGACCCGTGGATCCGTCGCCATGAGCGCGCCGCTCTTCACGATGAGCTTCAGCCCCCGGAGCCGCGCCGCCCGGGCCACCGTCTTGTAGAACCCGAGGTAGCGCGCGTATTCGCGTGCGTCCCGGTGGAACGACGGGTGCAGCATCGGGTAGCTGATGTTCACCGTGACCGCCTCCGGCCCGGCGGCGGCCAGGTGGTCGAGCGCGAGCATGGTCCCGACGAGCGAGTTGGGGGCCAAGAGGTCGTCCAGCCGGTTGGCGTCCGCACTCGACAGCTCCGCGCTGAAATCCACCGGCCGCACCGCCCAGGCGGGGGGCACGACGGCGGCAAAGGTTTCGAGACTGCTCGCGAGGTCCCAGTAGAGGTCCTGGAACTCGAGCGGCACCGGCGCCTGGGCCGCCGCCGCGACCGGGAGCGCGGCGAGGAGCAGCGAGACGGTCGAGAGGCGTCGCAAGAAGGTTCGCATGGCTGCACCTCGCCGACCACGCGGCGTGCAATCCCCGGACCCTCCTGAACGCTCGGATTTCCGGCCGCAGGGTTGGCCCGCTCGGCCCGGCGGCGCCCCGAGAAGGTGCGCCGGATGGCCACACAACTCTTCCCCGGCGGCGACTCTGAGGGGACGGACCGGCCTTTCACGGTCCCTCCCCGCGGTATGGCTCTTGCTCGCGCGCGGGGAATCCGCAGGAGAGTGCCATGCTCGCTTTCGCCGGCCGCAGCCGCATCGTGGGGTCGCTGGTCACCGCCGCCCTGCTCTCGACGGGCGCGAGCTCGGCGCGCACCGGCGCGGAGTCGGCCTCGCCGCCGCTGGCCCTGATCGGCATCGGCGACAGCCTCACCCACGGGACCATGGATGCGACCAACAACGCGCTGAACACCGCCAACGCGTACGTGCAGCGCGTGCGCAACTCCCTGTCGCGGCGCGTGCCCCTTGCCTTCGCGCAGCCGTTCTACGACTTCGACGAAAACCGCGTCGACCCCTTCCGCCTGCCCACGAACCTCGGCGTCGACGGCGCCGACTCGTTCACCATCGACGGGCTGGAGTATCACCGCCGGGCCGGCACCGACCAGGACACGGTCAGCCCGGGGCTGCTCGCGGACAAGCTGCTGCCCAGCCAGTTCGAGGGCGACTACGACAAGGTCCTGTACCCGATCAATGTCCTGGCCGGAGAGCCGACTTCGCAGGTGAGCGGCGCGGAGTGGCTGCTACGCACGGCGCTACCTCAGGCGGGCGTGGCGCGCGCGGCGACGCTGTACTGGGTCGGCAACAACGACTCGAGCACCGCCGCCCTCGGCCTCGGGGGTTCCAATCCCATGTTCCTGCCCATCCCCGCCGCCCAGCTCCTGCCCAAGCTCCCGGGTTTGAGCCTGCTGCTCCAGTTCGCCGAGCACGAGGGGCTCGTCTCCTTCGAGCCGTACACGGCGGCGGCCATCGATCGGAACCTCACGACGGTGGGCGACTTCACCGCCCAGCAGCAGAGCGTCCTCGCGCGGCTGGTCCAGGCGGGCGCCGACGGAGGCGTGGAGAGCCACGTCTTCGTCCTCACGCTGCCCTACTACAGCTCGATCGGATACCTGATGGATTCCGAGGACATCGAGTTCTACCTGCGCAAGGTGAAACCCACGTACCGGGTGCCGGCTTCCTTCAAGCGCGTCGCGCCCGTGGGGCAGCCCATCACCGATCCCCTGGCCGGCGACCGCATCTCCTTCCTGACCTTCGGTCTCATGTACGCGCTGCTCGACACCGGCGTCCCCATCGCGATCGTCAACGACGTGCTCGAGCACGACGGCCAGCAGCGGGACGGGCTCGTCCTCTCCGAGGCCGAGGGGCGCACCATCCGGGAGCGCATCGACGCGTTCAACGCTGCGCTACGTACGCTGGCTGCGGCCGCCGGTCCGCACGTCCACGTCGTGGAGGTGGGCCCGATCCTCAACGGCGTGCTCACCGGAAGCACGCCCGTCACCATCGGGGGGCGGGCCATCACGCGGAAGTGGATCCGCGGCAGCGCGTTCGGCTTCGACGGCGTCCATCCCAACTACGTGGGCCACGCCCTCATCGCCGACCTGGTCGTGGCCCGGATCAACGCCGAGATGGGCCTCGACGCGCCCATCATGCCGCTGGCCCCGGTGATGGATTCCGACCCGTACATCGATCGGGACGGGGACGGCTGGGCGGCCGGGCCGAACTACGCGCACGCCGGCATCACGAACCTGCTGTTCCTGTTCAAGGATCCCGACGACTCGGATCCCGCCCAGCAGGTGACGCTGCCGCCCGACGTCTGGGAGCGGATCCAGGACGCGATCCTCTCGAGCGTGCTGGCCGCGGGGCCGACGGTGCGCGCGGAGGCGCAGAGGCTGGGCCTGGCCGCGTCGAACTGACCTCGGCACGAATATTCTGCCTGCGGGCAGACCTTAGTCGCACTTCGCGCCGCGGCCGCTTCGAGGCGACGCCATCGAATCCAGGCGCGCCGCGCATCTTCAACGCCACCGAGGGCACGCCCCGCCCAGGCCGCCGGGCATGTTTGTTGCTCGGCTTCCCGCCCCATGACCACGACGGCGGGCGGCGAGCGCCCGCCGCGCGAGAGCGAACGGGGAAGCCGATGATCGAGATGCTGCGGACGATGAAGGTGGTGGGGATGCGGCCGCTGCTGCAGCTGCGCGAGGCGCAGAAGCTGGCGTGGCCCGGCATGATCAACGGCTTCTACTCGACGCGCATCATGCAGACGCTCTTCCAGGTGGGCTTCTTCGACGAGGTTGCGGACAAGGGCAGCGTCGAGCCGCTGCGGTTCGCGGCCGCGCACGATCTGGACCCGCAGGTGATGGAGGCCCTCGTCGACGCCCTCTTCGCCTTCGGCGTGCTCGACCGGCGCGACGGCGGGTACGCCCTCTCCGCCAAGGGACGCTCGCTGGTGGAGGTCGGACGCGGATGGTTCGACGGCGTCCAGGGCTACAAGGACGTCGTGGGCAGCCTCGAGGCCCTGCTGCGGAAGGAGCAGGTGTACGCCCGCGACGTGAGCCGCGACCCCGTGTACGTCGCGCGCGGGTCCGGCGAGATCGAAGGCCGCCTCTACTTTCCCCTGGCCATCGACGCCAT
>Ga0068862_100002266_pt1 | contig 17217 bp, 12 predicted proteins | sample KBSSwiS52_FD_66598 | JGI IMG/M metagenome (GOLD analysis project Ga0068862, IMG submission 66598) | Switchgrass rhizosphere microbial communities from Kellogg Biological Station, Michigan, USA - KBS Switchgrass S5-2 | ecosystem: Host-associated > Plants > Roots > Rhizosphere > Soil ... | reverse complement strand
CGTACGAGCAAGCCGAGCCGGAGCCGGGCGGTACGGTCGTGCGTGTCGACCTCGAAGCGCGCGAGATCGATTGGGAATTCGTGCCCGGGCGAACGACGCGTGTCTGGGCATTCAACGGACAGGTGCCCGGCCCATCCATTGATGCCCGCGTCGGCGATGTGCTCGAGGTCCGCCTAACGAATCGACTCTCCGAGCCGACAACACTCCACTGGCACGGCCTGCGTCTGCCTGCAGCGATGGACGGAACCGACATGGTGCAGCATCCGATCCTGCCGGGAGAGACGTTCACCTATCGCTTCAAGCTTCTCGACGCTGGCACGTTCTGGTACCACACCCACAGCAACGAGCCCGTTCAGTTGGAGCGGGGGCTGTACGGAGCGCTAGCCGTGCGCGCCGCTGAGGAACCGGTGTTCGACCGCGAGCGAGTGCTCGTCCTGAGCGACGTCACTCTCGATGGGAGCGGACAGATAGCAGCATCCGATGACGGGCGCGAGCGGCGTGGAGGCCGTGAGGGCAACGTACGGCTGGTGAATGGGACATCCGAACCGGAACTCATGATGTGGGGCGGCCAGGTCGAGCGATGGCGGATCATCAACGCCGCCAGCTCGCGCTACGTGCGTCTCGCCATCGGCCAGCGACCGTTCCGCGTCCTCGGAACGGGAGGCGGAATGCTCGACGCTCCAACGACCACTCGGGATGTTCTGCTCACGCCGGGGGACCGCATCGATGTCGCGGTCGGCCCGTTCGAGCCGGGTGAAGTCATCTCGGTTCTCTCCGAGCCGTATGACCGCGGCATGGGCGAGCGTAGTGCGGAACTGTTCGCGACGGTTCGGATCGGCCCGGCCGCACCGTCGCACTGCAGCGTGTTGGACTGGCCGCGCGAGATAGCGCCGCTGGCCGAGAGGGACGCGGCTCCGACGCGCGAGGTCGCGTTCAGCGAGCGAATCGATGTCCACGGCGGCGTGACGTTCCTGATCAACGGCGAGCAACACTACCGCGCTGATCCGGTGACGGTCGGCGAGCTGCAGGTCTGGGACATCGTCAACGCGTCGAGCATGGACCACCCGTTTCACCTCCACGGCTTTTTCTTTCAGGTGCTCGAGCGGAACGGAACGCCACCGGCGTACCGGTCGTGGGAAGACACCGTGAATGTTCCGGCCGGCGGGCGCGTTCGCATTGCCTGGGTCGCTGATGATCGGCCGGGCGAGTGGATGTACCACTGCCACATTCTCGAGCATCACGCCGCGGGTATGATGGGGCACTTCGCGGTCGTGCGACGCGGCAACGACGACGACGCATCGGGACGGTCCACAGCGTAGCCGCTGCGCTCGAGGCTCGGGTCGCAGGGGCCGAATGGATGCTTAACGGCGCCCTCCAACGGTCGTGTACTGCGCCATCAGCTTTTTGAAGTTGGCCCGTTCACGCAACGGATCCCAGATCGGGTCGAGCCGGAGGATCGCTGGTGTGTAGAAGTAGAACGGGGTAACCGAATCTGCGAGGACGCGAGTGAGGTAACCGACGGCGCGGTCGAAGTCATGCATCATGACGCACGCCTCGGCGAGGTGGGCGAGACTCATATTCCCCAACGCGGAACCGCCCGTGCCGTCGAACGACCCAAGTGCGCGCGCGGCGTCGGCGCGCCGTCCGGGTCCGGCTCCGGCGAGCCCGTACGCCAACTCGACCTTGTAAGCGACGGATTTCGTCGGCGTCCTGACGCCCGCCTCCGACCAGGCGACGATCGAATCGAAGTACGCCCGCGAGCGCGCCGACGCCATCCCGTACGCGAGCACCTTGGCTATGTAGTAGTCGATCGAGTCCGCACCGAACTCTTTCTGCGTGAGTCGTGCAGCTGGTTCCCCGAGACTGTCGTGTAACATGCGAATCATGGTCACCCACACCGAATGCTGCGCCATCCGGAAGAGCACGACATTCACTCCGGCCTGCGCGATACCTTCCTGGAGAACAGCGTGGGCACTGTCTCGACGGTCCTGCATCAGATGCAGCCAGGCACGCCAGGCGTACAACGTCGCTTCTGTCGGCGCGAGCGCGCTCGCGCTGTCGACAGCGGCCTGCGCCGCGGGAAGGGCGCGAACTCCCTGGTGAAAGAACGCGATCGCCGTGAAACGGAGTGGGTTTCGCGGGTCGAGCGTCGCGGCCCGCTGGAGCTCGCGGAGAGCGTCGTCCGTGCGTCCCACGGCAGCGTACCCATATCCGCGGGCCGCGATGATATCGGGCGAATTCGGCTCGCCGCGCTGTGCCAGCTCGAGCTCCTTGCGTTCGCGCGCGGTGTCTCCCGCAATCGTCCCGTAGTACTTGGCGAGCGCTCCGTGCGCGGCGGCTGACAGCGGATCGACGGCGAGCGCGCTTTCGGCGGCGGTCCGGACCATCTCCCACCGCTTCTCGGGTGTGATACCCGTGCCCAGACTGACGTCGTAACCGTTTGAACCCATCCAAGCGTGAAGCCAGGCAAGCCGCGCGTGAGCTGCCGCGAAGCGCGGATCGAGCCGGACCGCCTGCTCGAGGCTCTCGAGCGCCCGGCGTTCGGCCTCCCAGTTCTGTGCGAAGTCGCGGTCGAGTTCGGCCAGCGCGCGGATGTACGCGTCGTGCGCGGCAAGGTTCGTCGTGGGTACCTCGCGCATGACACGCCGGTCACCGGCGTTCAGCGTTACGTCCATCGCGCGCGCTACCTGCTCGGCGATGTCGCTCTGGATGGCGAAGATGTCGGTCCCATACGGCTTGATGAACCCGTCGGCCCACACTTGCGTGCCGTCGCTCGCCCGGATGACTTGAGGCGCGACGCGGACGCGTCCGCCTCCGTCCGCCGTTTTCTCCCACTGCACCGTACCCTCGACGAGGAAGTCGGCGCCGAGCTCCTTCGCGATCTGGGTGATCGTCTTCGTGGTCTTCTTGTACTGGATGGCGCTGGTGCGCGCGATGACGGCGAGGCCGGCCAGCTTGTTGAGGCGCCCAGTGAGCTCGGCGGTCATCCCATCGGCGAAGTACTCGTCGTTAGGTGCGCCGAGGTTCTCGAAGGGAAGGACGACGACCATCGGTGGGCGCGTGCGATGGACCGCGCGGGCTGGAAAGCGCGCACGTAGCGCGTATCCAGCGACAGCGACGACTGCGAGCCCGGCGATAAGCGCTGCGACGCGGGTCCCTCTCCATGAAGGACGTGACGCGGCATGCCGGAGCGTTGATCCGCGCGATAGGGGAGCCGTCCCACCTGCGGGCGTGGACAGTGCGTCCAACTGCGCGAGCAGGTCATTGACGCTCTGCCAGCGATCGGCTGGATTCTTCTCCAGGCAGCGCATGACGATCGCGGCGAGTGGCGCGGGCACAGCGGCGCGACGCGAGGCGATCGGCTCCGCCTCCCGCGTCAGGTGCCCGGCGAGCACCGCCTGAGACGTCGCGCCGGTGAACGGCGGCGCACCGGTCAGCATCTCGTACGCCATGACACCGAGCGCGTAGATGTCAGCGCGATGGTCGATCGTGGGGTCGCCGGCGGCCTGTTCGGGTGCCATGTAGGTCGGCGTGCCGAGCGTCACGCCGGCGGACGTGAGCGCGTGCACTCCGGTGGCTTCGCTGACGGCCTTCGCGATCCCGAAGTCCGTGATGACCGCATGCTGCCCACGGAGCAGGACGTTGTCCGGCTTGATGTCGCGGTGCACCACGCCATGCGCATGTGCTTCGGCGAGCGCGTCGGCGACCTCGCGCACGATTCGCACGACGTCAGCGACGGGCAGCTCGTGCTCGCGCGCGAGCCGAGCGCGGAGTGACGCGCCGTCGACGAACGGCATGACGTAGTAGAGGAAGCCGTCGGCTTCCCCCGAGTCGATGAGGGTCAGGATGTGCGGGTGCTGCAGCCGGGCCGCGATCTCCACTTCGCGGAGGAAGCGCTCGTGGCCGAGTGCCGCCGCTAACTCGGGATGCAGGACCTTGACCGCCACGGGCCGGTGGTGCTTGAGGTCTTCGGCCAGGTAGACAGTTGCCATCCCGCCGCGGCCGAGCTCGCGCCCGATGCGATAGGCACTCGACAGCGCGGAGGAGACTCGTCCGAACGCCGGTGGCACTTCAGTCACGGAACGATCGCTAGGCACTGAACGATCCCGGCGCGATTCTCTGTCACAGCGGCCTCTCCAACCTGGTCGGCTACGACCCCGAATATGTCCGTCAAGTGCGGCCGTAGCTACCTCACGGCAGGTCAAACCGCGACGCAAGGTGACAGGGTTCGTGGCGAAGGCGTGGACGCGACCTCCTGAGGAAGCGGGGCGGGATGGCGCCATCCACCTTGCGCGCCGTTAGGCACAAGCACCAGTTGCGGTGAAGGTCCTCTCCATTCTCGAGGCCATGTCGTTAGGCGATGGTGGTGGCTCGCTACGCTCGGGCACGAGTGCGAGCAGCCTTCCTCGCCGCCGCCGACCGGCCGGCCGTGCCCTTGGTGCGAGCGGCCTTCTTCGCGGCGGCCGACCGTTGCGTCGCTGATCGACGCCGTGCGCTCGAGCGCACTTGCTTCGCGAGCGCCCCTGGCGATGCGGCCGAATGCCCTTCGCGACGCAGCGCCTTGCTGACCGCCCGCGACCGACGCGCCGACACGGTACGCTTCGCGCCCGACCGTCCCTTCGCGGTGTCCCGCGCTGCCTGACGAAGGGTTTGCTTGGACACAGTCCCGCGCTTCGGCTTCTCGAGCTTGACTCCGGCGCGGCGTGCTTTCGAGAGACCGATGGCAATCGCCTGCTTGGTCGACCGCGCCCCGTGCTTCCCCTCCCGGACGTGGTGCATCTCCTCGCGCACGAACTCGCCGGCCTGGGTGGAGGGAGCCTTCCCTTCTCGTGCGTCTTTACGAGCACGCTCGATCGTCGCCTTCTCGGGCATCGAGACCTCCCTGATCGCGATGTCGATCCGCAGCCCACGCACGCGCGCGCCCGAATCAACGGTACCTTCCGCGGCTTCACCGCAACGCAAGCCGCCTGCCCAGGGAGATACGAAGAGCTCGAAAACCGGCAATTGAAGTGGAGTCTTCTCCAGCAGAGTCGTCGCAGTGCCTCCCAGCAGCGCGCGCCACACCGTGTCGCGCGCGGGCCATCTCGATCAGGCTCACGGCGTGCCACTCGCAGTACTCCATGATGCCGAGACGCCATCGCCATCGCGCCTAACGATGGGAGTGACGACGCCCCAGCCGTCAGACGCGAGGCAGCACGAGCGTAAAGACACTGCCGACCCGCGGTTCGCTCTCCGCGGTAAGGTCGCCGCCCATCCCACGCGCGAGGTCGCGGCTGATCGCGAGCCCCAGGCCCGTGCCCTCGGCCGTCCGCGTCAGCTCCGAGCGCACCTGCACGAACGGGTCGAAGATGCGCTCGAGCTGGTCGGCCGCGATGCCGATGCCGGTGTCGCGCACGGTTACCCGGACGTGCTCCCCCGTCGCGGTGCACGCGAGCTCGATCCGCCCGCCGCGGTCGGTGAACTTGACCGCGTTCGAGAGCAGGTTCACCAGGATCTGCCGCAGCTTCTCGGCATCCGCGCGCATGAGAGGGTCCGGGGAACACTCTCCCATCGAGAGCGTGAGCCCCTTCGCCTGTGCCTGCGGTACGACCAGCGCTTCGGCGCCGGCGAGCGCGTCACGCACGCGGACCGACGCGAGGTCGTAGTGCACGGTGCCGGTCTCGAGCCTTGCGTAGTTCAGCACCTCGTTGATGAGTCCGAGCAAATGCCGCTGGCTGACCTGGATGCGCCTCAGGTCCTCGGACTGCGCCGCCGTGATCGGCCCGCGAATGCCCATCTCCAGCAAATCGGCGTAGCCGCCGATGGCGTTGAGCGGCGTACGCAGCTCGTGGCTCATCACCGCCAGGAACTCGGCCTTGGCGCGATTGGCAGCCTCCGCCTCGCGCCGCGCGGCGTCCGCCTCTGCCCGCGCTCGCTCACTCTCACCAAGCACGCGCTCGATCTCGCGCCGGCCGAGGACCTGCTCCGTCACGTCGACCGCAAAGGTGATGATGCCGACGACGTTCCCGTCGGCGTCGCGCATCGGCACGAACCGCACGTCGAACCAGGTGTCCATCACGCCCTTGCCGTCGCGGTCGTAGCGCACGTGCGACGCGGGCCCGACCCACGGCTCGCCGGTGGCGTACACCTGATCGAGCCGCTCGTAGATTCCCTGCCCGGCGAGGTCCGGGAACGCCTCGCGGATGGTCAGCCCGGTCACGTCGCGGCCGCCGCCACTGATCCGGCGAAACTCGGCGTTGACGAGCACATGCCGGTGCTCGGGGCCGAGGAGCAGGGCGACCGGTGCGGGCATATGCCGGACGAGCGCCTCGAGTCGCTCTCGCTCAGTTGCCACCTCGGCCGCCAGGCGCTCGCGCTCGGCCTCCACCCGCTTCCGCGCGCTGATGTCATCGAAGAGCACCGCGACCCGGTGCTCGTGCGGTTCGCCGAGTCGGAAGGCGTACACGTCGTACCAGCGACCCAGCGCCTCGGCGGGCGCCTCGAATCGCGTCGGCTCGCCGGTGAGCGCCACGCGGCCGTAGATCTCGAACCAGTGCGACTCGAGCGCCGGCACGAACTCGCGGATGCGCCGATCGATGGCATCGACGAGACCGGTCTGCGCGACGAAGGCGGGGTTCGCTTCCAGGAAGCGGTAGTCGACGGGCCGGAGCGAACCGGGGTCCTCGCCCTCCTCGAACAGCACCTCGATGACGCAGAAGCCCTCGTCGATCGACTCGAACAGCGTCCGATAGCGCGCCTCGCTCGCACGCAGCCGCGCCTCGGTCTCGTGCGCCGCCGTCACGTCGCTCGCGGCGCCGATCCACTCGACGATCTCGCCGTCCGCATCGAGCAGTGGCACCGCGCGTGTGAAGGTCCAGCCGAGCGTCCCGTCGGCGCGAATGACCCGGTGCTCGAGCTCGAACGTGCTCCGGGTCCGCACGGCCTCCCGGATCGCTTCGGTCACCCGCGCCCTATCGTCGGGGTGGACGTAGCGCGTGAGCCAGGCGTCGCCTGGCTCCGGCGAGTCCGACAGGAAATCGCGGCCATCGAGCTGGCGCATCTCGCTCCAGTCGGGGCTCATGCGGTAGATCATGTCGGCGCTGGCCGTGGCCAGCGCCCGGAACCGCGCCTCACTCACGCGCAGGGCCGCTTCCGCACCCACGTCGCCGCTTCCGGTGGTCACCGGTGTTGTCCGCACAGCCATGCGGCTGTTCAGCGCAGACAAGGTGCCAGCCAGCCGGATGCCCGTTGCGGGGCGCGATTACGTGGGCGTGGTGGGTCGCGACCTGATGGATATCGATACCGACATCACCGCGCGTGTCGGTGAGCTCGTGCGTCGGTCGGCGGTCGTGATCTACGACGACAGGTCGGCACATGGGGCAGCTGTGACGCAATGTTGACCCTCCGCGGCCCACGGTCTATTGTGCGCGGCGCCAGATAGCTCCCGACCTGGTCGCCCATGCCGCGGCGGAGCTGGCGATGCGACGATCCGGCCAAGCATCGCGACCGCGCTTCCGAGCGCGGTTCGGGCGCCGCGTCTCCGGACGAGTCCGCCGAGCACCGACGGCACTCTGCATGCTCGTGTAAGCGTCCAGCGCCAAGGGGCAGTCGACGTGGCTGAGTCGGAACCGCTCGTCCCGCCTAACCAGGATCACCCGGACGTCAGCAGTCTGCTGGCAGACATGCGCCGCGGCGACGCCCTGGCAATCCAACGGCTGTTTCCGCTCGTGTACGAGGAGCTCAAACGGATCGCGCGGATGCAGCGGCGGACGTGGCTGGACGCCGATACGCTCAACACGACAGCGCTCGTTCACGAGCTGTACGTAAAGCTCGTGCGTGGCCGCGAACCCGACTGGCGTGATCGCGCGCATTTTCTCGCCGTGGCGGCAATGGCGATGCGCAGCATCCTCGTCGATCACGCACGCGGTCGAGGAACCGCAAAGCGCGGGGGCCAGCAACCGTTAGTGGATCTCGCAAAGGTCGACGCCGTCGTTGGCGCTGGTGCGCTCGCTGCGGGCGAAGACGCGGATCTCGTGCTGGCGCTCGACACAGCGCTCGTACGTCTCGGCGAGCTGTCCGAGCGCCAGGCCCGCATCGTCGAGTGCCGCTTCTTCGGTGGCCTGTCCATTCAGGAGACAGCCGATGCGCTTGGCATCTCGCCGGCGTCAGTGAAGCGGGGTTGGTCACTGGCACAGGCCTGGCTCTGCCGGGAGCTGCGTGAGACATCCGCGTCATGACACGGCCGACAGGCGACCAGCCCATCGACTGGGACCGGCTCGAGGCGCTCTACACGGAGACCAGGGCCCTTTCGGGAGGCGCTCGCGCGGCGCGCATAGCCCGTGTTCGCGAGACCGACCCGGCGCTCGCGCGCGAGCTCGCTTCACTCCTGTCGCGTGCGTCCGAAGCCGAACCCCTCGTCCGCCAACTGGCGCGCGCCGTGGTCGCCACGGCGGCCGATCTGGTGAACGCGGACGCGCAGCCCGAGTCAGCTGACCACACGTTAGGCATTGCCACCGACGACCGGTCGGGGACGTCGATCGCGCAGTATCGGATCGCGGAGCGGATCGGCAGCGGCGGCATGGGGGTCGTCTACCGGGCGTGGGACACCCACCTGAATCGCCCGGTGGCGCTGAAATTCCTGGCCCCGCACCTCGGCGTCGATCGCACGGCGCGCGAGCGGTTGCTGCTCGAGGCGCGTGCCGCCGCGGCCATGGACCACCCGAACATCTGCACCGTGCACGAGGTCGGCGAAGCCTCTGATGGCGCGCTGTTCATCGCGATGGCGTGCTACGACGGTGAAACGTTGAAACATCGTCTTGCCCGAGGGCGGCTGGCCGTCGACGCGGCCGTTCGCATCGCCGCGCAGACAGCGCGGGCGCTTGGCGCGGCACACGCGCGAGGAATCGTGCACCGGGACGTCAAGCCCGCGAACCTCTTTCTCACCTCTGGCGACACGGTGCGTCTGCTGGATTTCGGACTGGCGCGGCTCCCGGACGTCACGCTCACGCGGTCGGGGGTCACACCGGGCACCGTTGCGTACATGGCACCCGAGCAGGTACGGGGCGGGCCGGTCGATGCGCGCACCGACCTGTGGTCGTTAGGTGCCGTACTCTACGAGATGCTGTGTGGTCGACGGCCATTCCCGGACGGGGTCGGGGCCGCCCTGCTCGACGGGATCGCTTCCGGCGAGGCGTTGCCGGTCTCGCGCCTGCGGGACGCCGTTCCACCGTCGCTCGACGCCATCGTCGCCAAGCTCCTCAACGTCCATCCGCCTGAGCGCTACCACAGCGCGGAGGCGGTGGCGGATGACCTCGAGCGCGTCGCTCGCGGTGAGCACATCACGGTGGCTCATGGCGGGCACCCCGCGGCGACGGCTCGGGCGGCACGGCGCTGGTGGGGACGCCACCGGCGTCTCCGTCTACTCGGCGGCGCGGTCAGCGTCGCCGTTGGCGCCGCAGCGTTAGGCTGGGCGTTGACGCGGACTCCCGCAGGACCAGCCAACGCGGGCGCCGCCAGCGTCCTGGGCGAGCGTATTCTGGTCGCGGACTTCGGCGAGTCGGCCGGTGACACGACGCTGGGTGCTGTGGTGTCGGAAGCACTGCGGATGGGCCTGGCTCGCTCGCGGCAGCTGCGCATCACCGGCTCCGTCACGGTGTCCAACGCGCTCCGGCGAATGCGTCGTGCTCCCGATGCGCGGCTGGCGCCGGCGCTCGCGCGCGAGGTTGCGACGCGGGAAGGGATCAAAGCGGTCCTGCAAGGCGAGGTACAACGGACCGGAGGACGATACCTCATCACGGCCGCGCTGGAGGATGCGGGGAGTGGCGACCGCATCGAAGGCTGGCGCGTCACCGCGCACGACTCGACGCAGATCCCCGCGGCTGTGGATAGACTGATCGATGAGATTCGTACCAGCGTTGGCATCTCAATCGCGTCGATCGCCGCGAGCGACCCGCCGCAGCGCCTTACCACCGCATCGCTGACCGCGCTCCGCAAACAGTGGGAAGGGCTGCAGGCGTACCTTCGCGGTGACTACGTCCGCGCGATCCGACTGCTCGAGGAGGCGACGGCGCTCGACCCTGATTTTGCCGTCGCTTACTCCATCCTGGGGATAGCGCTGAGCGACGCCGGGGCTCGCGACACTCGCATCCTCAGGTCATTTCGCCGGGCGTACGAGCTGCGCGACCAGCTCACCGACTCGGAACGGTACGTGGTCGTGGGGCTTCACGCCATGTTGGTACTGGCAGACCTCCCCACGGCGATCGCCGCGTTTCAGAGTCACATCGAGGTCACGAGAGGCACGGGAGAGGGCATGTGGTACGCCTCGTTGGGCGAGGCCCTCATGGAGCATGGAGAGTTCGTCGCAGCGGAAACAGCGCTGCAGGAAGCACGGCGGCTATGGCCGACGGCGAGGAATCAGGAAGGGCTCGTCACGGCGCTCGTGCGCAACGGCAAGGACGGGGAAGCTCGCGAAGTGCTGGAGGAGGCGCGCGCGCGGCACCCACGTCACCCAATGCTGGTCGTTTCACGCGCGAATCTGGAGGCGCGCGCAGGCGGCTATGCGCGGGCACACGCGGTCCTCGACACTGGCGTGGCTGGCCCTGGGGCGCCGCAGGTCCCGTTGGCACTCGCGACGCTCGACGCGACACAGGGCAAGCTGCGTGAGGCGCTAGGCCATCTGCGCGTGCTGCAACGGGAGCAACGCGCGCGGCCGTTCGCCTTCGAGGTACTGGAGACGGCCGCTGCGATCGGCACGCTACGCGTTAGGCTCGACGGGGCGGATGCGGCGGTGGCCGAGGTTGAGGAAGCGCTCGCGGAACTTCCTGCGTCGCCGCGAGCCCTGGCTGACTATCCGTACCTCCCCCTAGCGCGTTTTTTCGTGGCCGCAGGGCGCCTGCATCGGGCACGGCAGCTCTTCACGCAGTACGACCGGCACGTACCACCGAACTTGCGGGGGCCGAACCTCTGGCTCGAGCACCGAGTGCGCGCGGCGATCTCGTTGGCGGAGGGCAAGCCACGGGATGCGTTGTCAGAATTGCGGCTCACCCGAAACGTCGCCCCCGTGTACGCCGGCCCGTTCGATTCACCCTATATGACGATCGATCAGCAGCCCGAGCTCGCGCGCGTATACGCACGACTTGCCAGGCCCGACTCGGCACTCGCTGTCTATGAGCGATATCTGGAAGTGCCCGATCTCTATCGCACGAACGTGGACGCGCTCGAGTTGGGCAGTGCGCTCATGCACACCGCCCAGCTCTACGAGCAACGGGGCGACGCTCGGCGCGCCGTCGCCCGCTATCGCCAGCTGGCCGACCTCTGGAGTGAGGCCGATCCCGGGCCGGGTGTCACCGCAAGACGTGCCGCGGGGCGAGCCGCGCTGATCGGCCGGCGCTGATCGGCGGCGCTTCGAGTCCGGATCGCTTGCCGCGTCGGTCGCGCGCTCACGGTGTGGATCCCGCGTACTGACAGGAAATACTCGGGTTCCAGGACGCGAACATGCCGTCGCGGTTGTGCTTCCACACCCACACGTGGAGCATCCAGACCTGATCGCCGAAGTTCTGCATGAACTGCTGGCCGAGGAGAGTGGGTGGCGTGGCCGTCGACGGCCGGATGGCGAAGGGAATGATGTATTCGACACCGACGAAGCGGAGCTCGCCGTTCTTCTCCGGTTCGAAGATCACCACTTCCGGCTTCAACACTTCGACCGCACCGTCGACGTAGGCCGAGTTGAGGAAGTGCCAGCCCATGCCGCCCTGGGGCGGATTGTCCCGACACGGCGGAACTACTACCGACCATCCCGCCGTCTGGGCGACCTCGAGTCGATGAAACGTCGCGGTCAGCCCGCGCAACGCAGCGAGCTGTTGTTCGACGTTCGCGTCCGGTGCGACGTTGAGCGGCGCACCTCCACGCGAGCGCTCCTGAATCGTGTCCGCTGCTGCACCCGCCGACGGTGCCGTGGATCGCTCGCCGCACGCCACCACGACGACAAATGGCACGGCAACACGGGCGAGCAGAGAACGAACGAGAACCCATGGGCTTCCTGACATAACTCGCCTCCGGGTGGCGAGTGTCGATTCGCAGCGTGTCGATCACGTTGCGTCTGACCCTCACTCACCCGTTAACGAGAAAGCCCTCCAAGCTGGCTCACGAACGCACTCGACAGCCTCAGCTGGCCCGTGCTGTCGCCGTTAGTGATGACTTCTTTCAGGACATCCAGGGTTACCCCTCGGCCGGGAGGATGGCGATTCCTCGCCTGCGCTGCGCTTCGCGCGGGCTCCGCTCGGAATGACACCCCGTCAGCAGGGTCCACCGGCCACGCCGCAGATGATGTTGATGAACAGCACGCGGATGCGCGTGTTGCCGAGCGAGGCAGTCCGCGAGCCGCTCGCGGTATTCCCGCTGAACGACACCGGCGAGGATGACGAGACCGCGAACGGGGCGGCGCCGTCTTCGTAGCCGCAGACGCTGAGGACGTTAGGCAGCGGGCGCGGACAATCCAGGCTGTTCCCGGGAGCGACCGTCCAGTTGATGTTGCCCTCCATCGCCGCCCACACCTGCGTCTGACTGCCGATCAGGTACACGGTGTTGCCGAGCGCCGGTAACGTCACGTTCAGGATGTTCGGATTGCCGAGCACCGTGACGATCACCTTGAGCCCCGCTGCGTCCCACACGATCACACCGCGGTAGGTCCGCTGTCCCGGGGCGTCCGTTCGCACCGTCAGGGAGTAACCGAGCACTCGGCGCGTGACGAGGGCCGTCGACGCGGACGCTGAAGCGGACGTCGAAAACGCAGCCCCCGGCGCGAGTTCGTCGCCCATCAGGTCGAGGTTCGTCCGCGAAGCTTGCCGCGATTGCCCGCGGAGCGCCGCCCGCGACATGGGCGGCGTTCTCGGTCGTAGGCGATCCGCTGGTGACGGTGTCCCTGCGAGTGCCCAGCGACGGGATTCGGCGGCTGGCACTCGCGATGGGGATTGCCCTGACGCTGGCGGCGCTCTACGGTGTGGTCACGCGAACGCGGCGTGCGGCGGATCGCAGCTCGCTGCCATCCGACAAACGTGCGGAGACCGTCCAGTAAACGTCGTTGCCAGGCGCGACGCGTGCGCTGTCGGGCACGACGAACGACGTGTCGGTGGTCGCGGCACGCGTGACGAGGGTGCCGTCCTCTCGCCTGACCTCCACGACGTAGCTGGTGACGCCAGGCATCGAGCGCCAGACGAGCGAGTCGACTCGCTGAACGTCGCCAGCGGGGGACACGAGCTGGATGTCGCCGGTGACTCCACGCATCACTGCGCTGTCCACCGCGGGTTCCGGCGAACCGCGTCGAGCGAGCGTGTAGTACCCCAATCCAGCCACGAGGACGAGCGAAGCGGCGAGCGCGAAGCCGCCGTGCGGGATGCGCGCGCGATCGCGGACCACGCGGGTGGCGCGCAGCAGCTCCAGCTCTTCGCCGCAGTCGGCACACGTCATCGCATGGTTGATGCTCGCGAGGCGTTCTTCTTCCGAGCCTTGCTGTTCCACCACGGCGAGCAGCGCTTCCGGGGGAACGCAGCCGACGCGGGCAGCATCACGACGATTCGCTGTGCCCCGCTGGTAGAGCCTAACGAAGTCTCCCTCGTTCATACTCCAACTCCAGTTCCGGAACCACCGTCCGTGAGAACGGCCCGGAGGTCGTCGAGTCCGCGATAGAGCAGATTACGCGTCCTGGCCTCGCTCCAGCCGAGCAGCGCGGCGATCTCGTCACGGTGATAGCCGCGCAGGTGGAGCCGCGACGGCCTGACGAGCCGAGGGCAGCTCAGCGGCAAGCTGCTCGCTGCCGGGGAACGTGCGCCAGAGTCGGATCCGAAGCTCCTGGACGGCTTCGTCGAGCAGGTGGTCCGACATCCCATGTCGCCGTGCGACGTGCACGACGGAGTCGCGATAACGCGACAGGAGCGATTCGAGTGCGCCAGATACCGCGTCGGGCGACCGGGGCATGCGCTCCAAGGTACGAACGGAGCGCTGGGGGGCAACCGGGTTGGCGATCGAGAGCGACGGCATCGACAACATTGATGCACCAATCGGCCGTTCCTTCTCGCGGGTTCAGCCGGCACCCGTTGCGTGCTGGTGCGTCGTCCGATAGTTCTCCCGTCGGCCCCACCCCAACTGCTGATTCGTGGCGCAACTGCTGATCGACCTGCCGGCCGAGAGTGCGTCTCGTCTGCTCACGCTCTCTCTGCTCGAGCAGCTCTCCGTCCACGGCCCCTACGTGCCTGGGCCATCCGCCGGACCTGACGTCATGCGCGACAGCGTGGTGGAGGCTAACCGCCGCGATGCCTATCGGGCTGCGCTGAATCGCCTCCGCGGCTGCATCGCGCTCTATCACGAGATGCTGAGCGAGAGCATCCCACGGAAGGTTCGGCGTCGGCTCCGCGCCATCGCGAAGGCGGCCAACGCGCTCCACGACGTCGACGTGCAGCTCGGATGGTTGACCCGGATCGATCGTGCAGGCCAAGGGACCCTCGCCGCGCAGTGGCTCCGCGATCGCCTCGCGCGACGGCACGAGCGGCTCGGGCTGCGCCTGGCGCAGGTGCAGGAGGACACGCGTCCGCTCCAGCGGCTCGCGAAGCGCCTCAGCGTCTTCACTACGGCGATTCACCTCGATGAGCTGAACGTGTCGCTCTCCTTCGCGGCGCTCACGGGACAGCGACTCATCGGAGTCGGCGCGACGCTGCACGGGTTGCTCGCGAACGTCTCGCCGCGCGACGACGCCCGAGCACTCCGGCGCGTCTGCCGCGCGTCGGATCACGTCGTCTACCTGCTCGAGCCCGTGCGCGCGAGCGCAGGCGCCGAACCGCTCACGGGGATGGCTTACGCCCTGCGCAGTGCGCTGGAGCGGCTCCACGAGTCCGGCGTCGTGGTCGAGGCGCTCGTCGAGGGCGCCCGACGGATTGGAGCGGTACAAATGATGACGCGCGTCCGGCGAGCCGCCGAGCCGTGTGATCATCCTGGCGAGAACGGCGATGCCTTGATCCCGATGACGTCGTCGGTGCTGCCTGACGAGGTTGCGCCGGGTCTCGTGTCATTGGCGGAACGCGTGCGTGACGAGCGTGCACAATCGTTTGCCGGCTTCGCATCGCAGTGGACCTCACCCGCGCACGACACGTTTTTCGCGGAGCTCGAGCGGCTCATCGGCGCACTCGGAACGCACTGATCGTTGATACACAGCCACGTTGGGCGCCACCGACCCAGCGCCCGAACGTACGAGGGTTCGCGTGTCGCGTTAGGCCACGCGCACTTGCGGCAGTCCAAATGCCCGAAAGATCGCCGGAGTCACGAAGCTCGTCATGGTGGCAATCGCGTCGTCACGCACCGTGACCACCTGGATCGAGTGCGGCTGCCACTCGCCACCGTGAAAGCGGCTATAGAAGGCGAAGGCCGGCTGACAGTTCGCGCGTGTCGCGACGAGGCGGAAGGGTCCATGCCCACCCGGCCTGAACGTCCACGCGAACAAGGTCCGGATCGCTTCACGCCCGCGATACCACTGGGGCCAGGGCGGCATGCTGAATACCGAGTCCTCGCGAAGCATGGCGACGAACCGTTCGACATCGGCGCTCTCCCACGTGCGGACGTATCGGTCAAGCAGCGAACGCTGCTCGTCGCTCGCCGGCTGCGGAGCGGTTGCGCCTGGAGAAAGCCGCTTCGCGAGCGTGGCGCGGGCGCGCTGAAGGGCGCTTGTGATCGAAGCGACACTGGCGTCGAGCAACCCCGCGCTCTCGGCGGCAGACCAGCCCAGCACATCGCGCAGCAGCAGTGCAGCTCGTTGTCGGGGCGGCAGGTACTGAATCGCGGCGATGAACGCGAGCTGGACGGATTCGCGCATCTCGTACCGCGCGTCCGGGCCCGGCGCCGGATCGGCGATGCCGGCGAGCGCCGTATCCGGGTACGGTTCGAGCCACGCCACCTCGGTGCTGGGCGTACGGGCCGGCATTTCGACGGACGGCGGGCCGTGATCCTCCGGGAGCATACGGCGCGCGCTCGCGCGGCTCGCGATTGCGTTCAGGCACGCGTTCGTCGCGATGCGGTAGAGCCACGCCCGGAAGGCCACCCGTCCCTCGAACCGCTGCACTCCCCGCCACGCGCGAAGGAGCGTCTCCTGCACCACGTCCTCGGCGTCGTGAACGGAGCCGAGCATGCGATAGCAATGGAGCTGCAGCTCGTTTCGATACGATCCGGAAAGGCGTTGAAAGGCATCGCCGTCACCGCTTCTGGCGCTGGCCAGGAGCGTCGTTTCCGAATCGGATCCACGTCCGGAGTGGGCGATGCTATCGGGCACGTGGTGCTACAGCGTTGCCGCAACCTGTGGCGTTAGGCATTCGGCGAGGCGATCGAAGCTCGTCTCCCAGCCGATCGCGAAGGCACCACACGTGTCGCGTGATGCAAACCCCGACTGCCGAAGCGTGACGCGCGTTCCACCGTCGACGCCTTCCAGATCGTACGTGACGGTGCACGGGGCACCTGGCTTCCCCGCGCCGTCCCACGTATGCACCAGCCTGTTCGGTGCATCGATCTCGAGGAACTCGCCCCCCTGGGCGTATGGTTCGCCTCGGGCGACACCCGAGGCCCACCAACGCCCGCCCACGCGCAAGTCACCCGACCACTCCCGCGTATCGAACACGCCGGGCCGAACCCACCAGGAGGTGATCTCGCTCGAGGTGAGAGCCCGAAACACGCGTTCGGGCGAAGCCGGGATCACCACACTGGCGAGGAGCCTTCCCTCCGGAAGATCAGCGACTGCGCGCGCCCCGTTGTCGATGCTACCCATGATCCTGCTCCCGATCTGGCTGTATACGCTCGAGCGAAGTGCTCGAACGGATCTCCTTGTAGTAGAGACCGGGGAACACGGTCAAACTAATCGGCAGGGGTACAGCGGTGACGCTGTCCGCGCTATCGCCTGTTCGAGGCGCGCAGGAGCTGGAGAATCCGCCGGGCCACGGGTCGGTTCGAGAATCCGAAGCCACCAGGTCCCGGATCGTCCAGCCGATCCTTCAAGCGCTCCTGGGCGACCTTCGTGCTCGCGCCGGCGTCGACGAGGAGTCGCGCACTCTCGAAGTGGCCGTCGTGAAAGGCGCCCACACTGATCAACCGCTCCAGCGGTGTCCCTCCACCCTGCGGCTGGTCATCGACGCTCGCGCCGCGTGCGAGCAGCATTCGAATCGTCTCCGGGCAGCCATTGATCGCCGCGCCGATGAGCGGCGGGACGCC
>Ga0068862_100002259_pt1 | contig 17240 bp, 9 predicted proteins | sample KBSSwiS52_FD_66598 | JGI IMG/M metagenome (GOLD analysis project Ga0068862, IMG submission 66598) | Switchgrass rhizosphere microbial communities from Kellogg Biological Station, Michigan, USA - KBS Switchgrass S5-2 | ecosystem: Host-associated > Plants > Roots > Rhizosphere > Soil ... | reverse complement strand
ACAGATGGGGCGAAAGTGATCAACATGAGCCTCGGCGGTACCGAGTTGTCTCAGGCGATGTTCGATGCGGTCCAGGACGCATGGGCAGCCGGGTTGGTCATTGTCGCTGGTGCCGGAAACGATGGCGCGACCACACCGTTTTACCCCGCTGCCTTTCCGAATGTCATCGCCGTCGGGGCGTTCGACGAGGACCATCGCCGCGCGTCGTTCTCGAACTACGGCAATTGGGTTGATATCTCGGCACCTGGAAACGTCATCATGTCGACAGTTCCAATGTCGCAGTGCGCCATCACGACAACGCCAGGCGACATCGGGTGTTACTCATGGAACACCGGCACCTCGATGGCCACCCCTCACGTATCCGGTGCCGCGGCGCTCGTCTGGTCACGAAGCGACGTGGTCAGCAACCAGCAAGTGGTGGATATCCTCCTGAACAGCGCAGACCGACGCGGGGTTTCCCCAGTACGGCTCGACTCGTGGACCGCTCACGGCGGCTTGAATCTGCACAACGCGATGAGCTACGCATTGGCGAACCTGAGTCCAGTTGCCAATGCGGGACCCGATCTGACAGTGACGGATGGCGACGGCAACGGCGGAGAGGATGTCCGTCTGGATGGCAGCGGCTCCTCTGATGCCGATGGCACCATTACGAGCTATGAATGGACCGAGGGCGCCATAAGCATCGGGTCCGGTGCAATACCGTTGATCGCGCTCGCCAATGGCACGCACACAATCACGCTCAAGGTTGTGGACAATCAGGGCTCAACCGACACCGACAGTGTGATCATTACCGTCAATCCGCTCGCGCCGAATTCACCCCCGGTCGTTAATGCAGGCGCCGATCAAACAGTGACGGACAGCGACGGAAGCGGCAGCGAACAGGTCACTCTCATCGGCAGTGCGTCTGATTCCGATGGCACTGTCGTCGCCTATAAATGGTTCGAGGGTGGCGCCACGATTGGGACCAACGCGACACTGACTCGATCGTTCTCTGTTGGCGTCCATACGCTGACGCTTACGGTCACTGACGACGATGGCGCCACCGTTACCGACGGTGTGGTTGTGACGGTGAACCCGCCAGCCGCCGGCGTTCACATCGGAGACCTCGATGGCGCGGCGGGCGGGAACAAGAGTGCCTGGTCGGCGACTGTGACGGTTGCGGTACACGGCAGCAACCACGGCGCCACGCCGGGTGCGGTGGTCACTGGAACGTGGGGCGGGGCTGCAAGTGGACCCGGAACTTGCACGACGGGCGCTGGCGGCACGTGCCAGCTATCGGCCAGCAACCTGCGTAAGCGCGATGCCAGCGCGACATTCACGGTGACGGGAATCACCACGAGTGGAGCAACCTATCTCTCGGGACAGAATCACGACGTCGATGGGAGCAGCACCGGGACGACGATAGTGATCGCAAAGCCGTAATCGCAGCCGCTTTCATCTCTAATGGCGATCTCCTGAATTGACAAATACATTCAGAGATCGTTGAATGCCGCCGGCGTACATTCGTTGGGAACCACCTCGCTGTCGTCTGGGACCTCGGAACTGAAGGAGGACTACCATGCGTCGAGCGTCCAAGGTCGTTCTGTTCCTGACGGCGGCTCTTCTGCTGCCGGCCGTTGCGTTTTCACAAGGTACTCTTACAGGCACCGTCAGGGATGAGTCGGGCGGGGTGCTGCCGGGCGTGACGGTCGAGGCGTCCAGCCCGGCCCTCATCGAGAAGGTGCGCTCAGCCGTCACGGACGGCGCGGGGCAGTACCGCATCACCGGTCTCAATCCGGGCGCGTACTCTCTGACGTTCAGGCTGACGGGCTTTACCATCGTCAAGCGGGAAGGGATCGAGCTCAGTGGAACGACGACGCTGACGATTCCGGTGGACATGCATGTTGGGGCGATCGAAGAGACGATCACGGTCGCGGGTGACACGCCGGTGGTCGACGTTCAGTCCACGCAGCGCGAGACCGTACTCAACGCGGACGTCGTCGCCGCTATCCCGGGGAATCGCTCTGTCGGCACTCTGCTGAATGCCGTCCCCGGCCTCAATGTCAACGACGGCGCGCTCGCCGCGTCGCCGACGATGACCTTCTTTGCCGCGCGCGGCGGCCCGATCAACGAAGGGCGCATGACGATCAACGGCATGACGATCGCGGCACCGTTCAACGGCGGCGGCGTGTCGACCTACATCCTGGATTCAGTCAACGTCGACGAGATATCGGTGGCCGTCGCCGGCGGCCTCGGCGAGTCGGACATTGGCGGGCCGATCATGAACCTCGTGCCGCGTTCCGGTGGGAACACGTTCCGTGGCCAGGCATTCATCAACAATGCGGGCGACTGGTCACGAGGTAACAATCTGAATGACGAACTGCGCGCCGTCGGCCTCACAGAGACGCCCGGAATCATCAGTTCCTACGATACAAACGTCTCGTATGGCGGCCCGATCACGCGCGATCGACTCTGGTTCTTCGGCAGCTATCGCAATCTCAACACGACGTCGCCTGTCCAGGGGGTCGTGGCCAACGCGAACACCTATGATGCCTCACGCTGGGATTGGGTCGCAGATCCGAGCGTCACGGCGCGCCAGGTCCAGGGCCGTGTCTCGTATGTTGGACGGCTCACCGCGCAGGTGTCCAACAAGCATCGTGTCTCGTTCAACTATGAGTACCAGCGCCGCTGCGAGGGGTCGCCGTTGAAGGTCGAGACCGACGAGGGCTGCCACACACGCGAGACCGGCTGGATCGCGGCGGGAACGGCAACGACGTCACCGGAGGCCAACCCGAACTATTTCGGAAACACTCCATACCACGTGACGCAGGCAATCTGGAACGCGCCGATGACGAGCAAGCTGCTGCTCGAGGCCGGCTTCACCCGGTTCATGTTCCGCGGCGGAACGACGGGCAGGGTCCCGCCGGACGGCATTTTCGATCTGATCTCGGTCACTGAGCAGTCCACTGCGATCAACCCGGCGACGGGCCTCCAGTTTGCTCCCCGGGCGAACTTCGTCTATCGAGGCGTCGCCACCGCCAACCCCAACTACGCCAACCCGAACAACTGGCGTGCGTCAGCGTCGTACGTCACGGGGTCGCATGCAATGAAGGTCGGCTATCAGGGGGCCTACATCCGCGTCAATAATTGGTACCTCGTCCCCGAGTCGCAGCTCTCCTACCGGTTCAACCAGGGCGTGCCGAATCAGTTCACGTTCCGGCTGCCGGAGTGGCACCAGGCAGACCGGACATCAACGGCGGCGATGTACATCCAGGATAGCTGGACGCGCAGGCGGCTGACGCTGCAGGGTGCGCTCCGCTACGACCGCGCGTGGAGCTTCAGCCCGGCGGAGTTCAACGGGACGGAGCTGACGTCGAAGTTCAACGCGGCGCCGATTACGTTCCCGCGGACGCCGGGCGTTGACGCGTTCAATGACGTCACCACGCGTATCGGCGTCGCCTACGACGTGTTCGGCACAGGCAAGACAGCGCTCAAGTTCAATCTCGGGCACTACCTCGATGCTGCGACGAACGACAGCGAGTACACGAGCAACAGTCCGGCCGCCCGCATCGTTCGCACGGCGAGCCGGAATTGGCAGGACACCGATCGCGACAAGATCATCGACTGCGACATCATGAACTTTGCCGCTAACGGTGAGTGTGCGGCGGCAACGGGCGACGCCTTGAACTTCGGCTCCGTCTCAGGCAACGTCACGCAGGTGAACCAGGCGACGCTGCGCGGCTGGGGTGTCCGTCAAAGCGACTGGCAGTGGGGAATCACTCTTCAGCAGGAAGTGATCCCGCGCGTATCGGCGGAGGTCGCTTACAACCGACGATGGTTCAAAGGCGCCAAGGTCACCGACGATACACTTCGCGGGCCCGAGGACTATCAGCAGTTCACGATCACGGCCCCGCAGGATCCGCGACTGCCTGACGGCGGCGGCTATCCGATCAACCTGTCCCTGGTCACGGCCGCGGCTGCCGCCCGGGGAACACAGAACTACGTCACGTTCGAGACCGACTTCGGGCCGGAGCGGAATTTCTACTGGCACGGCGTTGATTTCACGCTGAACGCGCGTCTCCGGAAGGGCCTGACGCTGCAGGTTGGGACGCAAACCGGACGGTCGACCGAGGACACGTGCGAGACGTCACGCCTGACCGATATGGTCGTGGCTGCAGGACTGCAGTCGGGGAGAGGTGAAACCCTGACGAATTCGGCCACGATCAAGGACCTCCGCAACTGCAACGACGACGATCCGTTTCAGACGACTCTCCGAGGACTGGCCTCGTACACCATTCCCAAGATCGACGTGCTCGTCGCTGCGACGATGCGGTCCCAGCCGGCGCTGGAGCGCACGGCAACGTGGCCGGTGCCGAACGCGGTGATCCAGAGCATCACCGGACGGCTGCCACCTGGAGGTCTCGCCACTGGAAACACGAATATCGAGATCCTGGACGCTGACCATCGGTTGTACGCCGATAACCGGCGGACGCAGCTCGACATGCGGTTCGCGAAAATCTTCCGCTTTGGTCCGAGGCGCGTCGACGTCGGCCTTGACCTGGGCAACCTGCTGAACACGAATTACGCGACAACGTACGAGAACACCTATCAGTACAGTGTCGGCAATGCGGGGTTGGGTGGCACATGGAACAACCCGACGGCCATCTACACACCTCGGTTCGTCCGCTGGAACGTGACGGTCGACTTTTGATCGTGTTCAGCTCGTCGCAATCGCGTGAAAGCTGGCGATCGCGCTCCACGCGCCGAGCCCGATCCCGCGCGCCATCTGACGCAGCTCGAGCATGTTGTGTGAGAGGAAGATCAACACCGAGCGGCAAGTCGGATCGGCCTGCCACCAGCTGCCGTACGCGCCAGGCCAACCAATGGTGCCGGCGCCGCCGCGGCAGCGAAGCGGATCCGCTTTGTCCGGTTCCATGACGACAGCGACGCCCATACCGTACCCGTGTCCCACAGCGAAGATCGGCCGGCCAAACATGCGCGCGTCCGCCCGTTGTGCTGTCGTGAGTTGATTCGTCGTCATCATGGCGAGCGTTTCCGGTCGCAGGAGTGTGACGCCACCTGCGGCCTCGCCGATCAGCATGCGAGCGAAGGCGAGATAGTCGTCGAGCGTCGACCACAGACCCTGACCGCCAGACTCGAACGTCATGTCGTCCGGCCGCTCATCGAGCGCATGACGCCCCGGCGCAGCCGTAAGGCCCGTCAAGCGTCCCTCGTCATCGAAGCCGCACAGACCCGCGCGGCGATCTCGCTTTTCGCGTGGCACGACGAAGCCCGTGTCGCGCATGTCGAGCGGATCGAAGATGCGTCGCGCCAGAACGGTACTCAACGGTGCGCCCTCGAGACGCGCAATCAGGAATCCGAGCAGATCAGTTGAACCACTGTAGCGAAAGCGAGTGCCCGGCTGATCGATGAGCGGCAGCGTCGAGAGTCGCGCGATCCACTCGTCCGGCGCGAGGTGGTTGTCGATCTGCGTGCCCAACGCCTCCGCATAGGCGCTGCCGATCGGGCCGCGATGAAACTCGCTATAGGTCAGACCCGAGCGATGCGTCAGCAGATCTCGAAAGCTGATCGGACGAGTGGCGCTCTCGGTCGCGTCGAGTGGTCCTTCCGGATCGAGCAAGACGCGCATGCGCGTCAGCTCCGGCGCGCAGATCGCGATTGGATCGTCGAGCGCGAATCGTCCTTCGTCGAGCAACATCAACGCCGCGACTGTCGTGACGGGCTTGGTCATCGACGCGATCCGGAAGATCGTGTCGCGTTCCACTGGCAGACCGCTTGTCAGGTCGCGGCGGCCAACGGTCACCGCCTCATGGACTTCGCCGTCTCTCCATACGAGCGCGGCCGCTCCAGCCAGTTGTCCGGACTCGACGGGGTGACGGAGGGCATGTTCTATCGTGTTTTGCGCAGTCATCTCTAATTTCGTACCTTAGCTATAAAATAAGTGTACTATTTTTTATTCGATGGCAAGCGAAATTACGCCGTCAGCGCGACGAAAGCCGAAAGGCGACAAGCGGGAACGCACGCGAGCCGCGTTGCTCGATGCCGCGCGCAGCTTGATCCGGGAGAAGGGCTACGAGCGAACGACGCTCGAGGATGTGGCGACGCGCGCAGGCATGACGACCGGTGCCATCTACGGGAACTTCAAGAACCGCGACGAGCTCTTCATCGCGCTCGGGCAGACTTACTGGGCGCCGGTTCGGCCGAAGATCAAACCAGGCGCGACGTTTGACGAGGCAATGCGCGCGCTCGCCAGAGCCACACTCGCGGCCGTCGATGAGCGAAGGCCAGCGGCAGTCGGACGACTCACGGGACTTGCCTACACGTTGAAGAATCCTGACTTGAGAGCGCGCGTGCACGAAATCACCAGGGGCAGCTATGAGTTTGGCGCCGAGTGGCTGGCAACGTTCGACGCGAGCGAGCTTCCGATGCGTCCCAAACATCTGGTGTGCGTACTTCATGCCTTGATCGAAGGCCTGGTGATGCAGCGCATCCTCACTCCGGAGTTGTGCCCTGACGAAGTGTTCTACGCAGCGTTCGCCGCGTTCGCACGTAAGTGAACAACGGCGCATCACGCCGGCGGAGAGTAGAGGATCAAGTGGCCGCTGATGCCGCATGTTGGCGGGCGTACAATGAGCCCGCGGTCAGGATCGGGTTGCTCCGAGGCTGGATGTGAAGCGACCGCTCGCGGAGGACTTTATGCGATTGCGAGTCACGACGGCGGTACTGGCGGCAATGGCCATCGCATCGGCGGTCTCTCTCAACGGCCAGGAGCCCGCCCGAATTCAACCTGCCGCGTCTGCCCAAGGCGCACTTCCTTCGATGAACACCGAGCGTCACGCCGCTGCGTTAGCTGCCGGATCGAGAGCCCTTCATTACTGCACGGGCCTGTTTACCGCGGGCATGAGTCTCGAGCAGATCGGCACCACCGATCGGAGCGTCGCCGCCGCGGCGACGATGAAGACCGACATCGATCGCGTGAATAAGACGGTGTCCGTGACGTATAGCGCGGACATGCCGCCGCGCATCGCCGCATGGCGCCCGATGCTCGGCTGCGCGCAGCTCCCGATCGGCGCCACCGTGGAGGCAGTGCAGTATTTGCCTCGGCTTCCCGCGTCGCTCAAGCATCCCAATTTCGACGACCGGCCGTGGCCGATGGGGGACCAGCAGGCAACCGCGGATTTGCCGGTGGCAGTGCGGGCACGCGTGGATAGCGTCGTGGCGAAGGCGTTCGACGGCGGGACATATCGGGGATCGACGTGGGGTGTGGTCGTCATCAGCGATGGGAAGATCGTCGCCGAGAAATACGCGGGGGGGTTCGATGCTCATATGCCGGCGCGAACGCAGTCGATGTGCAAGAGCCTGGCGGCCACTGTCGTCGGCGTGGGGGTGAAGAAGGGACTGGTAGATATTCATAAGAAGGCCCCGCTCGCTGAGTGGCGCCGCCCGGGCGATCCTCGCGGACAGATCACGCTCAACGACATGCTGCACATGGCCAGCGGTCTCTACACGGAGGCCGCCGGCGACCCACAGCCCGAGCTCTACACGGGCGGCGCGGCGGCCGCGGAGCGATCGGCGGTCAACATCGTGGATTCGCCGCCCGGCACACGCTTCGTGTATGCCGGATCGGACACGATTCTGTCGGTTCGTGCCGTGCGCCAGGCCGTGAACGACGACATGCGGTTCTGGGCGTTTCCCTTCGAAGAGCTCCTGTGGAAGATCGGGATGACGCGCACGACTCCCGAGACCGATTGGAACGGCGACTTCATGATGTCGGGTCAGTGCTGGAGCACGGCACGCGACTTCGGGCGCTTCGGCCTGCTATACCTGAATAACGGCGTGTGGAACGGCGAGCGGCTTCTTCCGGACAACTGGGCGAAGTATGTCTCCACACCGTCACCGGCGAATCCGGCATACGGCGCCCAATTCTGGATCTACGGCATGCGCGACGGCCTTCCTCCCGATGCGTACAGCCCCAACGGCGCCGCGGGTCAGTACGCGATGATCGTTCCGTCGAAGAATGTGGTCGTGGTTCGCCGCGGGATCGATCGTGGTCCTGGCTTCAACATCACAAAGTTCTCGGCCGACGTGATCGCGGCGCTCGGAGATGTCAAGCACCCCTAACAAACAGGGACCTCGAGTGCCGCACGAGGCAATGCTGGTGGAACTTCAGCAGGATCTGGCGAGGGCCTGGCTGGCCGGCGATCGGCCGATGCGGGAGCGCATCATTGCGCCCGAATCGACCAGTACCGGACCTGATGGGCGTACGAGCGACAGGGGTCGAGTGCTGGCGCAGGTATTCGAGGCGGGGCGTGCACAAGATTCACGGTCTGAAGATCGACGAGGTCAGAGCGCGCGTGTTCGGGAACGCCGCAGTGGTGACCGGCCGAACGCGCGGTGTGGGCGAATTCGACGCGCTGGTTATGACGTTGTGATTCGGTTCACCGACGTTTGTGCGACGTGCAGGTGGCTGGCAGGCCGTTGCGTCAGGAGCCACGGGCCGGTTTCTCGGATAGCCTTGGCGCTGGATTCAGCGGTCTAACTACTAGTAGGCCGACCCCGCACGGCTCGCAGCTTAACGCCAAACCAGCTCGGGCTGGAATGTCTCGTAAGTTCCGCATGAACGAGCGCAAGGCGCGGGGTCTAGCAGTTTTCCCGTCCTAATAGGTATCCCCCGGATGCGCTTGACGTCGATCGGCCCGGACGCTAGTCTCGTTCCCGCGCACCAGGGCGCATTCGTCCGCCAAGGACTGAGTCCACCTGTTACACCGGCACCACCAGCTTCGGCACCTTCTTTCGGCCTGTTCGCGGACCTCAGGCATGGATCGAAAGGAGGTCTGCCATGTCCGTCCGGCGTCTGCCTGAGCGGCCTAACCTCGATCAACTCAAGCGACAGGCCAAAGAACTTCTGACTGCGTGGCGCGGTAGTGCGTCCGATGATGCGCCAGCAGCCGGCACGCCGCTTCGACTTCGCGATGCGCAGCGCGCCGTCGCGCAGCAGTACGGCTTCGATTCGTGGGATGCGCTGCGTGCGCACGTGGAAAGCATCTCCGGTGCCTCGAGCCGCTCACGACGCACGCAAAAGGAAGTGCTCGAGTATGACGATCCCGTCCCCGGTGTCGTCGAGCTGAATGATCCGCTCACACCTGATCTCCTGCGGCGGTTGACCGAGCAACGCGTGAACGCCGTGAAGATCGGGCCGAATGTCGATGCCGGCAGCCTTGCGCCGCTCGCGGAGATCTCGACGCTCCTGGGAATCGATCTCGCCTGGCGCGGCGACCTGCTCGACGAACACGTGGCGTTTCTCGAAGCGATGCCGTGGCTCAGAGCGCTGTCCCTCTCACGCTGCGGTCGGATTACCGATCGGACGATAGAGCGGCTGCGACAACACACACATCTCGAACGCATCAACCTGCAATGGACCGAAACCGGCGACGCCGCCATTGCCGCGCTCGCAGGAAAGCCGTCGCTCTCGCGTGTGCCCGTCGGCGCGCGAACGACCGATGCAGGTGTCGCGCGGCTTCGCGACTTCCCTGCTCTCGCCGCACCCGGCGCCCGCGACGCGTTCCTCGCTGTGAGTTCGGCACGCGCGCTCACCGATGACGCGCTGGCCGGCATCGGATTGCTGAATGGAGTCGTCGCACTTGATCTGCACATGTCCGCGTTCGGCAGCCCGCATTACACGGCACGCGGTGTCGCGCACCTGAAAGGAATGACCTCGCTCGAGGAGTTGAACTTTCACGGCGCGCTCGCAACCGACGACGTCCTCGGGGAGATCGCAGACATTCCGCGGCTTCGTTGGCTCCATTGTCAGGATCCCGTTTCAGGGGACCACGGATTCGTCGCCCTGGGCCGGTGTCCGACGCTCGAGAGCATCGCGTCGCGCGTGTGCCGCTGGATGACCGACCTTGGCTTTGCAGCGATCGCACACCTGCCGCGTCTGCACCGCCTTGCGCTGGGTGGTCCGCTGATTTCCGATGCTGCGATGGCGCATCTTGCGGATGCGCCTGCGCTTACGGATCTCGGCCCGATCATGTTCGGTGATGCGGCGTTCGAGCACATCGCGAAGATGCCGCGTCTCGAGCGGCTCACCAACATGTACAACCGCTCGACCGGCGACGGCGCGACGCGTTTTCTGCACGCGCACCCAACCCTTGTCTACTACGGTGCCTTCGGGACGCAAATCACGGACGAGAGCCTGCGCATTCTCGCGAGCTGTTCACGGCTGGAGGAAGCAGCGTTCTCCAACTGCGACTACATCACCGACGAAGGCATGCGCGCGCTGGCGGCGATGCCTGCACTTCGTCGCGTATCGACCGGATCGTGCTTGCGCGTGACCGGCGCGTGGCTTACATCGATGCCTGCCGGTGTCGCGGCACGAGACGACGGACGCAATGCGACCTATGTCGAGGGCTATCGTGCCGAGACCCTCATCGATCACCCGGATCTGCCGGTCCCACCGGACGTCTCGACGCCACTCGGTACCCCACCCGGCAATGCCGGCGTCTTATCGCGCATGGTCTGTTTCGGTGTACGCGTTGCGTATGTGGACGAAGGCCTGCGACTGACAGTGCCGTCAGGGCACGACCCACGCTGGGTCGGGTTGATAACGGTCGATGTGTTTCGCGTTCCGCTCACCATCGAGCTCATCGTCACACCCGTTTCGGAGCTGCGGCTCGCATTCGCCGCTCATAACCGCTTCATCGCCCTCGACGATCACGGGCGCGTCGTCGATCGCACACCGTGGTTCACGAAAACCGCTGCTCAGCGTGGCGAGGCGATCGGCGACGACCCACTGTTCATCGGCGCCGACTGGGCGCGTGTCACGTTCGCGTTCGGCGACGAGGAGCGCAAGTTGTACATCAACGGTGAACTGCGCCACGTCTGGCGTGAGGATTACTCCGGCGTGCGCAGTCGCATTGGAATAGGCGTGCAGCGATCCGAGATCACCATCCGCACGCTCACGGTCAATCCGGGCACCGCGTAGAGGCGGGTCTTCAGACCCGTCTCCAATCAAAAGTCGTACTGACCTCCGAATTTCAGTAGCCGTGCCGGAAGAATGGTGCCGGGACGGAGCCAGGCTGCTCCATCGGTCCCATAGTTGCCGTTGCGAGTCGCCACGAAGTTGGCGTTGAACACGTTGTAGAGATCGATGTTCGCCTGTAAGCGCCCCTGCCCCATGCGGAACGTGCGGCTGAACCGCAGGTCGACCTGGTGGGTTCGCTTGTCGTACTGCTCGCCGGCCGGCAGCAGGTTCACGGTCACGTTGGCCGCACCAGAAAGCGGGCGGCCAAGCGACGGGCCGACGACAGCATTCGTCGCGACGTAGTTGGCAACGAACCCCAGGTTGCTCGTGCCGTTGCTGATCGGATCGAGGACCAGCGTTTGATACGTTCCGCTGACGCGGAAGCCCCAGGCCAGCGGGTGCGACGCAATCAGCTTCGCCTGCGGCAGCCAATCCCCTTCCTTGTGGCAACGCGGATCCAATATCGCTGGCGCCGGTCCACCCGCGGCGTTGGTGGGTTGCGGCATCAGGCTCGGGTTATCCAGCTTGCCGACCACGTCGCACCAGTCGGTCATCGTCGTGCCCATGCTGAAACCGCCCTGGATCAGGCCACCGCTTCCCAGGCGTCCGTTCACACTCACGTCGACGCCGTTGTAGTGTTCAAGCTGCTTGCCGTAGTTCGACGATTTCGTTTGAACCGTGTCCACTTGCCCCAGCTTCGACGGGTTCAAGTCGTAGAGCCCGCACAGCTGATCACCACCGCCGCCCGGCAGGCGCGAATCGGCCGGCACCGTGATGCAGAACGGATCGTAGTCCGCAGGACTCGTCAGCAGGTTGTCGGTGACGATGAAGTTGCCGAAGACGCGGCGGTAGTAGCCAACCTGGAGCGAGACGTTCCTCGTCGGTTCCGTCTGCAGCGCCCCCATGAACTCCCAGTTGTAGGGACGGTTCCCGAAGCCTCTCGCCCAATCAGGGTCGAGCCGGAAGTTCGTGACGCGCTTGCCGAAGTTCGCGTTGGGCGAGGGGCCCAGTTCCCCATTCGCGGCGGGATTCAGCGGATCACCGTCGACGATGTAGTCGCGATTCCTGTCGTTCCACGTGCGGCTGATCTGGCTGACCGACGCACGCGTCGGCACGACCAGCGCCGTCGACTGCGTCAGCCGCTCCTGCATGATGTAGCGGCTCGCCGCCACTTTCAGCGCGGTCTTGCCGGTGCCGAACGGGTCGAACGAGATCGCGATGCGTGGGTTCAGATCTTTCCAGCTCAGAACATCGGCTCCTTCGAAGTGCTCGGCGACCGGAACGTACCGCCTGGGGTCGACATCGAAGTCCGGGTAGCTTGAGTGGAGGTAGTCGAAGCGCAGACCGGCGTTGATGGTCCACTTGTTCAGCGAGAGCTGGTCCTGCACGTAGACGCCGGCCGGATTCATCGTTTGCGGGTCGGGCCATGGCGTGGTGTAAAACGTGACCTGGTTCGGCACGCCGTTGATAGTCCGGTAGCTGGCATCCTCCGCGTGACAGTCAGCGCGTGATCCGCCGCTGACACCACATTGCGCACGAGTGCCGGGCAGGGAAAACGTCATGTAGTCGTCCGGCTTGATCTGCGCCGCCCAGTCCCATCCGGCCTTCAGGTTGTGCGCGCCGGTGCTGTAAGTGAGCGACGCGCGCGTCGTGTACACGAGCTGCCCGGTATAGGCCGACGTGGCGAGGCCGCCGAACGTGATCCCCGAACCCTGGTCCACGACTTGCGACCGCGTGGACGTGTCCGTTGGATCGCGGACGAAATCATGGAAGTAGCGCGAACCGGTCACATCCAGCAGCAGACGATTCGAGCGCGTCGAGGTCCACTTCACGAGCTCGACGTGCCCGGGCGCGTACCATTGCTGGCCCGCCTCGGGCGCCACCGTGCCGGTCACCGACGAGTGATACCAGTGCGTCACGTTGCGCATCAACAGGACATTGAAGCGGTCCTTCTGCGACGCTTGCCACGTGGTGTTGACGTTGTAGTCGTAGCTCAATTGATCGGCGTTGGCCGGCCGGTCGAGATCCGCTTCGTAAATCCAGTCCGACGGGTTCTTGTCGTACCACATCCCGCCGATGTAGCTGTCGGTGTACTGGTAGCGGAATCCTCCGAAGAACCAGATCTTGTCCCGGGCAATGGGGCCGCCCACGACCGGGTTGAAGTCGACCATGTGCTTGACCTTGGCTTCTGCCGTCAGTCCCTGCGCGCGCAGCTCGTCGTCCAGGTTGCTCCCGTGGAGCGCGCTCCCCGTGCCCGTGAGGAACACGGTACCCCTGAACACATTTCCTCCCACCTTCGGGATCGCGTTGACCGTGAAGCCGCCATAGGCAAGTTCGGCAGGCAGCGACGAGTAGCGCATGTCGTATTCCTGCACGGTGCCGTCCGGAAGATTGATGCGAGACTTGCCGATGTTGTCGATGAGGGTCATCGGGATGCCGTATGTCCCGATCGTCTGGTCGTACTGGCTGCTCCCGTGGATCTGCGCCGCTGCATACGTGTAACCGGCCGTGCCTCCCGCGTCCACGTTCGGCCCGCCCGCCGTCGTGATCGTGACGCCCGGCACCAGCGTCATCAAACTTCCGATCACACGCGCCGTGGGGGTGGCGTCGAGCACATCACGGGTGAGCACCTGCGCCTGAGCGACGTTGCGAACGTCCACCATCGGACTCGCGCCGGACACCGTGATGGTTTCAGTGAGGGTGCCCGCGCTCAACTCCACGTTCACCGAGGCCGCGAATCCCGCGGTGAGCGTGATGCCTTCCCGGCGAACGGTCGAGAAACCCGGCAGTGTGAACGACACCGTGTACGTGCCGGGCATCAGATCGAGAACCTGATACCGGCCATTGCCTTCGGAGACGGTGGTGCGGACCTTCTCGATCAGCACCGGGCTGCTCGCTTCGATCGTGACGCCGGGCAACACCCCGCCGGTCGTATCGGTCACGACACCGCTGATACTCGCGCTCTGGGCCATGGCAATCGCGGGGACTGACAGCGCGCACACCAAAGCCCAGCCCAGATGCTGTAGAGCTTTCATGATCCGGCCTCCTATGGCGTTATGTCGAAACACGAATCCCGCGATAGATCGAACCGGCCCGATCCGCCTGTCGATGGTGCTGACAGTTGGGCGGCGCATGTGTAGACCATTTGGTCGAGCAAGCGCAACGTCCCAAAAGAAGGTATGTCATAGTCGAGCTGCACAACTTCGGAGGCGCTGATGAAACGCGGGGTGATGCTGATCGCGGTGCTGATGGTCGCGCGCGCGGCCGCGGGCCAGAACGCAGACGACTATCGCGGCGGCTGGAGAACAGACACCGGCGAGGCTCACACCTACGAATTTTCGATTCGCGGCACGACGGTCAGGGGCATCTACTGCACCTACTGCGCCGACGCGACGACGCTGGCGTTCGTCGATGGGACGTTCGGCCGGGACGGGATCACGTTCGAAGTCACCCACGTGAAGGCGGACGGCAGCACCGCGTACAGGGACAAAGCGGTTGCGACCTTCAGCGACGGCCGGCTGATCGTGAAGGGCACGAGCGGCGCGCCCGGCCGCGGGTCATTCGAGCGTGTGCTCATCAAGGATCCGCGTGGACCGGATCCGATACCGGCGATGGTCTCCGTTCTCCCGAAGAGCCGTCCGTCTGTGCCGGGAAACCCTCAGCGTCGAAATCCGGATGGCGCTGACGGCTTGCCGTACATTCAGCCGGGGCCCTGGAAGTCGAAGCTGACCGAAAAGGACGTCGTCGGCGTGTGGCTGGGATTCGGCGTCGGCGCGCCAAAACAGTTCTTCATCATCAAGAAGGTCGGTAACACGCTGCGCGGCATGGTGTGCGGCACGTGCGACAACCCGTACACGATGGCGGCGCTCGACGACTTCGTGATCGAGGGAGACACCCTGCGGTTCAACATCCTGCACGAGGATTGGGCGGACGGCGAGCTCCCCACGTTCTACAAGCACGTCACCGCGCACGTGGGGTGGAACGAGATGCGCTGCACGACGGCTGCCGATCACCAGCCGCCACCGCCTCCGCCGCCGGCAGGTCGGGTCCCGGGATTCTCGCTGCAGGGTCCCGTTCCGATCGAGGCCACAGCCGGCAACGCCTGGCCAGACTGGCCGCCGCAGAACACCTCGTCGCCGCGATAGCTACGAGACTGCAGTGATGCCGAGCGCATTGACAACGAACGATCGTTCTCGTCGCAGGCGCGCTGTGACAGATAGGAGTCGTTGGCGGGTCGCGATATGTGCCCTGGCGTGCGCGGCCGTTGCGCAGGCGCCACTGTCGGCACAATCGGCGCCGTCGGTTGCCGCCGAGACCTTCGAGGTCGCCTCAGTGAGGCCCAACACATCGGGTGATGGTGAGCGCAGTATCGGCTTTCAGCAAGGCGGCCGATTCCGTGCGCGCAACATGACCGTGAGAGGGATCATCGCCGCCGCGTACGGTGCGCCACAGCCGCTGCCGCTGTTTCGCGTGATCGGCGGCCCAGGTTGGATCGACTCTGATCGCTACGATGTCGAGGCCATCGCGACCAGCGACGCCGCTCTGAGCCTCATCCCTCCGTGGCCATCGCGCGGTCAGGCGATGCTTCGCGCGTTGATGATGGAGCGGTTCAAACTGTCGGCGCGGCAAGAGACGCGAGACGTGCCCGCATACGACCTGATGCTTGCGAACAAGGACCGCGCACTCGGCCGCGGGCTGAAGGAGTCGACCGGCGCAGATTGCGTCGATCCGAAAGCGGCGGCCGCAGGACGGGCGGGCACGGAGCCGCCGATCACATGCGGCGGCTTTCGATTTACGCCACCGGAACGACTGAGCGCCCGATACCTGACGATGGACGAGCTCGCACGCTTCATCATGTTGAACGTCGTCGAGCGCCCGGTCATCAACCGGACGGGGCTGAGCGGCCACTTCAGCATCGAGCTCGATTACACGCGCACGCTCAGCACACCGTCGGTCGACCGCGGCGCGGCGGATCCCTCTGCCGCCGGCACATCGATCTTCACCGCATTGCCAGAGCAGCTTGGCCTGAAGCTGGAATCGACGAAAGCGCCGCTGGACGTCGTGGTGATCGACGCCATCGATCGGCCAACGGCGAACTAGCATCTCCGTGTGCTATCGGTGCCGAGCCGGTCGTCCGATCCGGTCGGATACGATAGACGCATGCGACATCCGTCGAATCGATGGCTCCGGGCGTTTACGATGGCGGCGGGGATCGTGTGTGCCGCAAGTGCCGCGCGGGCGCAGTCTGCCTCCACCGGGGCTTCGGCGCGACCGGCTCTACCCGACAAGCCGGCACGCGTTGGCGGGCACCCGAATTTGAACGGTGTCTGGCAGGCGCTGAACACGGCGTACTGGAATCTTGAAGGTCATTCGGCGGAGGCCTTGAACGATTTCTGGCAGCTCGGCGCGATCGCGTCGATTCCAGCGGGCCCCAGCTTCGTGCGCGGCGGCACGATTCCCTATCGGCCCGAAGCGCTGGCCAGGCGCAACGAGAACCGCGCGAAGTGGCCGGCGGAGGATCCCGAAGCGAAGTGCTACATGCTCGGCGTGCCGCGGGTGACCTACCACAACATGCCGTTCCAGATCTTCCAAGGTGAAGGCGATCTGCTGATGGTCTACCCGTTCGCGGCCGCGCAGCGCGTCATCTACATGACCGATCGCTCGGAGCTGCCCGTCGATGCCTGGATGGGCAAGTCCGACGGCGCGTGGGACGGCGACGTGCTGGTGGTCACCACGAAATGGCAGAACGGTCAGTCGTGGCTGGATCGGGCCGGCAATCATGCCAGCAACCAGTTGACGGTCACCGAGCGCTTCCGGCTGCTGGGGCCGAACCACCTCTCGTACGAGGCGACGCTCGACGACCCGGCGACGTACACGCGCCCGTGGACGATCGAGATGCCCTTGTATCGCCTGATCGACCAGCAGGCGCAACTGCTCGAGCACAAATGCGTCACCTTCGCCGACCGGCTGCTGTATCAGGATTTGCTTCAGAAGGACAGCAAATGACATTTGCAATGGCGGCCATGCTGCTGGTGATGCTGGCGCTGCCGGCCTCGGCGCATCATTCCTTCTCTGCCGAATTCGACTCGACCAAGGCGGTCACGCTCGACGGCGAGGTCGTCATGATGGAGTGGGTGAACCCGCACTCCTGGCTGCACATCGACGTGAAGAAGCCCGACGGCTCCGTCGAGCGGTGGAAGATCGAAGGCGGATCGCC
>Ga0068862_100002258_pt1 | contig 17242 bp, 17 predicted proteins | sample KBSSwiS52_FD_66598 | JGI IMG/M metagenome (GOLD analysis project Ga0068862, IMG submission 66598) | Switchgrass rhizosphere microbial communities from Kellogg Biological Station, Michigan, USA - KBS Switchgrass S5-2 | ecosystem: Host-associated > Plants > Roots > Rhizosphere > Soil ... | reverse complement strand
GCACATTATGCGGCTCCCACATCCCCAGATACACCCCCATCGCCAGTACCCATCCCGTAAAGAATCCCACCCTCCAACACGCCCCCGACCGGACCAAAGCCACAAACAGCCCGCCATACCCGGCCGCCGCAATCCACCTCAACCACCCATGAATCTCCACCATCGTCATTAACTATGATTACCTCTTGGTGTTAAACTCCCTATTGTGCCAGACGCCACCGCCACAACCAGCCCCACTCCCCCACCCATCTCCGAATCCGCCCTCCCGATAGGCGATCCGATCGTCTCCTGGCTCACCGAAGCCGTAGCGGAGGGAGAGGCATTCCTTGCGGCCCAACCCGGCTACTCCCAGATCTCCCGCTCGATCGACGCCATCATGTCTACCGACGAAGGCGAGCCCTGGGATCCACGCGCCACATTATCACAGACCCGCACTAACCGCATCGGCAAGATCGCCGAGGACCTCTCCGCTCTGATGACCGACACCAAGCCATTCTGGGACTACAGCGTGGCCAACAGGAGATTCGAGCAACATGCCCAAATCTACGGCAAACTCGCCACTTTCTGGTATCAACGCCGGAACATCGACTTACGCTTGGCCGACGTCATCAAGTACTACATGGCAGGAGGGACTGGATATCTGCATCTCTTCTGGAACCCCGATATCGAGGACATTGACGCCCGCGCCGAAGATCCGCGCAACGTACTGCCTATCCGCCCCAGTAACTACGACTCGCTAGAATCCTGCGTCGGCGTCATCATCAAGCGCAAAGTCCCAGTCAATCACATCAAGGACCGCTACGGCATCACCGTTCCCAGCGACAGCGACGGCAGCGCCCAATCCTGGCTCGACAAGGTCCGCGACACTACCGCCAACATCGTCAGCCCCATCTGGAAATGGCACAAAAACGGAGCAGACAAGGAACTCCCCCGCATCCCGACCGTCACCCTCTACACCTGCTACCTCAAGGACCCCCGCAAGAACGAATCCTCCAAACCCAAATACATGGGCGAATGGTCCGGCCCCGATCGCGAAACCGGCGAACGCAAACCCCTCAACAACTGGTCCTACATCGCCGAACCCGGAGAGGCTCTCTACCCCCACCGCCGCATGATCGTCTGGGTGGGTGGACGGCTGGTATACGACGGCCCCAGCTTCTATTGGCATGACCAGTTCCCCATCATCAAGCTCACCCCCAACCCCTATCCCTGGTCCTGGCTAGGCAAGGCCCCCTGCTGGGATCTCCTCCGCCTGCAGCACTCCCTGAACCGCCTCCTCCGCGTAGTAGACGACCACGCCGCCCAAGTCGCCCAGCCCGGCGCCGTGATGGACAAGACCAACGTCAGCCGCGCCGTGTATGACAGTTTCGACACCCGCCGCGCCGGCTACAAGATCTACCAGAACCCCATGGCCGGCAAAGGCATCCAGATCGTCAACCCACCACCCCTCGACGCCAGCATCTGGAAACACATCGAATGGATCCAGAACGAAATGAAAGAACTGGCCGGAGTAACCGACGCGAGCCAGCTGATGCACCTGAACCAGCTCCCCAGTAACTCCACCGTCGAAGCCATCCTATCCGCCATGACGCCAGCTCTCCGCTTCCGGTCCCGAGTTCTCGAAGCCTTCCAGCGCGTCCTTGCCATGCAGCTGGCCTACAACTTCTCCCAGTTCTACACCCTCCCCATGCGCGTAACCGAACTCGGCCCCGGCGGCGTCACCCAGGACGACTTCGACTACGATCCCGGCTCACTGATGCCTGACTTCGTCCACGAAGACGACTACTTCATCCCGCCAGGCTCCGACCATCCCGAGATCAAGCCCGAAGCCATCGCCCGCGGCCCCATGCCCCGCTATGACCGCGCCCGGGAATTCCTCCGCAAATTCATCTTCAAGATCACCCCCGGCTCCCTGCTCAACGCCGCCCAGGTCGAACAAAAACTCATCTACCTCCAACTCACCCGCGCCGGCTGGATGGATATCTTCACCCTCTGGGAGATGCTGGGCATCGGCAACACCGGCGTCCTGCCCGACAATGTCCGCACCATTCCCGAACGCATCCTCTACCAGCAGCAGATGGGCCTTGGCGGGGACGTAAATGCTGCTGGACGCAAGGCTTCGGGCCAAGAACAGCCTCGCATCGTAACCAAAGAGAGCTAGATTGTCAGACGCCGTCATCATTTCTCTCATCGGGGCCGTAGGGTCATTCCTCGCCGCCGCCTTGGGTTTTGCCAACAACATCCTCGCCCGCCGCAATTCTCAGCGCATAGCCGAAACCAACAAAAACATCACCACTCTCGAGAAAAACACTAACTCCATCAAAGACGCCCTGGTCAAAGTCACCGGAGAGTCGGAATTCGCTAGAGGCCACCTCGAGGGAATCCGCTCCACAATCCCCAAGCCCCCAACGGAGTAAACTAGTTCACAGCACTTTAGGAGATCCAACGCGATGACACTTGCAATCTGGTTCTGGATGCTGATGGCCCTGTGGCTGTTCTTCGGAGTATGGAGAAACTGGCCCGATCACCTGGGCATGGGTGGCCACCTGCTGGGGTTCTTTCTGTTCGTGATTCTGGGTTGGCAGGTCTTCGGCTCCCCCGTAAAATAACCATCTACCCTCGCTCAGTTACATTTAAGCCTTAACCTCGCCTAACCCTCAGCTATTAATCCCATTGACATTCCCACTACTACACCTGTAGTCTTTAACATTAGAATGCCAGACGAGAAAGACGACCATTGGATGGCCGATGCCGTGAAGAAACCCGGCTCTTTCAAAGCCGCCGCCGAGCGCGTGGGCAAATCCACCATGTCCTACGCCCACGAAAAGAAATCCGCCCCCGGCATCACCGGCCGCCGTGCCCGCCTCGCTCTGACCTTCGCCAAATTCCGCCCCAAAGGATCCGCCAAGTGAACCAGAACGCAACCGCCCCCAACGCCGGCAGCCCCGAATCGATCCTCTCGAGTAAGAAACCCGGCGGCCGCGGCAGTTTGGGCATGGCCGGATCGAAGGCCATGCGCGGCGGCAAGATCACGATGGCTACCGGCAAGATGTCGAGCAAGATGTCCAAAGCCAAACACCCCCGTAAAGGCGGCATGCAGCTCTACTAACCCGAATGACCAACCTCCCCCCACTGCCGACATCCTCCTCTCCCGGGGCATCCGGCATGGGCGACAGCGATTCGGTCACCGGTCAAACCTCCAATCCGACTTCATCCGTTTCATCCGCATTTTCCGGCGGTCTGCCCGGAATGATGCAATCCGTACAGCAGATAGAAGCTGGGATTCAGACGCTGGCCTCACAGCTACCGTCGCTGAGTCCCTTACTCGCGGAGTTCCTATCCAAACTCCGCATGGCCGTTCCGAGCGCAATCGGCGCTGGGGCAGGGCAGCAGGGACCTCCAGGAGCGCAAAACGGCGCTATCCCGGGCGGTCAAACGGGCCTTCCTTCACCACCGATGTAAGGACGTAACAACCATGTCACCCAAAGAATACTTCGCTCAGATGTGCAAGGACGCAGGGCTCGACGAAGCCACGACCTCTGCCCTTACCGCTGTAGCCGACAACGAGAAACTCTCCCCGAAGCTCGCCGCCCTCATCAAGACCGCCAACGAAGACTATCCGGCGCAACTTGGGCGCGTGCGGGCCGCCGAAGACAAGCTCAAGAAATACGACGAGTGGTACACGACCGCCAAACCCATCGCCGACCAGGCCGTTCAACGCGCCGCTGAAATCGAAGCTGAACTGGCCCGGGTCCGCGCAGGAGGTGATCCACCCCAGTTCGATGCCAGCAAATACGTCAGCAAGGAGGATCTCGCCCGTTTCAACGCCGATGTGGCAGGACGGTTCGCCGGAGTAATCAAGGACACTGCCCGCATCGCCTCCCGCCATGCAGCCAAATTCGGCGAGGAGCTGGACCTGGAAGCTATCGACAAGCTCGCCCAGGAACAAAACCTCCCCATCTCCGCCGCCTACGATCGCTGGATTCAACCCCGGATCGAAGAGCGCCAGAAGAAGGAGTTCGACGAGCAACTCAAGAAAGCCCGGGACGAAGGAGCAAGAGACGCCCTATCGCGCCACAAGCTCCCCATCGACCCGATCCCGACCGACTCAGCGCCGGTATTCGCTCCACGCCCCAAAGCCGACGCTCCCGCAATCGATATGGATGCGGAGTTAATGAACGCGTGGAATTCAGTAGGAAGCAGCAGCAGGTAGCACGGAATCAATATGGCACTGACACCGGAAAGGCTCGAGTATCACCGCAAGTGGAGAGCCAATAATCCGGAGAAGGTCAGTGAAGCGTTTAAACGCTGGCATGAGAAAAGCGGCAAAGGTCGCTATTACGAAAACCTTGAACTCACGAGGGCCATAAAGAGGAAGTGCTACTACGTGTCGGTGGGTCAGCACATAAGGGCTGATCAGGAACAGCAACTAATCGACAAGCTACGGGAAGAATTTCCAGCTAAAAAGGCTGGTCCCAAAGTTAAGTTCGTCGGTGAGGACAAAGTTTCAAGAAGGCGAGAAGCCGCAAGGAAGTATCGCTACCGGCATGTCGAAGGCATTCCCAGTTATCACGCGCCAGATAAGTGTCAGCTCTGCGGCGGCGGTGGAAAGATCTGTATGGATCATTGCCATCAGTCCAGTAAGTTTCGCGGCTGGCTTTGTGATGACTGCAACATCGTCATTGGACGAGCCAAGGAAAGTCCCGAACTCCTTGAGCAAATGGCGAAGTACCTCCGGGAGTTTAGATCAAATCAAGGAGAGTAAATGACTCATGCCGGACAATCTCGATCAAATTAACGTTACGACTAGGCGTTATATACGTACTAACCCTGCCCTCGTCGACAACGTCTACAACCAGGACGCGCTCAACTACTACCTCCGCCAGAACCTCAAAGAGGACTACACCGGCGGCTCCACCATCAACGAGAATTTCATCTACGCCTCGATGATCGGCGGCGGGTATCAGAAGGGCAAGAACTTCAACGTCGCCCAGCGCCAGACCGAACAGCAGCTTCGCTGGGACATGAAAACCACCGAAGTCGCCGTGCCCCTGTACCAGGAAGACATCCAGGTCCTGAACAAAGGCACCCTCGCCGCGGTGAAACTCATCAAGGCCCGCGTGGACGAAGCCTACATGAGCTTGGGGGCGTTCACCTCGATCGCCACCTACCTCAACGGCATCAACGCCGGTTACACGCCCAACGTGAACGGACTCGCCGAAGCCCTGAACGACGGTTCCACCGCCTCCTGGGACGGCAACACCTACACCACCTACGGCGGCCTGACCCGGGCGACCTATTCCCCGTCACTCAACTCAGTCCCGCTCAACTTGGCCAACGGCTCGCTCGAGTACAACACCCTCGACCAGAAGTACATGAGTGTGTTCTACGGCAGCGGAGACTATGAGCCCAACCTCCTGGTCACTACGCCCACCGGCTTCTCGTACCTGAAGAGCAAGTTCCAAACCCAGCAGCGCTTCCAGGACGTGAAGCTCAACGTCGGAGTCGGATTCCGCGGCTTGGCGTTCAACGGCGCAACCGTCGTGGCCAGCCGTTACTGTCTCGGCTCCTACCTCACCGGTCCAACCGGCCTGGGAACCGCAGACACCGTCGCCACCACGTACCTGACCGAAACCTCGAACGGCGCCGTAACCAGCTACCCCGCGCCCGTTACCACCCTCTACCAGAACTCCCTGGCTTCGGAAACTCTGTTCATCCTGAATGCCCGCAAGCCCTTCCTCAATTACTACGTCTCGGACGACCCGACATTCGGCGGCGGATTCCGCGACTTCATCCCGTCCGCCAACAACACGATCCTGGTAGGTCTGGTTCTGCTCGCTCACAACGTCACCGTGCAGCCGCGCTACCATACCCACATTTACGGATTCCGGTCGTAACCGCCCATTTTGAAAGGAGACATCACTCATGCCAAATTCAAATCGCACTCTCAGCGCTTTCATTCAGGGCGGCAATCCCGACACGATGAACATCCAGATCACCGGCGTAGTGGGCAGCAATGTCCCCTACGCTCCCGGTGATGTCGGCGCGTCGTTCGACTACAACAACAAGACCTACTCCGTCGTGATCATGGATTCCGGCGCCACCTCAGCCAATCCCGTCGGCGCTCCCACCTCGGGACAGATTGCCTTCTGGAAATCCATCTCGCCAGCCACGGTCACCAACGACTTCCGCCAGTCGATCAATCCGGCCAGTCCGCAATCCGCTGTAGCCGGGATCATCCGCGTCACCCCAGGTACACTGGGGGCTGGCGGAAACCTGATCTGCATCCTCAACCGGGGCTATGCGATCAACGTCAACGCCGGAACTTGCGCCGCCGGCCAGGTCATGGCCGACTCGACCGCCTCCACCTCCCGCGCCGTCACCACTACCGGTATCCTCAAGTCCATCGGCACAGCCCGAAGCGCGGACGCAGCCGGTGTCGTGATCGTGGACGTGGATATCGCAACATTGCCGTAAAGGAGACAAAGATCATATGGCGGCAGTCACTCTCAACTCGGGGCCCACCTTCAATGTGGCGGGCTCCAAACGCGATCAGTTCTACAACATCACCGGCAACAGCGGCGATACCCTCACCGTGGGCATGGTCAACGTGCTCCAGGTGAATATCGAACCGGCAACCATCACCGGCTACTCGGTTGCGGGCGGCACCATCCCCGGCACCAGCATCATCACCTTCACCACCGGCGGAGGGGCGTTTACGGCTACCGACGTCGAGGTCATTGGCAATTAGAAGGCGTTCCAATCTCTTGTGGACACCTTCACCACACTCTGGAACCGGCTGCAATCCCGCTGCCCTGCGGCCGGTCCCGCCCTGTCGCAGCAGCTGATCCAGGACAGCTTCAACCAATTAGCCGAACGCCGCCAATGGTCCTGGCTCATGAAACCGGGCGCATTCTTCCCGGCCAATCTCTACCAAACCGGCACTGTCGACGTCACTCCCGGCCTGTTCACCGTCTCCGGTACAGGCACCGCCTGGACCGTAGCCATGGTAGGCATCCAGATCCGCATCGGCGGCATCGGCAGCTCCTACCCTACTTACACCATCACCCAAGTCCTTTCCCCCACCTCGCTCGTCATGGACCAGCCCTGGACCGGCCCGACTCTCACCGGTCAGCAATACCAGATCTTCCAGTGCTACTTCAATGTTCCGAGTGATTTCAATTACTTTTATTCGCTCATCAACCCAACGAACAACTACCGTCTCTGGACCAATTGCACAGAAGCCGATTTCGACCGCTGTGACGCCCAGCGAGCCAACTCCGGTCCCAGCTTCGGAGCGGCCTTCTACGGATACACCGCCACCTATCTCGGAACCATCGATCCCGTTCTCCAGGTGAGAGGCTCCGGCGCCGTACCAGTCTCGACTACCGGGTCCGGCTACAGCTTCCCCGCGAACGGCACCTTCACCGTCGAGATCACCACCAGCGGCGCATCGGGAGCGGCGACATTCCAGTGGAAGTTCGGTAGCGGCGCCTACACCACCGCCGTAACCACCGACGTCAACCCCATCGATCTCGCCTACGGAGTGCAGGTCTACTTCCCGGTAGGCACCTACGTCATCGGCGACACGTTCATCATCAATGTCACCGCAGGGGTCCTCTCCGGCGTACCGCGCTACGAACTCTGGCCGCGCCCGATCGCGACACCCTACGTCTATCCGTTCCTCTACGTAGCCCGCCATGACGATCTCTCCGATACCAATCCCGTCCTGCCGGAATTCATCGCCAGGCGCGGCGACGTGGTGCTCGAGATGGCGCTGGCCTGCTGCGCCCGTTTCCCCGGCACCGACCACGACCACCCCAACATCTACTACGACCTATCCTTGGCCGACCGTCACCAGATCGCCGCCGACAAGATGGTCAACGAACTCGAAACCCAGGATGACAACGTCGGCATGAAGAACCTCACCTGGGCCAACAGCATGGAATACGCCCCGTCGCCATGGCTCGACGGAAGTTACCTGCAATCTCACGCCTGGCCATATGCAGGCTGGTAAACTACACAAATAGGAGAAACTCAAATGGACAATTCCCCCATGGATCCCGGCAGCAAAGTAGACGGCATCATCGACACCCCCATGTGCAGCGAGAACGTCGGCAAGCAGAACACTCCCAAGACCAAGGTGTATCCCGACATGCCCAGTTCGTCGGGCGGCGCGTCGATCTACGGCCCCGGCACCAAGGACACCTACAAGGGCGGAGCGTAAGGAGAGGGGAGCGCGATTGAGTGGCGTACGCCCAAATAACCCAGGCTGGCTTGGCCCAGGAGATTGCGGTCGCGCTCCAGGACCCGAGCCATGTGTATTGGAGTCTTGGGGAAATTTACGCCGCCATTGATGAGGGCCTACTCTACTGGGGAGCGCTAACCAGCTGGTGGAGGGAACGCGGGACCTTCTCCACCAGTGCCGCCACTCCCCTCTACGATCTCCACACCCTGCTACCCACTCTCCGCGCCCGTACCTACACTCTAGGGGACCTGACCAATGAGATCCTCTACCATTTCCTCGAGCCCTGCACCGGCTCCCCTGCGGGAGTAGCGGGCACAGGCGACACAGACCAATTCACCATCGGCCAGATCACCAGCGTCCTGACCCGCAAGCGCAACGAACTAGCCATCGACGCCAAGCTCCCCCAAACATTCTCCACCATCCCCGTCCCCTTCACTCCCGAAGGCATCCTCACCCTTGGCGACGAGATCGCTCTCACCGGCCGCGGCGCCTGGGAAGACATCTCCACCGGCATCATCAGTCCCCTGAACGTCGAGGATTACTGGGCCGCTCAATCCTGGGCTCCGCTGTGGACCGTCACGCCCAACAAGCCCTATGCGATGGCGTTCGGTGAAACCCAGCCCCTCCAGGTCCAGTTCATTCCGCCCCCGCTCTCAGCCGGCAATCTCCACCTCGTCCACGTCGATACCATTGGCATGGCCATCGCCGACGGGACGCCGTTCGAGATGCCGGATGAATACGTCCATGCGATCAAGTACGCTTCGATGTACGAACTCCTCGCCACCAACAACCAGGGCTACGATGCTCAACGGGCGCAATACTGCATCGAACGGTATAAATCCTACGTCGAGTTGTCCAAGCTCCAGCGTTCGATCATCCGCATCTACCTCCAGGGGGTGCCGCTTCCACTCGACACGCTCCAAGCCCTGGATTCCGGCCGCCCCAACTGGCAGAACCAACCCGGTGTCCCCAACCTCTGCGGCGTGGCATACGACATCATCGCTCTGTCCAATGTCCCCACCCAGGCATTCGGCATGGCGGCAGACGTCATCCGCTCCGCCCCCCTCCCGGCTACCACAACCGACTTCATCCAACTGGGCCGCGAGGAAATCCCCTACCTAATGGACTACTGCCGCCACGTCCTGAGCTTCAAAATGGGCGGCAGCGACTTCATCGCTTCGGTCGCCCTGTACGACAATTTCCTCACCGGAGCCAAGCAGCGCAACAAGCTCCTGGTGTCCAAGATCCCCTACCTGCAGCCGCTGTTCAACAACGCCGAGCGTGAAACCGCCGTGGAGCCAGTCGCATGAAACTCATCATACTGATTGCAATTCTTCTCACCACCCCCGCTTTTGCCCGCCAGCGCTTTGAAGCCTGGTGCGAGCAAGGTGGCCAGAAGGTCGTCACCTCCAACGTCAACTCCACCACCAACGTCCAGCGCTCCTACGTCGGCTGCACCGTCACCGTCTACATCACCGGCACCCTAACGCCCGCTACCCTCTACTCGAACAACTCCGGCACCGCCCAAGCCAACCCCTTCACGGCCTCCACCGTCAACGGGTTCTTCTTCTTCTACGCCGACAACGGCCGCTATGACGTCACCCTGTCCGGCGCAGGCATCTCTTCGCCCTTCACGATCGGCGACGTGTTGCTGGCCGACCCGACGCTGTTCACCACGGGTGTCACCTCCTTTAACGGCCGCACCGGCGCTGTCGTACCCGCCGTGAACGACTACAGCTTCTCCGACCTGTCGGGCAACGTCACCGTCCATACCCATGCCGGAGCCACGACGGGAGGCGGCCCGCTTGTCCTCGGTACGATCTTCGCCACCCAGACCGCCCATACCTTCGCCGCCGGACCAACCTCCGCCGGTCCCAGCGCCCCAACCTGGCGAGCGCTATCCGGCTCCGATTTACCTTTGGTCGACCTCAGCTCAGCGGCGGCAGGCGGCGTCACCGGCAACCTCGGCGTCTCCCACCTCAACTCCGGCACCTCCGCCGGGGCCACCACCTTCTGGCGCGGCGACGGTACCTGGGCCACACCAGCAGGCACCGGCGTCACCTCGGTCGCCATGACGGGCGACAACATCATCTACTCCACCACGGTCACGGGCAGCCCTATCACCACCACCGGCACTCTCGTCCCCTCCCTCAAGACCCAGGTCAAGAATCGCATCTTCGCCGGCCCCGCCACGGGAGCCGACGCCACCCCGACCTTCCGCGCCCTGGTGAGTGATGACATACCGGACAACGCAGCCGACACCACGGGTCAAGCCGACACCGCCCTCGCCGCCGCTTCCAACCCAGCCAACTGCTCCGCCGGCAATCTTCCCCGCGGCGTCAACGCCTCCTGGGTCGCTGAGGGCTGCAACCCGGTAGCCCTGGCCGCCGACGTATCCGGCCTCCTGCCTACCGCCAACCTGAATGCCGCCTCCCTCATCAGCACCTGTGAGATCGTTATCGGTGCCCTCACGGGATCCGCCCTGGCCGACGCCGACGACCGCCCCGTCCTATGTGCGAACGACACCGGCCAGGTCATGACCATCACCGCCGTGAAGTGCTACGCCGACGCCGGAACCCCCAGCGTCACCCCTATCATCACCGGCGGAGGAGCAACATCCATCCTCACCGGGGCACTCACCTGTGGTACTGCCGCCTATGCGTCCGGCACCTTGAACGGCACTCCTACCCAGGGCAACAACGTCACCATCGACGGGAACATCACTACCGCAGGGGGCACGGCCAAGTACATCGTCATCCGCATCGTGAGGACTCTCTAGTGGCCGCCTTCCAAAAGAAAATTACTCGCTTTGTCTGCCGGGGGATGAACCTCAACACCCCTCTCGACCAGATCCCCGAGAACGAATTCGCCCTGCTGCAGAACGTCCGCACCTACTTCGAGGGCAGGATTGAATCTCGTCCCGGTCTGATCAACGTCAGCGATCAGTTCACCGTAGTGGACCAATACGACACCATCCACTCGATGTATACGGTGAACGACTTCAACCCCGACTCGACAGGCACATCGAAGCGCTTCTTCGGTTACAACACCGAGCTTTGGTGGTCCGACGTCACCAACCCCGCCGTCGTATCCAACATCAATTCCGGCTACAGCGGCAATCCCCTGTCGATGATCGCGTTCTCTCCAGAGATCAATCCGCTTCCGTTCCTGTATGTGTACGATTCCCTGCGCCAGGACAAGTACTCCTCCGCTTATCTGGTCGGTGGCAACCCGGAGGCATTCCAGATCGGCGTGCCTCAATCCGCCGTGTATGCGGCCGGCGCTCCCGTGCCTACCCAGGTCGGAGGCGGCGGGGCCGGTCTGTCCTACCAGTGGCGCTGGCAGCTTCGCCACTCCATTACCGGAAACAAGTCCATCCCATCAGTCGCCACCTACACGCCTCTGGACGTGGACTTCGCTTCCGGCGACACCGTCTCATTCCCCGATCCGGCCATTACCATCACCGGAACTCTGGCTCTCGACCAACAATACTACTGGGACCTGTACCGCAAGGGCGGCGCTCTGGGTAACTGGACCTATATCTCCACCGTCCAGAACCGCACCGGCAACATCATCACCGACGCCAACCTCGACATCGACATCGCCTCCAATCCCACCCTCGACGTCTCTCCCGAAGGCATCCTCTACCAGCCCTGGCTCTCACCCGACATCCCCCGCTCCGGCGTCACCACGGCCACCGCCGCAGCCGTTGCCACCACATCCGGCGTCACGGGCGGAGACGGGTCGCTGATTACTGGCAGCGGATTCAACGTCAACTGGATCCCGGGGACCGCCATCATCGTGGGAGGGTTTCCGCTCACCGTTGCCCGTGTAATCTCGACCAACAATCTCTACGTCAACGAGGATCTGGGCACAAACCTCGGCGCAGTGGACTGGAGCGAGATCGGCGCCCTGCAGTCCAACCAGCCCCTTCCCTACGTCTGGGGCCCCTATGGCACAGGCCAACAAGGCCTCTACCTGTTCGGCTGCGGCGATCCCAGGGCAGCGGGCACTCTATACTGGACCAACGGTAACGATCCCGACAGCGTCTCGATCACCGGATCCATCGAGATCACCGACGTCAGCGAGCCCCTGCAGAACGGCTGCGTATGGAACGGCCGGGTGTGGGTATGGTCGGTCGAGCGGATGTGGGAGGTGATGCCGGACTTCTCCAATCCCGGTCAATTCATCGCCCAAGTGGTGCCGGGAGCCAAGGGCCTCTACCCCAGCCAGTGGTGCTTCTGCGTCGGGGATCTGATCTACTGGCTCAGCAAGGACGGCCTCTACCGCTTCGGCGGCGGCGGCCTGCCAGAATCCCTCTCCGACCACCAGCTCAACCAGCTCCTGGGCCATGACAACAACCAGGGCCAGCCCGTCTTCATTCCCAACCCGGAGAACTTCGCCAACGACATCATCATCGAGCCACCCGACCCCAACCGCCCCCAGAACCTCCGCCTCCAGTGGGCGCAGGGTGTTCTGCACTTCGACTACATCGACACCAACGCCCAACCTCTCGCGTTCCTTTACGACAGCCACATCATGAAAGGTTGGACCCAGGACGTATTCCATCCGAGCGGCCTCATCACCCACCATTCCGAAGACGGCCACCAGGATCTGCTCATCGGTATCGGTAACGTCCTCTACCAGTCGGCCAACAACGACGACGACGGCCAGGATATCGTGGTCCGCATCATGACGGGCGCAGACGTACTGGGGGACTTCCGCAGCCAGAAGCTCATCGGTGACGCGATCGTGGGAGCCCTGACCAATTCCGGCACGGTCACAGCCCGCGTCCTGAGCGACTACAACCGTGCTATCCTCGCCTCCGACACTCTCACTGCATCCGGCATCTACGAGCAAACCATCATCAGCGTGGACTTCAGCTCCTCGGACACCGCTACCAATGCTCTCTCGCGCACCTGTGGCCTATGGATTTATTCCCTCTCCCAGGTGGCGATGTACTTCTATGACTGGGAACCCTCGTTCGTTCCCAAGATGGACATCACCGAGAAACGCGCTACCGACTGGACCGACGACGGTGAGCCCGGAGACAAGTACCTCTACGGCTGCCTGATCGAAGCCAACACATTCGGCGCAGCCCGTACGGTCGAGATCCACGGCGACAACAACACCCTGATCGCCACCCTCACCGTCAACCACGCCATCCAGGCAACCAAGCCCTATAGTTTCTCCACGCCCATGATCACCCACCAGATGAGGGTGGTGCCGACCGACGCCAATTCCTGGGAACTGTTCCGCATTATCTGGAAGTGGACCAAGAAACCCGAACTGACCGACTTCATCATGGACTGGACCGACGACGGGATCCCAGCCCCCAAGTACCTTCAGGGCTTCGTCCTCGAGGGAGACACCGGCGGAACCAACGTCACCATGGATCTCTACGGCGATGGCCAGCTGATCCAAACCTTCACCGTCAACCACAACGGCCAGCTCGAGAAACCCTACCCCTGCACCACCCCGCCCATCGTCCATGAGATGCGCCTCGTCCCCAGCGGCAATACCATCCGCTACTGGGACGTCTTCAAGATTGCCTGGATCTACGTCAAGCAGCCGGAGTTCACCGCCTGGGTACCGGACTTCACCGGCAAGGATCCCTACAGCTTTCGCGGGGTGGCGATCGAAGCCGATACCCACGGAGCCACCATCAGTGTCCAGGTCGTCACTGAGAACGGCGTCCAGCGTACCCTATCCGTCACTCACAGCGGCCGCCAACAGAAAGCCTACACCTTCCTCGAGCCGTTCATCGCCACTGAGATCAAGCTCATTCCCCTGGGTGACTGGGCCCAATACCCCGACTGGATCGTGCGGTGGATCGCGGATCCGCGTCCCGACCTCGCTGCCCTGTACTCGGATTGGACCGATGACGGCTACCAATCCTCCAAGTTCATGCAGGGGTTCAGCCTCTCGGCCGACACCCAGGGCGCCGACATCACCTTCACCGTGGAATATGACGGAGGCCAGGTCGGCGGCGTTTTCACCAAGGTCAACCACAATGGCTGGATGGAGATCGAGTACTCCTTCCCCACCCCGTTCATCGCCCACCTGGTCCGCACCATCCCTTCCGGCGACCTGCGCTATCTCGGCCCCTGGAAGATCCGCTGGATCTGGGAGCCCGCGCCCGACCTCGCCAAGAACTGGATCACGCAAACCACCTCCCACGATCTCCGCGGCTACCACCATCACCGCGACACCTACATCGCCCTCCAGTCCTACGCCGACGTACTGCTTAAGCTGGTGATGGACGACGGCAGCGTGTTCAATTACATCATTCCGTCAACTGGCGGTAATGTTCGCAAACCTTATCAGATTCTTGCGCCCGCCAAGGGTAAGCTCAGTCAATACAACCTCATCTCCTGCAAGCCATTCCGTCTGTTCAAGAAGGACTGTGAGGTGCGGGTCAAGGAGTGGGGCTCAACGGGTGAGTATCTCATTGCCCGTCCCTTCGGCGGCGATCATTTCCGTGATGGAGCAGCAATCTAAATGCCAGCCATTGTCACCGATCCCCCAGTAAAACTTCCGCTGTTTTCCCGTGACGCTCGCTCTGGCCCTATGTCCGGTCTTGATACCGGGGCTGCCCATCAATTCATCTTCGAGTACAGCGCTCCTGCTCGCATTTATGTAGTCACTTGGTCCGTCGATGAGCTTTACGCTACCCCCGGTCAATGCCGGGTTTTCAAGAGCCTTGACGGAGGCGCGACATGGGGGCCTTCGTTAGACGACGCTAATGGTCCTCTCCTGCCTAAGCAGTCAGAGGATGTTCATCAGGACGGCAATATACTCACGGTCGCCTACTTCAACAACACAGGCGTGATCAAGCTGATTGAGTTTGATGTCTCGACCGAAACCTGGGGCACGGCAAGTGCAGATGGTCCTACTGGGGACAATAATGGGGTTCCGTACACGGTCAAAATCCGAAAATACGCCTCGGGTAGATTCCGTGCTTTTTATAATTTTTCTTCCGGGTTCGGGGAGATGGTAGGGTCTAAGTACGCGGATCTGGTCGGGGGCGTCTCAGGCGGGGCTTGGACTCCAGAAGTAACATTCGACGCGGAGGTCATCTGGAAGCGCAAGCCGTTCGCTAACCTGATCTACGATCCCAACACAGATTTGATTCACGTTATCACTTTCTTCATCAGCATCATTCCCGCTGATACTCAATGGCAGATCTTCCGCCGGACGATTACCGAGGGGGGAGTCGTCAGCGCTACAGATATGATGGGAGGTAAGTTAATCGGGCCGGTCAACGGAATCACCGATCCGCCCCAGGTTCCGATGGTCGGCAAGTGTACGATCTGGAACGACTATATCGTAGTCCCGACAACCTACTACATTACTCCGGCTTCCTCAGGCAGTAGACAAGTTTGCGTACTCATGGGGACTCCGATTGCGGCCCCGGTCTGGACTCCTGTTTTTGTCAATACCGTTCCTTCTCCACCAACGAATCAGACGGACTTTGAATCTTATTCATTTGCTTCTCCTGACGAAACTACTCTTTATATTTTTTGGTCATACACCAATCGAATAGGAAGCACAGTCGAACAACTTTATTGGACATCCACAACGGATGGAGTAACCTGGACTGATCCAGTTCTATATTATGATTCGATAGCTAATCCGCCAGCTTTTGCAGCCTCGCAACAATACGTCCATGCAATTGGAGTGATTAAACTAGCGAGTGGGGGTTTCGGAGCGACGGTTTCTTTGCAGGCTAATATCTCCGCTCCGACAACCAGTGATTGTGTTGGGTATTTCTTACTTGAGGGATCAGCCCCCTCGCCGCCATCCATCATCTGCGACAATCCACCCCCCGCCCTCCAGGGCGTCCCTTACAGCCATTTCTTCCCAGCGAGCGGCGGAACCCCTCCCTACACCTGGTCCATCACCGCCGGGCACCTGCCCACCGGATTCACTCTCAACGCCTCCACGGGCGAGGTCACTGGAACCCTGAGTGGCTTCGACGATACCGTTGCCTTCACTGTCACCGTCACCGACGACAACGGTCTCACCGCTTCAGTCACCTGCTCCATCGAAGAACCGCCCCTCCCAATCGTCATCTGTGACGATCCGCCCGACGCACTTCAAGGGGTACCGTACTCTCACTTCTTCCCGGCCTCGAGCGGCACGCCTCCCTACACATGGTCGATTACAGTAGGCTCGCTTCCCACGGGCTTGGCGCTCAACGCCTCCACCGGCGAAGTCAGCGGCACCCCCACCGTCACCGGAACCTTCAACTTCACCGTCACTGTCACCGACGACCTGGGCCAAAGTTCCTCAGTCACCTGTTCGATTACCGTAATCCCCACCCCCGGATCCAACTGCCCCGACGAAGACACGGGAGGCCCAGGCTAACTCATGCCCCAACGCGCCTACCCCCGCCTGTTCACCAACAACGTCATGGAACTCCAGCGCATCATCAACCAGATGTGCGACTGGATCTTTGCGACCGGAGCCAGCCCTACCGCCACCTCCACGGGAATCGGCACCGCCATCCAGGTGTTCATGCCCACCCCCGATCTCCAGTTGGGCCTGTCCGCCTCCCAAATCCCCGGCACCGAGATCACCCTGAGCCCCGGCAAATGGCTTGTGGTGGGATTGTTCTTCTTCAGCTTCAACACCCCCAACGGATTCTGCTACGGTGGCCTGACGATCGACGGCTCCCCCGATCCCCACTTGGTCGAGGTCGGCTCCACCGGCCCGGTAGCGGCCGAGCGCTTCAGTCCCGAACGTACCTGGCTGGTCGACTCCCCCAACGGCGGCATCGTCAATCTCTTCGCCGGACACAACAACCTCACTGCCGGCGCGTTTATCGTAGCAGGCCAGACCTCCATCCTGGCTGTGAGAATCGCATGAAAACACCATTCCCAATCATGACTATCTGTATAATCGTTCCTGAGGATACCCACGATGGCCAGCGTTAAAGACTCACTATCGGGACTGGGTGACGGCGGTACGACCCAGATCTCGACCCTCACC
>Ga0068862_100002255_pt1 | contig 17251 bp, 16 predicted proteins | sample KBSSwiS52_FD_66598 | JGI IMG/M metagenome (GOLD analysis project Ga0068862, IMG submission 66598) | Switchgrass rhizosphere microbial communities from Kellogg Biological Station, Michigan, USA - KBS Switchgrass S5-2 | ecosystem: Host-associated > Plants > Roots > Rhizosphere > Soil ... | reverse complement strand
AAGATTATAAATGTTTGTTTATTTAATTGTTTATTTATTTTGCGGGATTAATTAATTGTTTAATTGCTAAATTGTCATAAGGCCGTTGTACAAATGAACCACTCAACAATTCAACAATTTAACCATTCAACCATCTAAACCTCTTGCTTCTCTCCGTCATAATAGTAAATTACAACGTTAAATATTTCCTTGAGCATTGCCTGTGGTCTGTCATGAAAGCCATGGAAAATATTGAGGGTGAAATATTTGTGGTCGACAACAATTCATCCGATGGCAGCAAGGATTTTTTCCATGATAAATTCCCGGGAGTAACCTTTATATGGAACACTGAAAATGAAGGTTTTTCCAAAGCAAATAACAAAGCGCTGAAGCTGGTTTCAGGTAATTATATTCTTTTTTTAAATCCTGATACTATTGTACCCGAGGATTGTTTTGACAAATGCCTTTCTTTTATAAAATCGAAGGGTGATTCCGGAGCTTTAGGTATAAAAATGATTGATGGTGCCGGTAAATTTTTAAAAGAAAGCAAAAGGGCATTTCCATCTCCCATGACATCTTTATTTAAGCTTTCCGGGCTTACAAGACTCTTTCCTAAATCAAAGGTCTTTTCAAAATATCATCTGGGATTTCTTGATGAAAATAAAAGTCATGATGTTGATGTACTGGCCGGGGCTTTTATGATAGTACCCAAAAAAATTCTTACTGCTATCGGAACTTTTGATGAAAGCTTTTTTATGTATGGTGAAGATATTGATCTCAGTTACAGGATTCAACAGGCAGGATACAAAAATTATTATTTTGCTGAAAGCAGCATTATCCATTTCAAAGGAGAAAGCACAAAAAAGGGAAGTCTTAATTATGTAAAAATTTTTTATAATGCCATGAGCGTTTTTGCAAAAAAACATTATGGGGGAACGAAAGCGGGCATATTTAATCTTTTAATCCAAATCGCGATATTTTTAAGGGCCGGATTAGCCGCGACTGCCCGCTTTCTGAAATGGATAGGCCTTCCGGTAATTGATGCCGGAATGATCTTAGTAAGTTTTTGGATTGTAAAATTTCTTTGGAGCACATTTGTGAAACGCGAGGTAAACTATTCACCCAACATGCTCATTATTGCCTTCCCCGCGTTTACCCTGCTTTTTTTAGGGGCTTCTTATTTTGCCGGTTTGTATGACACAGGTTACAAACAATCCAGGTTAAATAAATCTACAGTAACCGCAATCCTGGTGCTGCTTTCAGTATATTCATTATTACCGGAAAGCCTCCGCTTTTCAAGGGGCATCTTATTATTTGGCTCACTAATGGCTTTTTTTCTTATGACGGTGATAAGGTGGTTATTGCTCCATTGGAATATCATTGAAAGCGTTGGTGAAAGTGACGAAATAAACCAGACAGTAATCGCGGGAACGGACAGCGATTTTGATGAAGTAAGTGCGCTCCTTCAAAAAGCCGGCATGCATGAAAGGGTGCTGGGAAGAGTAGAACCCGGTGAGGTTGCCGGGCCAAAAACGATAGGAATTTTCAACAATCTCCAAAGCCTGTTGCGTTTATACCCGGTTAAAGAAATCATTTTTTGCGAAGGAACCCTTTCTTTCAAAAAAATTGTCGAAGTATTACCTGCTATGCCACCCCATCTACGTGTAAAGCTCTATGCAGCGCGTACGAATACTTTAATTGGCAGCAGCCGAAAAGACAGAACGGGGAATTATTTGTCGCAAGATCTGGTTTTTCGTTTAAACCAGCCCGTTAGCCTGCGCAACAAAACCATGGCTGATGTTATTATAGCCTTCCTTTTTATCATCACCTTTCCACTTCATTTTATACTAAAAGCAAGGCCGGCAGTTCTTTTTAAAAATGCTGTAAGTGTGTTCCTTTTAAAGAAAACATGGATCGGGTATGCTTTGCCGGAAAAAGATTTGCCTCCCTTAAGGCCCGGAGTGCTTACCAGCACAGGATTACCCGCTTTTCTAAATACCCTTCCCGACAAAAGCCTTCATGATGCTGATATTTTGTATGCCAAAAGTTTTACTATTTTAAATGACGTCAAAATTATCTGGCTTAATTATAAATTATTGTCCTGATAAATTTTTCGTTTGGTTATTAAAAAAACAATTCAGTAAACAGAACTGTTAATATGAACCTATAATTTCCTTTTTTCCGCTAAGTATTTCCGAGATTTGCGGCTAAACAATTTAATGAATGGCTTATAATAATTACAGACCATCCCAGAGAACAACTCCGGTAGTTTTAAATCTAATCATTATCAATGCTCTTGTTTTTGTAGCCCAAATGGTATTTGACAGTACCTGGGAACTTACAAACAGGATGGCACTTTATTCTTATAATAGTGGCCTTTTTGAACCTTACCAGCTTGTAACACATATGTTTGCCCATGGTGGATTTTTTCATATTCTCTTCAACATGTATGCGCTGTGGATGTTTGGTAGTGTGCTTGAAAGGGTTTGGGGACCGAAAAGGTTCTTAATATTTTATTTGGTTTGCGGTCTTGCAGCCGGCCTTACACAAATGTTCCTTGTAAGTGGAGGCGCCGCTATTGGCGCATCTGGTGCTATTATGGGATTACTGGCAGCCTTTGCCTATACATTTCCCAATACACAATTTTATATTTTGCCCTTCCCATTTCCTATCAAAGCAAAATACATGGCAGCAATATATGCTGCTATTGATCTTTTTGGGGGATTTTCAGGAAGCACGGATAATGTTGCCCACTTCGCCCACCTTGGAGGATTGGTTATGGGTTTTATTTTGGTGATAATCTGGAACAAGACAGATAAAAAAACGCTATATTGAAATATTTTTTGCCTTTTTTTACTTAAAGTATTTTGGTAATTTTATATCCTTATCCGTATAATACACAGGGAACAAAAAAAATGGGAGAATCAGAAAGATATATCGATCGCCGGTTTAAAAAAATTACCCTTGGTGAAGACAACAATGCACTGGTAGCCCTTATAGGCATTAATGGGATTGGATTTGTTATCCTGGGCTTAATTAAACTTGTTTATCTGATCGTTGAATCTCCAGGCGCTGCCTTTTCAAATGAAATTTTACCCTGGTTTGTTTTGCCAGCAAAACTTTCTGCCCTAGGAAGAGCCCCATGGACTATACTTAGTTACATGTTTGTGCACACAGGCATTATTTCTACGTTCACCAATATGTTATGGCTTTGGGCCTTCGGCTCTATTCTGCAGGATATGGCCGGGAACAAAAAATTAATTCCAATATATTTATATGGCGGCCTTGCCGGCGGTGCGGTGTTCATTGCTTCTAACTATGCGATCCCGCAATTAAGACCTTTCATTAGTGTGTCTTCCCTCAGCGGGGCCAATGCTTCAATAATGGCTATTGCTATTGCGACGACCGCTCTTGCTCCCGACTACCGGTTTTTCAGAATGTTAAACGGGGGCATACCAATTTGGGTACTCACTATTTTATATGTTATAATTGATTTTGCGGGCATAGGCAATGGGGGCGCGTCTTTCCACCTTGCTCACCTGGCTGGCGGGCTTGCCGGTTTTATGTTTATTGTAAGCCTGCGAAAAGGCCATGATGCCGGCGCCTGGATGCTCAGGTTTTATAATTGGTTCATGGATCTTTTTAATCCTGATAAAAAAAGATTGACGCCGCAAAAAACGAAAGAGAAAATGTTTTATAAAACAGGCAGCCAAAAACCCTATGAAAAAAGATCCATTATAACACAGCAGAGAATAGACGAAATCCTGGATAAGATAAATCAAAAAGGGTATTCCCTGTTATCCGAAGAAGAGAAAAATATTTTGAAAAGAGCAGCCGAAAATGAATTCTGATACGCTGTATGCTACTTTTTGCAACCATTACTAAACTGGTTATCAATAAATGGAGAAGCCATTCCTGCGAAGGTTTACCAAAAATATTTTTATTGTTTCAAACTGCATTATTGCTATATTTTTCCTGGTAGGTGCGTACGTAAAATATTTCAGCCCGGCTAATTGGTGGTTCTTTGGGTTATTCACCTTTATCCTTGCTTACCTGCTACTGGCACTCGTAGCCTTTTTTATATTCTGGCTTTTTAAAAAATCTTTTTGGTGTTGCCTGTCTTTAATAACTATTATTTTAGGATGGCATGCCGTCATAAATATTTTTCCGCTTAATCTTTCTTCTTCTTTTTCAATTCAGAAAAAACCTGGCACCCTACGGGTTATGAGCTGGAATGTTGAACAATTTAATATTCTCCATCATAAGGACCATCCCGAAGGCAAACAGGAAATGCTCGATCTTATTAACCAGTATGATCCCGATATAGCCTGTTTCCAGGAAGTGGTAGCCGGGGACAAAAAAAGGGGGATTAATTATTTTCCAAGTATCCAAAAAGCCCTCGGGTTTGCAGATGGATTGTACTCCTACAGCCTGAAAGATGATTTTGATAATAACCATCACTTTGGGAGAGTAATTTTCTCAAAATTTCCTATTCTTAAGAAGCAAACGGTTGTTAATTACCCTAATGATTACAATGCTACTTTTCAATACATTGATGTGCTTAAAGATAATGATACCATCCGGATTTTTAACGTGCATTTACAATCGTTAAAGTTTACACAAGCCAACCTGAGTTACCTTGACAAAGCTGGATTACACAGCGACAGCAACATTACCGAATCAAAGAGCATTGTATCAAAAATAAAAGCCGGATTTATTAAAAGGTCCATCCAGGCAAATTTTATAAAAGACGAAATTAATCACAGCCCGTATGCCGTAATTGTTTGTGGCGATTTTAATGATGTTCCCAATTCCTATGCCTATGAAACAATCGGCGATGGCCTTCAAAATGCCTTCGTGGAAAAAGGTTTCGGTATCGCAAGAACTTTCACCTCTATATCGCCTACGCTCCGGATAGATAATATTTTTGCTGATAAAAAATTTACTATCCTGCAGTTTTCCAGGGTGAAGAAATTATTGAGTGATCACTTTCCTATTATTGCAGATTTGAGCCTGCCACAAAACACCAAATAATTTTTATCTTTGAATAATGAATACTAAATTATCTTTCCTTTTTTCCTGCTGTAGTTGTTGGCCCCCGGTTGGACAATAACACCCGCATGAACATTCATTTTTCATAAATTTATTTGCTGGTTTTTTAATAAGAGATTTTTTTTATGCCCCTCAAAATATATAATTCACTTAGTAAACAAAAAGAGATTTTCACTCCTTTGAACCCCCCTCACGTAGGTATGTATGTGTGCGGCCCCACAGTCAGCGGCGAAAGCCACCTGGGTCACGCCAGGGGTTTCATAATTTTTGATGTCGTTTACCGGTACCTGTTATACCTTGGTTATAAGGTGCGTTATGTACGCAACATTACAGATGCCGGACATTTTGAGGAGGAAGGCAGGGAAGCAGAAGATAAGATATCAAAGAAGGCTTTGCTTGAAAAAACTGAGCCTATGGAACTGGTGCAGAAATACACCAATCTTTTCCATTGGGCAATGAGGCAGTTAAATAACCTGGATCCTAACATTGAACCAACAGCAACCGGGCATATTGTAGAGCAACTAAATATGATCGAACAAATTATTGATGCCGGGTATGCGTACGTGGTCAATGGCTCCGTATATTTTGATGTAAAAAAATATGCCGCTTCACACAGTTATGGAGAGTTGAGTGGCCGGATTGTTGATGATCTTTTAGAAACCACCAGGCTGTTGGAAGGGCAGGATGAGAAAAGAAATAAGGCTGATTTTGCCCTATGGAAATCGGCACCTCCGCAGCATGTTATGCGCTGGAAAAGCCCGTGGGGTGAGGGTTTCCCCGGGTGGCACATTGAATGCTCCGCAATGGCCACGAAATACCTGGGCCCTCGTTTTGATATACACGGTGGTGGCATGGATCTTCTTTTTCCACACCATGAAAGTGAGATCGCACAAAGCACTATTTGCAATCACGTGGCACCTGTAAAATACTGGATACACAATAACATGATTACGGTCAATGGGAAAAAAATGGGCAAGAGCTACAACAATCAAATCAGCCTCACAGAATTGTTTAGTGGTAATCATCCGTTGCTCACCCAGGCTTTTAGCCCTATAACCATTCGCTTTTTTATTCTGCAAACCCACTATCGCAGCACCCTTGATTTTAGCAGCGAGGCATTGGCAGCCTCAGAAAAAGGATTGAAAAGATTATGGGAAGGTTATGAAATTTTAAAAAAGCTCGAGGCGGGCAGTACCGGTTCGCCTGCTGATAAAGAGCTGGATGAAAAAATTAATAACCTCCTGGATGAATTTGATTCATTTATGAACGACGATTTCAACACTGCAAAAGTACTGGCCAACATGTTTGAAATTGTTCCTGTAATTAATTCCATAAAAGACGGATTAATTGAAATAACTTCTTTGGCTTCTGCTACCCTTAACCGCATGAAAGAGACGTTTACGATTTACCTCGAGAATATTCTCGGGCTGAAGTCTCTTTCTGAAAATAATGAGGCCTTTACCGGTGTTATGCAGTTGCTGGTTGATATCAGGAAGGAAGCGAAGTCAAAAAAAGATTTTTTAACTTCTGACAAGATAAGAAAACAGCTCGCGGGACTGGGTATTGAGATGAAAGATGAAAAAGATGGGTCAATCAGCTGGAATGCTGGTTGAGATTGCAATGTACGATGTGTGACGTATGATGTTGAAGGCATAATTCTAAAAGTCGGTCAGGAACAATTTAACAATTTAACGTTCAACAATTTTTGACTAATCACATCTCTCACTTATCGAAAGACAAAAGGCTGAAAAAGCTAATTGAAGCGCAGCAACCTTATGCATTATCTGTACGAAAAAAAGTGTACCTGCACGTTTGTACTGCCATCCTTAGCCAGCAATTGAGTACGCAGGTTGCCAGGGTCTTGCACAAACGGTTTCTGGATCTATACGGAGGTAAAGACCCCTCAGCGAAGCAAATATTGGAAACACCTGCAACGGTTTTTCGCAGCATAGGATTTTCAAATGCAAAGGCATCTTATGTTCATAATGTTTGCAGGTTCTTTATTGATAATAATATAACGGATGCCAGGCTCTATAAAATGAGCGATGATGAAGTACTGGATTTACTTATCCAAATTAAAGGTGTGGGAAAATGGACGGTTGAAATGATCTTAATGTTTACACTTGGCCGGGAAGATATTTTTGCTATGGATGATTTGGGTTTAAAACAAAGTGTTATTAAGCTGTATAATATAAAAGAAACTGATAAAAAATTATTGCGGGAAAAAATTGAAAAAATTTCACTGCGATGGTCCCCTTACCGCACCTATGCCTGCAAATATCTGTGGGGCTGGAAAGATGAAAAATAGTTATTTCTTTTTAACCAAAGGATTGTTTAACCCGTTAACCAAATTATCAACCACCACAAAATCGGGAAGCCGGGTAAAGAGCTGTGTAAGCGTTTTGCAGCCATATGTACGTACATCAAAGCTGGGATCCAGTTTTCTTAAATTAATTCCCAGGGTAGAAATGTAAGCCTCGTTACTCTCATTAATACTCATATCATATGCCTTGTTAATGAGCCTGATATTTACGTGTATTTTCTCATGCTGTTTCTTTACAGCTTCCTTTTTTTCTGGTTTTTCTGTCCTGGGTTCAAGGTTTTCGACATAGGTAAAAATCTCACAGGATTTTACAAATGCATTGGGGGTCTTTTGCTCTCCGATACCCATTACAAAAAAACCATCCTCACGTATCCGCTTTGCAAGCCCTGTATAGTCACTATCACTTGAAACAATACAAAATCCATCAACGAGCTCATCATGCAAAATATCCATTGCATCAATAATAAGCGCACTGTCAGTAGAATTTTTTCCTGTGGTATACGAAAATTTTTGAATTGGGTTAAACGCCATTTCGTTCAGCAGCCCCTTCCAATGATTCATATGTTGGGTGGTCCAGTCCCCATAAACCCTTCGAATGGTAACTTTTCCATATTTGGATGCTTCTTCAAGAATTAGATCCATTATTTTTGCCTGGGCATTATCCCCGTCTACGAGCAAGGCAATCTTCTGATTTTTGATTTCCATGGTAATTTTTATTGGAGCAAATTTATGCTTAAACTGCCAGAAGAGCATTTCAGAAGAATTATTAAAAATTTTTGACCGTCTCTATACGTGATAAACAAGATTAATTCAATTTAATTTTGCTATCTTGATTTCATAAATACTAATCTTTTATCTTTGGCATTATCAAATCCTTTTTATGAAGTTTATCGTTTCCTCTATACAGTTATTAAAACACCTGCAGCAAATCAGCGGCGTAATAAACGCTAATACTGTTTTACCTATTTTGGAGGATTTTTTGTTTGAAATAGAAAAAAACAAACTTACAGTTGTAGCTACCGACCTGGAAACTGTAATGAAAATACACATGGATATTGAAGCGAAAGACAGTGGCAGAGTATGTATTCCCGCAAAAATATTACTGGAGTCGCTGAAAAATATTCCCGAGCAACCGCTTACTTTTAATATCGATAAGAATTTTGGTGTTGAAATTACCAGTGATAATGGTAAGTATAAAGTAATGGGTGAAAACCCTGATAATTTTCCTAAAGAACCGCTTGCAGATATCGCCACCTCTTTTACAATGCCCTCAGCGGCCCTGGCTACCGCCATAAGTAAATGTCTCTTCGCCGTGAGTAACGACGACCTCAGGCCCGCGATGACCGGGGTTTTCTTTGAACTTTCAAATAAAGGAATTACCTGCGTTGCTACTGATGCACATCGTCTTGTGCGATTTACAAGGCTCGATGTAAGCTGCCCTAATACAGATACTTTTATCGTTCCTAAAAAACCATTGACATTATTAAAAAGTGCAATTCCATTTAACGATGACCAATTGCAGATTTCATACAATAGCAATCACTTATTTGTAAAACACGGGGGTACGGAATTAGTCTGTCGTCTTATTGACGCAAGATTTCCTGATTATAAGGTAGTAATTCCAACTGACAATCCCTATAAGCTTACAGTAAATAAAATAGACTTTCAAAATGCCCTTCGCCGGGTAAGTGTGTTCAGTAACAAAAGTACCAACCAGGTGGCGCTCACCATTACCGGCAGTGAGCTGCAGCTCGCTGCCCAGGATGTAGATTTTAGTTTTGAAGGTAACGAAAGAATGACCTGCCGGTACGACGGTGAAGACCTTCAGATCGCGTTTAATGCGAAATTTTTAATAGAAATGCTCAATGCTGCAGATACAGAGGAAGTCACCATTGAACTCAGTACGCCAACAAAAGCTGGTATTATAAAGCCTACAGAAAAAGAGGAAAACGAAATGCTGCTAATGCTGGTAATGCCGCTGATGCTCAACAGTTAAATTTTTTCCTGACCCCTTTTTTCTTGTATCTATTATACAATACTCTCTGGAACCGGGCTTTTATTTTCATTAATACGCTATCAGGCTGTTTCCTCCCCTTTTATATTTACAATTCCGCTAAAAAGTATTTCAGTATTTTTAATAGTCTTATAACTAAATCTGACTAACATGATATGGATCATTTTTGGTATCCTTCTTTTTGGAATTACCGGCATCGTTGTTAAAAGCAATCCCTCGCTTTACAGGTATAAAAACGTTGGAAGGCTTATTGCTTTATTATTTGTTGTCGTCGGAATATTCATTTCCAGCATTATCCAGATAAATGTTGGTGAAGTTGGCGTAAAGGTTTTATTTGGGAAAGTTCAAAAAGATGTGCTCGCTGGCGGGCTGCACCTGGTAAACCCCCTTCTTGATATTGAAAGAGTGGATATTAAGACCCAAAACTATACGATGAGCGGTGTTAATGATGAAGGAGACAAAAGGGGGGATGACGCTATTAAAGTGCTTACCAGTGATGGGCTGGAGGTAACCATTGATCTGACAGTGCTTTACCGGGTAGTTGCAAGTGATGCACCTAAATTATTAAACGAAACCGGGCAGGATTTTAAAGATAAGATCGTACGGCCCCTGACTCGAACAAAAATAAGGGATAACGCTGTTTATTACCAGGCCATTGAATTATTTAGTAACAGGAGGGATGAATTTCAACAACGAATTTATAAAAGCATTGAAGAAAATTTTAAACAACGGGGGTTGCTGCTTGAGCAATTATTGGTGAGAAATATTACATTACCCAATTCCGTTAAAGCGTCTATAGAATCTAAAATTAATGCTGAACAGGACGCAAAGAAAATGGAATTTGTTTTACAAAAGGAAAAACAGGAAGCAGAAAGAAAAAGGGTGGAAGCGCAGGGCATTGCGGATTACCAGCGTATAATAAATACCGGCCTTACGGATAACCAATTACAATATGAACAGATTAAGGCAATAAAAGAATTGGCATTAAGTCAAAATGCTAAAATAGTTATGATGGGAAAAGGAAATACACCAGTAATCATTGATGCAAAATAATTACCATCATCCCTGTATAAATCAATATGGAATTAATTACAATAAGAACCTTCAACAATTATTTTTTAGCCAATATCTTATTAACAAAGCTAAGAGATGCAGGCATTCAGTGCTATTTAAAAGATGAATATACGGTAACAATGGATCCCCTGCTCACCAATGCGGTAGGAGGCATAAAACTTGTAATTAACAGGGATGACTTACATGAGGTTTTAGAATTACTTCGGCAATTTGATGAAGACTACAGGCGAAATGCGGTTTGTCCAACATGCGGGTCACACAATATCGACCTGGTCCCTAAACGCACTACCGCCAACATGATAACCGCTATAGTAAGCTGGTTATTTTCTGATTATGCCGTTTCTGTTGAAAATGTTTACAGGTGTGATAACTGTGGTTATGAAAGCCATACTTTACCAGAACCCTTACAAAAAGACCCGGACATTTTTGAATCAAAAAGCCTGAACTGATTGATTTTCGAACCGGTTACACAGATTCAAAAATTATCCCGGTAAAGAGATATCTCTAACATGAAATCAATAGCGCTTATACCAGCCCGTTATGCAGCCACGCGTTTTCCGGGAAAGCTCATGCAAACTCTCGGCAATAAAACTGTTATTCTGCATACTTATGAAAATACCGTTGCAGCAAGGTTGTTTGATGAAGTAATTGTGGTAACAGACAGTAGAATTATATTTAATGAAATTGTGGAGAACGGGGGATATGCTGTAATGAGCAAACAACAATACGGGAGTGGCAGCGACCGTATTGCGGAAGCCGTTGCTGATATCGACGTGGACGTGATTATAAATGTCCAGGGAGACGAACCTTTTGTGAAAAGAGAACCTCTTCAAAACCTCTTAGGAGTTTTCGAAAAAGATGGGAAGCACCTTATAGAGGTGGCTTCTTTAATGCACGAAATACATGAAGAGGATCTTATCGCAGATACCAATACGGTAAAAGTTGTTATAGATAAAAACGCGAATGCAATCCTCTTTAGCCGGAGCGTTATTCCTTTTCACAGGGATAAAAATATAAATCCCGTTTACTATAAACATATTGGCATATATGCTTACCGGAAAAAAGCCTTAATGGCCTTTACACAATGGGAAGTAAGCCCGCTTGAGGCAGCAGAAAAAATTGAATGCCTTCGCTACCTTGAAAACGGGGTGAACATTAAAATGGTGCTAACAGATGAATCTCCTGTTTCTATTGATACTCCACAGGATTTGGAAAGAGCAAGAAAACTACTGGATTTTTTTTAGCAAATGTATTTTTACCTTTAGATCGCCGCAAGCAAATATTTTTTCATAATAAACTCATCTGTTTACTCCGTGCCGGCAGGCGAATGGGTAGCTGCAGATACGCAAATTCCAATGATAAAACTAACGGCTATTGTACTTTTAATATAAAAAGACATGTTCCAAAATATGAAGTCTGCAAAATATTTGGCCCTGATAAAGAAACCTTTCGATCTTTTATCAACCAAAAGGGTTTTGCAGGTAAATCCAACCATAGCCCCTGCGAGGCATGAGCCGGATCAAATAAAAATATTTGTATACGATTACAATGCGGAAGAGGTAAAGGAAACCGAGGTAAAATTTGTGCCAGATTGTTATAAATATTTTGACTCGACAAAAGTGAGCTGGTTAAATATAGATGGCTTACGAAAAACGGATGTAGAAGCTATATGCAACCATTTTGGGATACATCCTCTTATCGCCGAAGACATTTTAAGTATTGGGCAGCGTCCCAAGATGGATGAATTAAATAACCTGCTTTTTTGTCTATTAAATATGCTTTATTTCAATGAAGAGGGTAATTGTGTCGAGGGTGAACAGATTAGCATTGTGCTGGGGAAAGATTTTGTTATCACCTTCCAGGAAGACGCAACGAGAGATGTGTTTAATCCGCTCAGGGAAAAAATAAAGGTTGCGGGAAGTAAGATAAGGCAAAGTGGGGCAGATTACCTGTTCTATTCATTAATAGACATGATCGTTGATAATTATTTTTTGGTAATGGAAAAGCTGGGTGAAAGAATTGAAGCACTGGAGGAAGATATCATCCGCCGGGCTGATACCAGGACGCTTTCTAAGATTAATATGCTCCGCAAAGAAATGATTGTTTTAAAAAGAAACGTTTCCCCCGTTCGTGAAGTGATTAATGGGATCTTGCGTAGTGAAAGCAACCTTGTGGATGATAAAACCGAAAAATACTTTAAAGATGTATATGATCATATCATCCAGGCAAACGAACTGGCAGAAAATTACCGGGATATGATGATGACCCTGCAGGATCTCTACCTGAATAATGTGAATTTAAAAATGAATGAAGTAATGAAAGTGATGGCGGTAGTTACCTGCCTGCTTGCTCCCGCTACCGTTATTGGTGGCATTTTTGGAATGAATTTCACCCGGATTCCCTGGCTGCACAACGATTACGGCTTTTTTATTGCTGTAGGGCTTATGCTCATCGTTCCTGTTTGGATGGTTTTTGTTTTTAAGAGAAAAGGCTGGTTCTGATCACTCTTTTTAAACTTCTTTGATCTCCCGGGACTGTTTTTTAAAGACGGGAACCGTGCTGCATGGCTCACCATACATTATGCTTTTCGCCACAGGCCTGAGTATTTTAGTGATTTCTGCATATGCGGCCTCGGGAATCTTTTTTTCCCCGCAACCTTTAACCACCACTCGTTTTCCTTCATATTCCCCGGCATCAATTTTCCAAAGATTCTTTAAAAATAATACCTCTTGCAAAAAAGCTTCAGTTCCCACAACTACATCCCTGGCTATTGGCTGCAGGTAGGTTACTGCCAGCATATAGGCCCATACAGGAATTACAGCGTCAACTGAGCAGGTTATACAAACATTTTTATTTTTGTAAATGCTCCAATCCAGGGTCTTTAACCCTTCCCGGTAATCTTTTTCCTTCAAGATAAGCTCCATGAATAAATGATCTTTCATATCAAACACAGCGGTTTCCCCTTCAGGATAAAATCTTTCAAGATCCAGGGTTACTAAAGAACTCCCTGCTACTTTATTTATAATCACTTCTTCCATAATATTTATGTTGGAGCAAAGTTACAAAATATCATACCCCTGGCGTCGTACCTAACAAAGCGTTGCTGTTTTTAAAAGAATTTACTCCTGTTATCTTTGATGGTCGCCATTTTTTTAAGCGAAGTAAAAGACTGTCCCAGGGCAGCCTGCAGAATTCTGCTAACTTCTCCGCTTTTTTGCTGGCGCAATATTTCCGGTGATGCCGGGGGTTTAGCAGATATACCAGTTACCTTTATAATAAAAACGCCTGTGTTACCCGCTATAGGTGGAGAAACTTTTGCCTGGTATGTTTTATTAAAAGAAGCACCCGCAACTTTAGGCTCATTACCGATACCATTAATTAATTGTGCGTCAAAAGTCAGGGTAGAATCTGCACCTGTGCTCAACACCTGCAAATTGTACACTTTGGCTGCTGCTTCAAGCGTTGATGGATTATTTAGTTTCTTTTTTATCTCACCCGCTTTTTTTAAGTTCAGTATGGCTGATTCTACCATCGGCCTTGCAGTTTTTACATCGGGTATGCCTTCGTCTACCTTCCTGTCGACGGCAGCAACAATGAATTCATCTTTTATTGTAAATGGCTCGGATACATCACCTTCATTTGCATCAAATGCCCACTTTATTATTTGCCTTGCATCCTGTAAGCCGCCTAATTGAAAATCATTCTCTTTTACAACATTGGGCACTGAAACTTCTTTAAGGCCATTTTGTGCTGCATATTTATCAAAAGCCTGCTTGTTCCTCGCCTGCCCGGAAATTTTAGTGGCGGCTGCATTTGCGGCATTTATTGTTTCGTCACTTGGCACAATTTCTTTTGCCATATAGGCAATTTTATAGGCCGGTTGCAAATTTTTCTTATCAAGTATTTCAATATAATGCCAGCCAAATTGCGTTTTTACAACCTTCTTTGTTTCCCCTTGTTCGTTGAGTAAAAAGTCGCCGAACTCTTTGGCAAAATTGTCGCCCTGTATGTTGGTAATATCAAAGGTCATAACACCATTATCTTTATGTGATACCTTGTCTGTTGAATATTTGGCCTCCAGGGAATCAAAATTTGCCCCACTCTTAATTGCCGCAGCTATGCTGTCGGCTATTTTATGAGCAGTGCTGTCGGGCATCATGGCCTGCTGCGTTTGCGGATCCATCGTCCCTAATAAGATATGGCGGCATTTAATACTATCCGGTAATACTTTTGTTGAGATTTTTTTAGCAAGCACATAATTTTTCGCATCCAGGTACGGGCCGAAAATTCCCCCATCCGATAAGGCAATAATAGAATCTTTTGCCGGCCCCGGTCCTTGCATTTTTGACTTTGGAGTATAAGCCTCACTATAATTAATGGCTGAAGAATTTCGCACTAAAAAATTTTTTGCATTGGTATCAGCAGCAAATTTTGGTTTCAATTCGCTTAGAAATTCCTTAATTTTTGCAGTGTCCTGGGTGCCGGGCGATGCACTAAAAGAAACATAAGATATCATACGTCCGCCTTCCTGCTTGTATTTCGATTTGTTTTTATCAAGATAATCTTCAATTTCCTTGTCCGTCACTTTTACCGTGCTATCACTAATTAAAGTATACGGGGCAGCAACATAAGAAATGTTGGCAAAATTGGTTTTTTGCTCGCCCTGCACCTTTGTCAGCCATTTTGGTATATAAATACTTCCGGAAATCATCGCGGTATATTTTGTATACAGGCTGTTAAGGCGCATAGGTTCAATGATCTGTGATGTGATAGCATTTCTTTGTTCCGCATTTTTCGATTTTTTTGTCTGGGCCCACCATTGCTTTACCTGTTCAATATCATATTGCCCGGTTTCTTTATTGGTAAAAGCCTGCTTTAACTGCTGGGGGGCATCGTCACTAAACATAATGGAGCTCATTTCTTTGGGAGTAAAGTCTATCCCAAGATTTTCAAATTGTTCTGTAACAATTTTTTCGGCGACCATCTGGTCCCAGGTCGATTGTCTTATCTGGTCCGTTTGGGATGAGCCTCCGCCGGGATATTGCTGCTCCATCTCCTTAACTTTTGAATTAAAATCTTCCAATTCAATCTTGTCCCCGTTTACACTACCAAGGGTTGTTGTATTTCCCCCTCCGAATAATTTCCCGGTACCACTACGGGAATCCATTAATAAAAAACCTATCAGGCTTAATGCAATTATTGCAATTACTATTACAGCACCCTTGTCACGTATCGTCTGAATGATTGACATTGTATTCTCTTAATTTTGAAATGAAGACGGCAAAAATAGTGTAAAAAAAGATAGGAACAAAAGGTGGAAAACCTCTATAAAATAGTATAGGCAAGCCATTCGGGGAATTTTTACCGCTTATAATTTTTTAAGAAATGCACTTGCATTTCTTTTTTAACATACCTGTGGGGAAAATTTGCTTTTCGTGTTGACAAACAGCCTTTTTGAAAATAAAACTCTTTATAAAAAGAACCAAAAACTGATTTTTTTGGGGTCGGCCCGCTTTTAAAAGAGTAGCCAACAAATTCCCAATGCTTCATTCACAAATATTCTTATAAAATGTTTCATATTTTTTTCCTCATTGTTTTTTATCTACTTATGTTCATAAGCGCCCCTTATGTAGAACTGTATGTTAAAGAACGATGTTAAATAGTTGTGGAATGTTGTGGATAAAAAGGATGTTTTAATTTTGTATCATTCTAAAAATACTTACTATCCACAAATTCACATACATAATAGTAATAGACTATTAAATAAATAATGTATTAATATTAAATACTATGACAGATATGCACATTGCTGCGGCCCGGAGCGATTTAGATAAAAAAGGTTTCCTGGATATTGATATTGATGTTAACTTGGACCTCTTTGCAGAAATTGAAAGATTAAAAAAAGAAAAAAATGCGATCATACTTGCCCACTATTACCAGGAACCGGATATTCAGGATGTTGCAGATTATATCGGGGACAGTCTCGGGCTTGCACAAAAAGCCCAATCAACTGATGCTGCCATCATTGTTTTTGCCGGGGTTCATTTTATGGCGGAAACCGCTAAAATACTTAATCCTGCAAAGAAAGTTTTATTACCCGACTTAAAAGCCGGTTGCTCATTAAGCGACTCTGCTCCTCCCGAACTTTTTAAAAAATTCAGGGATAAATATCCTGATCATATCGTAATCACTTACATCAATTGCTCCGCGGGTATGAAGGCTTTAAGCGATATTATCTGTACTTCTTCAAATGCCCAGGCAATCATTGAGAGCCTTCCTGCAGAACAGAAAATAATTTTTGCACCAGATAAGAATCTTGGTGCTTATTTGAAAAAGAAAACAGGAAGAGACATGGTATTATGGAATGGTGCGTGCATTGTTCATGAAATTTTCAGCCTTGAGAAAATTACGAAACTTAAAATAAAGCATCCGCAGGCAAAAGTAATAGCGCACCCGGAATGCGAAGAACCTGTACTAAGGGTTGCTGATTTTATTGGAAGTACCACTTCACTCTTAAAATATACGATCGAAAATGATGCCCAATCGTTTATAGTTGCCACAGAAACCGGCATATTGCATCAAATGCAAATTCAATCTCCCAATAAAACTTTTATACCTGCACCCCCCGATAATATGTGCGCCTGCAATGATTGCCCGTATATGAAACTGAATACACTGGAAAAATTATACCTGTGCATGGAATATGAAGAACCTCAAATAATTATGGATCAGCAACTATTAATTGCATCCAAGAAGCTCATAGAAAGAATGCTTGAAATTAGCCACAGGTATGGCTTATAGTGTTTAAT
>Ga0068862_100002249_pt1 | contig 17298 bp, 22 predicted proteins | sample KBSSwiS52_FD_66598 | JGI IMG/M metagenome (GOLD analysis project Ga0068862, IMG submission 66598) | Switchgrass rhizosphere microbial communities from Kellogg Biological Station, Michigan, USA - KBS Switchgrass S5-2 | ecosystem: Host-associated > Plants > Roots > Rhizosphere > Soil ... | reverse complement strand
CCTGCGCACTGACGCCACCGATCCCCGCCGGCTGGACGCTTGGGCAGATGTCGACGCATTTGCCGCATTTGACGCAGGCGTCGAGCATCTGGTCCGTGCGCCGGTCAAGTGCCGTCTCGAAGGACATGCCGTTCATCAGCTGCGACTCCCCTGATGCCGGTAAGGTTATCTCTGCGATCGCGAAGTATTCAATGCCTCTTGAGGGGTCATACGCCCCTTCCAAGCCACGGCACACGCATTCGCGACTATGGCTTCGATCCTGCCGCGGATGTGCTGCGGGTCAGCGAGCAGCTTGTAGGCGAGGACCTCTGCCGCATGTCGTCCTTCGCCGACCGGGTGCGCGATCCGGCCCGAGCCGTGGATGGGTCGAGCGACCACACTGCACGTGAAAAGAGCAACGCCCTTCGCAACGCCGCCGCCATGAGTCGATGCGGAGGTCGGATCAAGAACGAAAGTCTAAATGAACCGACCGAGGGCAGTCCAAATGAGAACCACTTTCGCGCTAAGCTATTGAGTTTATTGGTGGGTGTAGCAGGACTCGAACCTGCGGCCCGCTGATTAAGAGTAAGACGACGCCTTCCTTTCGGCATCCTCCGCTCTCCTCCTTCCAGCCCAGACGGCGTTGACCAACTGTCGGTTAGAGCTAGGTTTTATTGGGTGAGCAGAAGGACGGGGGAGGAAGCGGGAGAAGCTTCCCGGTAGACTCTTCCCGCCCGTCTCCCCGAACTACGGCCCGGACTACGGACCCCTTCCGCGGCTGCTTTGAATGAACACGCAAAGTCCGCCGCCCCGAAGTACGCACGCCTTCGCCACCCTGTTCGATGTGCGGCACCATCCGCCGACGAGGCCGAGTAACCCGTGGTCTTGAAGCACCGGAACCCACCGATGAGCGACACCTACCCCAAGAGCGTCAAGCTGACAGACGAACTGGTGCGCCGTCTCCCCTTTACGACAAAGGGTCAGGCGAAGATCCGCGACGATGAATGCAAGGGGCTCCTGCTCGTCATCGGCATGGAGACTAAGACCTTCAGCGCCAAGCTCGAACGGGTGGTGAGTGGCATCCGCGAGTTCGCCTACGAGTCCTTCGGGAGTTTCGACCCCGAGGCCCCCGATCACGTGGGCGTGAAGGATGCCCGCAAGGCTGCCGGCAAGTGGATCGCTGACTACAAGAATGGCGCCAAGGTGGCAGCCAAACGTGGCGCCACCACGCTCAAGGAGGCATGGGTGCGTTACAAGGCCCGCCTCGAGGCGAAGGGTCGCTCGCCATCTACCATCGACTGGTACGCCGAATACATTGAGAACGGGCCGCTCAAGAATTGGGCCAACACGCAGTTGGTCTCCATCACCCCGGAGAAGGCCGCCGCGCTCCACGTCCGCATCACCAAGGAGCACGGCCCCTACCGCGCCAACGGGGCGATGCGGATGCTGCGGGCCGTCTACAACCACGCCAAGCGCAAAGTGGACCGCGCGTTGTTGCAGATCGACGTGACCATGCTGGTGGAGTGGAACGCGGAGAAGCGGCGCAGTACTGGGATGGGGCTGGGCCGTCTGCCCGCGTGGGGTCGACAGCTTGCCGCGATCGAGAACCCGGTGCGGCGCGAGTTCCACCTGTTCTGCCTGCTCTCCGGCTCACGGCCCGAGCCGCTGTCCAAGAGCGAGTGGGGCCACCTCTCGGTCGCGCGCCGGGTGCTGCACATCCCCGCGCCCAAGGGAGGCGACGAGCGCGCTTTCGACATCCCGCTGTCCCGCCCCATGCTCTACTGCCTCGTCCGCGCCCGGCGCGCGGGTTGCATCCTCCACCGGGAGCAGGCGCGGCGGTTCATCTTCCCGGCGCTGTCGGAAGCCGGGCACCTCGCCGAGTGGCGCGAAGACCGCGCCGCCCTGTCCAAGTTCGGGACGGACCTCCGGCAATCGTTCAAGACCATGAGCGTCGAGTGCGGCGTCGGAAAATTGGAGGCGAAGGTCCTCATGAACCACAAGGTGGACCGCGACGTCCACGACGGCTACACCACCACGCCGGAGCTGCGGGAGCACCTCCACGCGTGCCAGGCGAAGATAAGCGCGGAGATGATGTCGCGGCTGGTGCCAGCGATGGGGGCCGCGCTGCTGATTTCCACCGACCTCATGCCTGCTATCGCTTCTGCCAAGCGGGTGAAGATCGCGAGAATCAAGCGGATGGCAGCGTTGTTGGAGCAGGTGTGTTAGGGCCCGTTGACATAACGGGATTCTCACGGACTCGCTTCCTGACTGGAGCGCTGTCCGCGAAGCACTCCTCCAGCGGATGGAAGAGCTCGCCGAAGGGTTACGCCACGTCGCGCAGGAGGGACATCTTCAAATGGTCCCGCACACCTACGTGGCGCGCTTTCCGCGCAAGCTCAAGGCGCTGCCGGAAGGATTGCGGGTGTGCTCCTGCCCGCGGCCCACCCGGCCTGTAAAGCGCGGCGACGATTGGACAGCGGCGGCCGTCTCGCTTGTCGGCGTGAGCGTCATGCCCTGACCGCAGCGTCGTGGGCTTTCCTCTCTACATCCGCGTCCGAGCGATCCGCTGCGGCGAGGTCAATCACGAAACCGGAAGCGACGCACCCGACGGGCGGCCATCGATACTGGGTCCTGGCAAGCCCGCCTGTAGCAGAAACTATCACAGAAACTTGAATTCCCGGAGCCCCCCGGATTCCCAATTCAGGTGAAGAGCTGTCGGTTCAAGCGGCGGGGCGACAACAAGCTCCAGCTGCCTCAAGTCCATGCCGTGTAAGAAGGGTGCGAAAGCAACGGTGCGTTGCTGTATCGCCGGCAGCTGCGCTGAGAAGATGGTGGCCACGCCCGTTTTCCTGGTCTTGGGCCTCCATATCTGCGCAAACTGCTCCACAGTGTCGATCGGCGTCCAATCCGGACCCACCACCAGCACGCGCCAGCGCCAAGCCTTCCGGCGCTATGCTGCGCTACGCTGCGCTGCGCGCCTCCAGGCTCGGCGCTGCAGCTTCCACAACCTAGGGAGTGGTCAACTCTTCGACGCCGATTGGTCACGGGTTCGACGCCGTTTGACACGCTTGATGCCGAGTCGGAAAGGCTGCGAGCGGAAATAGCAACTGCGCGCCGAGCAAACACGGCGCAGGCCGATACTCACGATTACGACGAAGCGGAAACGCGCGATGCGTTCATCGATCTCTTGTGGCGAAGCCTTCACCTTTGTTGTTAGGCATGCCCTTCACGGGATACTCGCGGTCCTCGGGCTTGCTTAAGGTCCATCCGACCTCCTGCAGCATCTAGCCCACTTTATTCGCCGTAGCTTCGGATGCGACTCGAAAGGCGGCGACGAAGCCGTTGGCTTGGCGTAACATTCTGGTGTCGAAGCAGAGTGCGCGCGTCACGCACCGGATTCGCCGCCGCCATGGCCGAAGCTACGCCGTTTCTCCCGGGCCTGTCACCCGTCTCAGCCAAGTCGCTCACAGCCACGCGCGATGCTGGCAACCTGTCCTCGAACGGCGGGCTGGTGGTGCTGCGCGAAGCGGCGCGTCGGCTCGATCTTGCTGCGGTGATCGCCGACCCGCTGCCGGACAGGCGCAACCCGTTGCTCGTCACCCACTCCTGTCGCGCGATGGTTGCCGGCTCTCGGGGCAGCCGCACGTCAAAGGCAAGTGATCTTCATCGATCCGTTGGAACTAGAGGCAGCTGTGAAGCGGGACGCTCAGATCTAGCCGACTCTATTCGCCATAGTCCCTGACTGTGAGGGGGATTGCCAGTTGGCGCGCGGCATCGGCCGGGTGGACGGTTGGCGGCGACAGGACGCTTTGGCACGCGTTGGGGAGGATGTCTCAGGGCTCGCGCGGCATCGGCCGCGTCGGTCACGGGCCCTGCGCGGTGAGGCGCTGGGTGAGAAGCGCCAGTGCATCGGCGTGCGGCAGATGGCGCGGGAACGCAAGCTTGATCGAGCGCTTCAGCTCCTCGATCCGCACCGCGATCTTCACGAAGACGCTGCGGACGGTCGCGAAGGTCGCGCCGCGCCAGCGCGACCTCTTCGGCGCTGCGAGCCGCAACGAATGCAGCAGCCAGTACGCGCCCATGTGCAGGAAGAGACGGAACTGGTTCGCCTGCCAGCGCGAGCACGCGGTCTTGTCGGAGCGCGTGCTGAGCTTCATATCCTTGATCAGGTTCTCGGCGCTCCCGCGCGCGCAGTAGACCTTCTCGTAGAGATGCTTGCCCCGACCTGTCAGGCTCGTGACGATGAAACGCGCGTCGGTGCCGAGCTCGGTCGCCTCGACGCGTGCGATCACCTTCTCCTGGTGCGTCCAGGACTCCGCCGCGTACTGGAGCTGATGGAAGCGGCGCACCTTGAGGCCCGGCGCCCAGCGCCATCGGCACTGCTCGCGCCAGGGCTCGGCAAGGGCGTCGAGCGTCTTGTTCCGCGACAGGCCGAGCACGTAATCGCAGCGCTTCTCGCGCAGCAGATCGAGCACTTCCGGCGCACAGTAGTGGCCGTCGCCTCGTACCAGAATGGCGACCTTGGGCCACTGCCGACGGACGCGGTGAATGACGTGCCGGAGCACGCGCGCGATCTCCTCCCCCGATGGCCGCTTGCCCGCTCGCAGGAGCGACAGGATCGGCTTGCCCGAGCTCGCCTCGAAGATGTGGATCGGCTGGAAGCAATGGCCGCCCGCGTGGGTGTTGAACAGCGCCAGCTCCTGCTGGCCGTGCACCATGTCGTCGGTGTCGTCGATGTCGAGCACGATCGACGCCGGCGGCTGGCGGTAGCTGCGGCAGAACAGATCGATGAAGCCGACGCCGATCCGATACAGCGTCCGCGCGTCGGCGAGGTTCTCCAGGCGCGAGATGGTCGGCTGGCTCGGGATGTCGTGACCGGTCTCCGGCGCACGCTCGCAGGCGATCAGCAGCGCGGGGTCTTGGCGCAGCGCGTCGAGGTCATCGGCATCCTCGTAGCCGGCGGCGATCGCCATCATGCGCGCGGTCACTTGATCGAGGTCGAAACGCGCCGATAGGCAATGAAGGACAGATTGTCGAGCGTCGTGTCTGGCATGATCATCATCTCGATTTGTACAGGTCCTACCCCGTCGAGCTGTCGCTGCATGAGTCCTGGGTGTCATCGCCGACTTCTCAGTCCGACGAAGTGGTTGTCGGGTGGAGCGCCTTCGCCGCCACCAAGCGTCGTGAACTGGCGCTCCAGATCGGTCAGCCCGCTGGGGCCCATCACGGGCGAGCTCAACCTCCTGGACGTGCCGCTGATCTTAGCCAGCCGCGTCGCCAGCGAAAAAGCAGGTTGCACCAGTAAGCGCAAAAGCGATGATCGCGACGGAAACATTAGGCGCGTTGCCGCCAACGATGACCGCAGCGATAAGGGCAACGGCGAGCGCGAAAATGCTCGTGAGCAACCGCAATCGCCGCGTCGTAGCAGAGCGGGATGGTGGTGGCCACGACGGCCCTCCTGAGTTCGCGTGCCGTACGTGCGACGAACTGCAATGCGTCTCTTAGCACCCAGCGCAGAAGCGTTGGGAACCTTTTTCGCGATCGGACAGCATCATATCTATACATGGGGATGATCGAGGACGATTATCAGCCCCGACCCGACGGCGCGCTCTCGCGAGCGCCCCGTCGAAACTGTCTGACATCCAAAATTCCTCGCCCAAAACTCGTGATATCGCGTTCTAAACTCTTCGAACATGTTTTCGGGGGCGCCGCACACCGTTTGGGCCAACTAAACAAATGTAAAGTCAGAGAATTCTGAGCGGCTCGCTCTTGAATAAAAAGTGAACGCGTCCCATATAATTTATTACCGCAGGCCTAGCTGGGCTGCGCGAAAGTAAATCGCCTGGCCGTAAATAGGCGGGCCCACTCACATCGCTTCCAGGAGGGTGCTATGAGATTTGACCTATCGCCGCTCTATCGTTCGACCGTCGGCTTCGACAGCCTCGCATCGATGCTCAACCAGGTCGCCGACTTCGATAATGAAGCCACGTCTTATCCGCCCTACAACATCGAGCGTCTCACCGAGAACGAGTACCGCATCACCATGGCCGTCGCCGGGTTCGGCAAGGAAGACGTCGAGATCGAGGTAAAGGAGAACACACTCTCGATCCGAGGTGAGAAGAAGGAAGCGGATACGGAGCGCGCATTCCTCCACCGCGGCATCGCATCACGCGCCTTCGAGCGCCGCTTCCAGCTCGCCGATCATGTGGAGGTGAGAGACGCCGACGTGAAGGATGGGCTGTTGTCTATCGCCCTAAAGCGCGAGGTGCCTGAGCGGCTGAAGCCCCGCATCATTCAGATCGGCGGAACGGTCGCCAAAACTAACAAGGCCATCGATGCGTCGGTAGTCGGCTAAGTTCTGAAATGGCAGCAGGCGCGCCACAAGGCGCGCCTGTTCTGTTTCGCGCCGCCGAGTCCGCGAGAGGCCGCTAATCGCCCCGCACGGACATGAAGCAAAGGCGCAGCGGAAACGCCGAGATCGACCTGAGCTCAATCGAACATCAATGTAAAAGCATAGAACGACGCAGCAATAAATGCCGCCACCGGCATGGTCACGATCCAAGCAACGACGATCGAGCTCGCCACGTTCCAACGTACCGCCGATATGCGCCGGGCTGCGCCCACGCCGACGATCGCCCCGGTGATCGTGTGAGTGGTCGACACCGGTATCCCGAGCCACGTCGCCAGAAATAACATGGTCGCACCACTCGTCTCTGCGCAGCAACCCTGCATCGGCGTGAGATGGGTAATCTTGGAGCCCATCGTCTGCACGATACGCCAGCCGCCGAACAGTGTACCCAGGGCTATGGCTGCATGACAGCTAATGACCACCCAAAACGGGACATAGAACTGCGGGCCGAGATGGCCGTGCGCGAACAGCAGCCCGGCGATGATACCCATTGTTTTCTGAGCGTCATTGCCGCCGTGACCGAGTGAATACATCGATGCGGAGCCGAACTGCAAGACCCGGAAGACTCTATCGACGGCCAACGGTGTTTTGCGGACGAATATCCAGGAGACAGAAAGGATCATCGCCAGAGCCAACACTAGGCCAAACAGAGGGGACAGGAAGATCGCTGCCGTTGTCTTAAAGACGCCTGTCCAGACGATGGCGACGCTTCCGGCCTTCGCGGTTGCCGCGCCCAATAGGCCGCCGATCAAGGCATGCGAGCTGCTGGACGGGATGCCAGCCCACCATGTGATTACGTTCCACGAGATCGCACCCATGAGCGCGGCAAAGATCACTCTCGAGCTGACGACCGCTGGATGGACAATGCCGGTTCCGATCGTCTGGGCAACGTGAAGCCCGAAGAATAGGAACGCAATGAAATTGAAGAAAGCCGCCCAAACTACCGCCGCCTTGGGGGGCAGGACTCGAGTTGAAACAATCGTGGCGATCGAGTTTGCAGCGTCATGAAGTCCATTGAGGAAATCGAAAACAAGGGCGATGGCGATGAGACCGACAAGGAGGCCGATTGTGTTCGCGTCCATTCCAATACTCTCCGCCGTCGCTCAAGCGTGTTCAATAACGACGGCCTGGATCTGGTCGCAGACATTGTCAAAACTGTCGATCACCTCTTCTAGATGGTCATAAATTTCCTTGCCACGTACAAACTCCATGGGGTCGCCCACTTTGGACCGCTCGTAGAGGATCTTCAGGCCGCGATCGTGGATCGCGTCGCCGCGCTCCTCGATCTGGGTCACCTGCAAACAGATCTCGTTGAGCTGCCCTGCATGCTTGCCGATGTTGGCGAGAAGAGGCATGGCCCGCGCAACAAGGTGGGCACATTGCACGATGGCGTCCGCCATCTCGCGCATATCCGGCTCGAAGGAGGTAAGCTCAAAAAGCACAACGGCCTTGGCCGTCTTTTGCATTTCATCGATCGCATCGTCCAGGGACGTGATCAGGTCTTTGATGTCGCTGCGGTCAAACGGCGTTATGAACGTGCTTCGGATGTCGATGAGGACCTCACGCGTGATCCCATCTGCTTCCTCTTCGAGGCGCATCACATCTCCATGGTGTTCTGAAATGTGATCACCGCCTGCCAGCATCTGCTGCAGTGCCTTGGCGGCTGCCGTCACGGTCGCTGCGTGACGCTCGAACAGCGGAAAAAACAGCAGCGTTTGCGGCATCAACCGTTGAAACCAGTTCAGCATCGCGCCGCTCGCATGCCTGCGCGCTCCTTCATTGCCGGCTTATCGATGCCGTTCGCGCTCGCATCGTGACAAGACGCGCCTGATCGAGCCTGCGACTACACCGACTCCGTGTGACCCGTTGCTCGCCCGTCAGGCGGCACCGCAATACGCACGAACTTGTCTGTCGTTTGGTTCAAGGCCGAGAGAGTACCGGTTGCGGCCGCCCTCCATCTCGAGCGCCTTCGTCAACTCTGTTGGCGGCTGCCCAGCAAGTTCTCTTAACACGGTCTTGCGACTGTGGTCGAGGATGGACATCCAGCCGGTGATGAGCGGCCGACGGCCTGGCCGGCTGGACTTCGCTCGAGCGAGGCACGAGTGTCGCCGCAGCCGAATGTCCAATGACCTACTTGGCGTGAAGGATTCAACGCCGGGTCGCCCGAGATGCCGGGCGACGAGGAGCGGACCGACACGGCCATTCGGCCGAGCATGATCTTGGTTCGGCCCCCGGTCGGCAATCGCCCAGACCGTGCCCTTCGGATCATTGGGCCGCTGCGACCGACCCGATCCGAGGCCAAGCGTCAGCCGTATACGGCCGCCGTTTTCCAGCATGATGACGCCGAGCGAAATGTCGCGCCACGTCAGTCGCTTGGTCGAAAAGCGCGCGCTCGGCTTGGTCATTGCACTTCTATTCCTGCATATTTCGGCAGCCCGTCGCGCCCTTGATGCCGATCGGTCGGCCTCCCGTTCGACTAGCTAGCACTACTTTGGCAGATTTTCTTCTCGGCCTGTGTCTTGGGGATTCACGAATCAGTTTTTCAGTGATTCATGGGTGGTCGGCTGGTGGAGGGCCGACCATGCAGATCTCGATGACGGATTGGGAAGGAGAGCTTGAGCGCTGGCTCGAGCCTTTTCTGGAGCGGCTGGGTCATAAGGCACGTCGGGGGATGTGCCCGCTTTATGTTGCGGGGCTGATCGGACCGGGCGACCGCAAGAGCGTCGCGCCCATCGCCGAGCGGTTGGCGCCGGGCGACTATGACCGATTGCACCATTTCGTCGCTGCTGGCGTCTGGGATGCGGCTCCTCTGGAGACAGAGCTTCTGGTCCAGGCTGATAAGCTGGTTGGCGGCAGTGATGCCTTCCTGGTCATCGATGACACGGCCCTACCGAAGAAGGGTGAGCACTCGGTCGGCGTTGCTGCGCAATATGCGTCGGCGCTTGGGAAGACCGCCAATTGCCAGACACTGGTGTCATTGACGCTTGCACGCGGCGAGGTGCCGGTGGCCCTGCGTCTGTTCCTGCCGCAGGGCTGGACCGATGATCCAGCCCGTTTGCAGCGGGCCGGGGTTCCGGTCGCAGATCGGACGGCCCGCACCAAGCCACAGATCGCGCTCGCCGAAATCGATCGCCTGATCGCAGGCGGTGCTCGCTTTGGCTGTGTGCTGGCCGATGCCGGCTATGGGCAGAGCGCGCCGTTCCGCCAGGAACTCACGCGTCGCAACCTGACCTGGGCTGTCGGCATCCCCCGTCACCTCAAAGTGTACCCTGTCGGCGTGCAACTGATCTTCCCAATGGCCAAGCGCGGGCGTCCGCGTCAGCGCTCGATCCCCGATGTTCTGTCGGTGGCGGCCGAGGACATGCTGGCCGATGCCAAGTGGCAAACCATCACTTGGCGTACCGGCACAAAGGGGAAGCTCAAGGCCCGCTTCGCCGCGATCCGCGTGCGTGCAGCCGATGGACCCCCGCAGCGCATCAAGGACAAAGGCCAGCAGCATCTGCCCGGCGATAAAGCCTGGCTCGTCGGCGAACGGCGCGCGTCAGGCGGCCGGCACCAAACTGCGCACGCTGGCTGCCACCATCAAGGCGCGATGGGTCTGCGAACAGGCCCATCAGCAGATGAAAGAAGAACTCGGTCTCGATCACTTCGAGGGGCGATCCTGGCAAGGCCTTCACCGTCACGCGCTCATGACGATGATCGCCTACGCCTTCCTCCAGCACCGTCGCCTCGCCGCAGCGAAGCGGGAAAAAAAGAACCGACGGGCCACCGCCTCAGCCCAGCTTGCCCGCGGTGCGAAATGCCATCGTGAGCCTCATCATCCGACCGCTTCATCGATGCCCCCACTGCCGAAGATCGATCGACCGTCTCCGCCCTAAGGCAAATCTGCCAAAGTAGTGCTAGGGCGTGTACTCATTTGCGTGCGTGGTTTCTCAGGTCGCCCAGCGTGCGGGTACAGAGTAGGATAGATCGAGGCACGTGAGTCACGTACCTGAAATGCATGAACCGCGGCGTTTGCGGGTTTTCTGCGGCTATCAACCAGCGCCCCCCGTGACGCGAGCCTCGTGCGAGGTGATCGAACGGTTCGCCAGTGAGAACTAATTCTACTCCGTCGTGGCGCTCTGGCGTTTTCGCACGGCCAAGACCCAAAGCGGACATCCAGCGAGATTCTGATCGGTACCGCGCAACCGCAAGCCTCGCGCTTGCTTCGCCACTCATCATCAGAGGTTGTATTGGGGTGGTGTGCTTATATCTGACCTCCGAGGAGTTCGCATGAGCGGGACGTTTTCTCAACGGAACCTGTCGCCGCCGAAAGTTCCGGGGAAGTGCTTTAAACGATCTCTTTTTTCACTCCGTAGGACAGGACTGCCGCGTCGAGCATCCCTTTGGCTGCGTGATCTCGCGCTTCCTCGCCTAGTTCTGCGGCAGGCCCAACTTGCCACTTGGCAAGTGTACCGCCGGGATCGGTGATGTAGGGAGGAACGACCTTGTTGGGCGAGAAATTACTGTCAATGACCGGATCTTCTTTGTTCGCTCTTTCCTGCGACATTTCTCGCGCTCGGTGCTCGCTGTCTGCGATGACCGACGTGCTGATTTCTACGAAGACAGGTTTTCCGCTACTAGTGATGACCTTGGGATCTGTCCAGGATAACCGGCAATCGTATATTTTGAGCGTAGCAGCTTTAGCGAGATTCGCCTTCTTGTTGGCCGAACTCGCCATGGAGAACAGCCAGCCGACGAACGCTTCGCGGATTGATGCAGCCATAGTGTTGACTCCTGTGTGCGTATTAGCCTCAGGGGAAATTGGGCGCGGGTATCGGCTCAAGTATCCATTTATCCACATCGCCGCTGGTGCAACCATCTATGATCACTTCGAAATTGCCCGTCGGTCCTTTCCGCGTCTGCAGGCACATCGGGGGGGCGCCTTCGCGGTGAACCACTATGAATCGACGTCCGTCTGATCCGCCTCCTCTGATATTCCATTGGGTGTGCGGAGCGCAGCTTGTGCTGACTTTCTGTGGCAACTTGATAATTTCACCGACGGGCGGCAGCGTAACGCCGAGGCATCTGATCTCTTGCTTCGACAGATGAATGATCAGACTGGCCTGATTAATGATACCTGAGCTTCCGTCCCCTAATACGTCCCCTATCGCCTCGACGCGAGCGTCAGGTGTTGAGCGGCACGGATCAGCAATTCGGAACTCCCCAGGGCTCGATCCTTCGGCGCCCTCGACAGCTAGACACCCTCGTATGCTCAAGCTGAACTTGAAGAAGTCACCCGCGTTGGTGGGCGAACTCGAAGCCCAAGAACCAACAAGAGAGGAGACCACAATCAGCAGCCCACCCAGTTTCTGGTTCATCAGCAGTGCCATGTTCGGTTGACGGTTGTGAAGTGATCGCGGTTCAAACGGGATGGGCCTAAAACCGCATCTCGCGCGCGGTAGGCCCTGCGCTTTGCTGCACGAGATGGCGGAGGGTGCCAAGTTCGGAAATTACCTACGACGGTTTGCGTGCTCATTGTGCACACCGCACGCGCAACGCAGTAGGACACTGAATTCCCAGGGAAATGATAAGCTCCGGAATTCAACGCTGGAAACTCGCATTTGCTTTCCGTGAACGCGGCTTGCTTCGCTGCTCACCGAATCTGGCACGAACTCACCTTCATGGCATGATCGCTGTAGCCGTCGAGAAAAGGAAACTTATTGCGGCTCCCTGTTCCCCGGACCAAGCGCTGACTAAATACGTCCGCTTCCTTCTCGTTCTCTCCCGGAACAATTCCAACCAGCTCCCGTTTTTGCAGGAGCGACTGGAGATTGTATCTAAATGGCGATGGTCCCCTCTCTCATTCTCGCCGCGACTCTCACCTTGGCCGCGATTCCACACTCACATGAGCCGTCCGCCGAGCTGAACGACGGCAACGTAGTAAGCGAGTTGGTTTTGCGCTGCGAAGCGGAGGTGCCCGGGAAGCTCGATTGGGAAGCTGCCGAGATGTTGGCCGAACTGCTGGGAGCTCCGGTCTTTGCGGCCGGAGGGCGGGAGATCGGAAACGTTGCCGACATATCCTTCGATGAAGAGGGCCGCGCCAAACGGCTCTTGGTGACGACGGAAGCCAACCTGGGTTTTGGCACTCGGACAGTCAACATTCCGATCGGCACCTTCATCGTCCTGCGCGGGGCCGTGGTACTTGATTTGACCCCAGAGCAGGTACGACGCCTTCCTGATGACAGATGCTACAAGTTGCGATAGCAGAATGCACGCGTCACCGCTTACGGGGGTAGCTTGTGAGCCTGTCGCTCAGTCATCGCAATGCGATGGGGGTGCGCACCGGTGCGCGCTGGTGGACGCCGCGAACCGGCCGTTCTGACACGTACCCGAAGCTCTGCCCAACCTGCGGCCAGCCGCTCGCCAATCCGCTCGACAATCGGAGGCTCTCCTTACGAAACAAGACATCGCTGCGACCACCCGCCAAAGGCGCTCAGCGTGACGCACGCATTTCAGCCTTGGCGGCATCAATCCGCCGCACCGCTGAGGCGATGCTGGACGGCGTCGAAGGCGATGCTGTCATCGCCGACAAGGCCATGACAGCATCGCGATCCGCCACACCATCGAGGATCATCGCAGTGGCGAAGATGATGGACTGGATCGAAGGCAACAAGCCGAATTGATGCTGGCTATGCCACCGCGCAGACCTTCAGCTACTGGCATGCCCTGTACCGCCGCCACCAATACGAGCTACCCGTTGCAACGGCGCGACGGCGCATCCAATCGCAATCAGAGTTGTAGCCGTAGCTGGGGCCGACATAAATGCCGAAGTCCGTACCTCGCCGGCCATGATGGCCGTGATGGCCATCTCTGTTGCCCGAGCGAAACTGTGTACCGCGACCATGGTCGCGGCCACCGTCGCCGCTACGCACGCCATCTCGACGTGACCCGTTGCCTCTACCCTTGCCAGCGTCCGTGCCGCGCTCACCGTGCTGCACCTTGTGTAGAGCTCCCTCGGGACCAACGGTCTTGCCAATTGGAGAGAATGCCGCCGCTGGTGCAAAGCCTATGCCGATGGCCAGCGCGGACGCCGCCACCGTAGCCATAAGAAGATATCGCATTGGGTATACTCCTGGTTCGCGCCTGTGAGCCTCGCCGGAAGCGAGGGTCACCAAGTCAGGATGACCTGAGGCGCCGGTGTTAGGGGATTGCGGCCCCTGGCGGGGACAAGATGCTGGCGCCGTTTTTAGAGGGTGAGCCACCGCTTCCCATGTTGTAGACCAACCGGGGAGACCCGGAGGGCCGCTGGCTACACAAGCTCACACATCAACCCCTTGAGCCAGACTCGGAGAGTACCCACGATGAAGGCCGCCTGCGGGCGCTCGGCCGTATGCGGCGGAAGCAACTACGTGCCGGCATGTGATGAATTCAGTCGTCAGACTGCGTATATAAAGTGCGCTTGAAATCTCTGGCTCGCTCAAGGCGATGGATGATGCGGCCGATCCGACTCATCGAGGCGAACGGCAGTCGTGGAGAACGCCGTGGACGAGCTTTGCTGCACGAAGACATTGAGCATGGTAGCCACGCCAATCGCGAGGACGACCGCGACGGAACACGCGATGATGAAGGCCCGCATTGTCACCTCCTTGGCCGGTTTCTAGCAACGTCTACGAGCGATGGAGCTTTGCAGCTGCGCTCATGGCGTCCTGTGGCGACAAAACGCTGCGTCAGGACGAGTGGGTGTTTGAGCCTAGCGGACAGCGGCCGCGGAGGGAGCCTCGGAAACTACTCATGCTCAACGCGGCGCCCTGCTTCTGACGGGCATCATCTCACGCAAGCTGAGCACTATCCGAGTCTGTCCCCGCAGCCAGGCTGTCGTAGTCTTCATGCTGCGGCACACGTGTGCCCTGAAACGCCCTCGAGGGTCCATGTTCGAGGAGCCAGTTTCGCGGAGTTGAAAGATGGCCAGCGCGAATTGCAAGATTACGGCAGAGCTCATCAGCGACTATGCGACCGGCAGACTCGATGTTGAGGAAGTGCAGGTCATGGAGGAGGCAATCAATCGCGACGAGGAGGTAGCGGCTGCCGTTGCGGCTGCGCGTCGGGTCGATGCACGGATGACAACAGCACTCGCGGCATCAATGCTCGGCGTGCCAAGGCCGAGATTGGGGTCATCCCCTGCAGGCCCCAGCGCATAAGCCCGACAAGAGGAGGCGCATAGATGCCAGGCGATACCCGAACCGCTTTCCTGTTCCAATGCGACGGCGAGGAGCTCTTCGCGGTCTCGCCCGAGAGGGGCGGCGCAAATATTCCGAGAAGCAGTTGCACGCAGGGTTGGCTATTTCGCCAAGAACTCCAGCTCGGGGCGCAAGACCCGGTGCCGGCTCCCATCGAGTCCGAGACCATCATTCGGGGCTTGATCGACAGGGGCTACTACATCTGGCGCGTGGGCAGGTGACAAGAGCGGCCCCGACAAACCGACGCTTCATCGACAACGCTATGGATTCGCGGGTCGCGGCCAGCCATGAACGAATGACCGAAGGGAACCCAATTTATACGGCTCAACGACTCGCGTGGCGCGACATCTCGCTCGGTGTCATCAATCTGGCGGAGGGCCGCCGCATGCGGCTTACGCTCGGCCTGGGATCGGGCCTGTCGCGACGGCCGGGCGAGCCGAAGGGAACGGTCTGGACGATTGCGGATCGCGGTCCCAATCTCAGGATCAAATCGGCCATCAAGCGCTACGGCCTGGAGCATCTTCGGCCGCTGGCAAAAGTGGACGGGGCCAAGATCATGCCGCGTCCCGACATCGGTCCCACAATCTGCCAGATCCGATTGCAGGGCAGCACGGTGAGCCTGCTTCGACGCTTTCCTCTGCGCGGCGCAAGCGGTCGAGCCATATCGGGTCTCCCGATCCCTGCAGGGGCAGCGGATGTAGAGCCGGCCTTCGATCTGACGGGCGCACCGTTGGGTACCGACCCGTCCGGCGCCGACACCGAGGCCATTGTCGCCTTGTCGGACGGCACTTTCTGGATCGGCGATGAATACGGGCCATCGCTCATGCATGTCGGTCCGGAAGGACAAGTGCTGCAGCGTTGGGTTCCGAAGGGCCTTGAGAGGACGCTGAACGGGGCGGACTACGTGGTCAAAGGCGTGCTGCCGGCGATCGCGTTGCGCCGCCGGATCAATCGCGGCTTCGAGGCGCTTGCGGCATCGCCGGATGAGCGCTGGCTCTATGCCGTATTCCAGAGTCCGCTCGCCCATCCTGACGCGGGGTCGTTCAAGCTCGGCCGCCACGTGCGCGTTTGGAAGCTCGACGCCCTGACCGGTGCCGTTGCCGCGCAGTTCCTCTACCCCCTGGACGAGCCGGCAAGCTTTCGGAGCGACCAGGCGGCGGGGGAGGTCGAGTTGACGGACGTCAAAGTCTGCGAAGCCGCCGCCATAGGCCTCGATCGCTTGCTCGTACTGGAGCGGGTCTCCCGAACCACGAAGGTCTACTGTGTGCGCTTGGACAACCGCTTGACTGTCGCGGCTTCGCACTTGAACGGCCGAACCCGGCCAACACTCGAGCAGTCGAGCGCCGCCGGCGAGGCGCCACTTGCCGTGCCGGTTCTTGCCAAGACGCTCGTGCTCTCGACAGACGATGCACCGCAACTGGATCGCGACCTGGAGGGAATGGCCGTGCTGTCGCCGCACGAGCTCCTCCTCGTCAACGACAATGATTTCAGTGTCGAAGGTGCCCGCACGCGGTTCTGGCGCATCCGGCTCAGGGAACCGTTGTTCTAGCTGACAGGAGACGCTACCGCCAGTGGAGCTGTCGGGGCGGAGTAAGGACGAGGGGGCATGGCAGCTTCTGCATGGCTCCGACGCTTCGTTGTCTCGCACTCGTGCCGGACGCGTATGCGGCGCTCCTGCGGTTCGCCGACCTGGTTTGGCAGGCGTCGTTGAATGCATTGAGCGCCTCCGGAGACACCATCCCGGGGGCACGCAAACTGACGAATGCCGCGCGGCAAGGCTTCTCGGGGCATCACTACGTGATCATGGCTCTGTGCAGCATGATTGCGTCCTTTCTTGTGAACGCGCTCTTCGCATTCGTCTCGGGGCCACGAGACACGTGAAAGCCATTGGGCTAGGAGGTTGCACGCACTGTCGCCCCAGAGCCGCGGACGCTGGGCCCGGGGTCGAAGTCTGGCTCAGGACCGACAGTGGGATTGCCCCGTGAAGAGCTGATGGCGTGGTGCGAGGAGGATGGATGGGCCGCTCCGACCAGGTTCCGCGCTGCGCTTCTTCGGGGCGAAGCCGGACCCACGGACACTTTGAAGTGGAAGCCGGTACCGACGAGCATCCTGGGACAAGGCTGCCACCATTCGCTACGAAAGATTCTGCCGGATGTGGGGGCTCTATCTCGCCGGCTCGGAGACCGCCTTCCGCAACAGTCCGTCGATCCGTGAAGGCCTTTACTAATCACGCCAGCGCCAGTGACGCTCCTGCCGGCGTGACGGGAAGATGGCGTATGCTTGAGCCGCTACTCGCGACGAGCCCAGCTTTGCTCGTCGCGGGGGGCATGCTTCGTTCGAATCGAAGGCAGGTGAGCGGTAGGCTTGCGAGGCACGGTTTGCTTGGCCGCTTCAACGTAAGCGCGGTGCCGCGCGACGGCCGCCTCGTCCCAGGGGTTGCCACGACAGGTGCAGTCCGCGACGTATTGTGCTCGGTGCAGGAACGCCGTGGGCAGACTGCGATAAGGGCGACCGTCGAGGTCGACCATGTCGTCGACATCTTGACCAGGGTTGCGATGCACGAAGAGCCGCGACCCGGTGGGGCACCTCTGCTCGCATTGCTTGGCATCGCCCGCGAACCGCCCGTGCTGAGTCGAGTAGCTGATGGGAAAGTAGAACCCGTCGCAGAGCCTAACGCAGAGGGTCCTATAC
>Ga0068862_100002248_pt1 | contig 17298 bp, 15 predicted proteins | sample KBSSwiS52_FD_66598 | JGI IMG/M metagenome (GOLD analysis project Ga0068862, IMG submission 66598) | Switchgrass rhizosphere microbial communities from Kellogg Biological Station, Michigan, USA - KBS Switchgrass S5-2 | ecosystem: Host-associated > Plants > Roots > Rhizosphere > Soil ... | reverse complement strand
ATTGCCGCTGTTGGCGGGGCAACCGCTCGCCGGCTGGCGTCAGCGCCGCCCAGGCGATCAGTGCGAGGCCGAACAGCTGCAGCAGCATGTTGGCCCAGATTCCCTGGCTGCTCCCACCCAGAAGCAGACAGCAGAACAGATAGACTGGGGGCGCGGCTTCGCGCACCCGGCTAGCCATTTGGCTGCTCCCGCTTGAGACTGAAGTCACTGATGGTGACGTCAACTTGCTGCGCCACCTCGGGCGCGCTGGCGGCGAGCTCGAGCGACTGGGCGGCGCAATTCGCCGGGACGTCGAACATCGTGCCGGACGCGGCCTTTTTGGGATCGCTCAGGATGAGCGAAACCAGCTGAGCTTTTGAATCGGCGCAGGTCAGCGTCCAGCTTAAGGCGTTCGCTCGCGACGGCTCGCCCGAAATCCGCATCGAGAGGCGATAACGGCCGGGCTTAAGCAGCAGTAATTGCCGGGCGAGCACGCCATCCTCCTGCCCATAGAAGATCGCGTGGAGGCGGCCGCCGGGTTGGCTTTCCGCGAGGCCGACGGTCGACGAGGTAAGGCTCCAGTTGAACGGCGGCGGCGCGTCGCTGCCGGCAAACCTCGCGTCGAACACCGTCGCATCGGCCGCGGGTTGGACGTGCGCCGTCCGCGCCCACACGCGATAGGCCGCGCCATATTGTCCGGCGTTGACCAGCGTCGGGATCAATACCCCCGACCATTGCGGCGCCGTCGTCGACGGGCTGGCAAGGCCAAGGATCAGGTCGGCATTGCTGGGGTCCGTAGCCAGCGTCGACAGCGCCGCCTGCTCGAGCGTCGGATCGGACTTGAACAAGGATTGCAACTGGGTGCGGTTGCGCGGGTCCTTCGCGTAGGTCGCGATGTAGGGCGCGAGGCTGGTCACCCCATTGGGCACCATCCGCGCCAGCACCGCGATTTCGCGCAGGCCATGCGCAGCGTCACCGCTACGGAAATATTGTTCGGCGAGGAAATAGCGCGCCGGGATCGAGCGGCCGTCGCGCAGCTTGGCGCCGGCAAACGCCTGTTCGGCGACCTGCTGGTTGCCGGCCAGTTGGGCCTGTACGCCCCTAACCAGGAACGGCTCGGGAGCGAGCGGCTCTTCCCTCGCCCCTTGCCAGATCAGGTCGAAGGTCGACGCCGCGACCGCGGCCTTGTTGCGGGCGCTAAGGCCGATTTGGGTCAGGCCGAGCCAAAGTTTCGAGGCTGGATGCGAGGGCCAGATGCGGGCCGCGAGCTGCGGCTTGGTCTCCGCATATTGCACCACCGCCGCGTTCCGGACAACCTCAACGCCAGCGAGCAACGCCGCGCCAAGCACCAGGATTGACCGTCCGATCAATTGCTGGACCCTTGAATCGCGCTCAGCTGTCCGCGCCCTGTGGAATCATCAGGATTTCGGTCCGTTTGCTGTCGAGCTTGCCGTAACCATAGCCATAGCCGTAGCGCTTGTAGCCATAGCCGCCGCCTGAATCGATCGACTTGGTCAGCGTCGCTCCGACGATATGCGCGCCCGTCGCTTCGATCCGGTTGAGCGCTTCGATCGCCGCCCGGGTGCGGGTCTTGCCGCTTTCGACAACGAACATCACGTGGCCGGCCGAAGCCGCGAGGAGCGGCGCGTCGGCCAGGCCGAGGGTCGGCGGACCGTCGATGATGACGACGTCGAACTGCTCGGCCGCTTCGTTAAGAATCGCCCGGAATCGTCCGGTCGAGAGCAGATCGGCCGGGTTCGGCGGGATCGGCCCGCTGGGCAGCAGCTTGAGGTTCTCGTGCTGCGTCTCGACTACGTGGTGACCGATCCGCTCGTCGTTGGTGAGCAGCTTGGTCAGGCCGATCTTTTCCGAACTGGTCTTGAACGCCGGCTTGCGCAGATCGGAGTCGACCAGCACCACATTCTTACCGCGCCGCGCGAAATTCTGGGCCAACGCGAGTGCCGTTGACGATTTGCCCTCGCCCGGCTGGGTGCTGGTCACAAGCAGGATCTTCGGCATCCCGGATTCGGTGCTGAAGCGGAGCGCGGCGACCACCGCAGAATAGGCCTCCGACACGACCGAGGCGGGATTTTTGAGGTCCTCGACAAATGCGTCCTTGGCGCTGGTCTTGGGCACCGCGCCGACGCAGGCGAGGCCGAGCTTGTTGCGCACGTCCTCACGCGTCTTGATCGTGTCGTTGAGGAATTCGAGACCGACCGCGGCGCCCATTCCGGCCAGCAATCCGCCGACGACGCCGAACAAAAGGTTCAACAGCAGATTGGGCTTGTAGGGCATCCCCGGGGCGTCCGCGCGGTCGACGATCGACACCGGCGACGCGCCGATTCCGCCGGCGACACCGATCTCTTTGTAGCGCTGGAGCAAGGCGTCGTAGAGGCTGCGGTTAGTATCCACTTCGCGTTGCAGGATGTTGTACTGGATGCTGCGGCCGCGCAGGTTGAGGACGTCGCCCTTCAAACCCAGGACCTTACCCCGCAGGGCGTTCTCCGCGGAAGCTGCCCCACGATATTCCTGCAGCAGGCTGTTGTTGCGGCTTGAGGCCATTTGCGAACCCTCGTTCGCGATTTGCTTGTCGAGCTCGGAGATCTGCGCCTTGAGGCTGATCATTTCCGGATGGTCGGGCTTCATGAAGGTCAGCTTCTGCTGGTAATCCGCCTGAAGCGCCGCGCGCTGCGTGCGAAGGCCCTGCGTGCTGGCGGTGACATCGCTCGTCGGCCCGGTCGCGAGCGCGCCGCGATAGGCACCTTCGGCCGCGACCCGGCGCGCAGTGGCATCGGCCAGCGCCTTGTTGAGCGCGACCAGGGACTCGCCCTGAAGCGACCCGCCATCGCCGCCGGCCGGCTTGCCATCGGCGCCGACCGCCGTGTTGATGATCCCTTGGGCCTGCGCATAAGCGACCAGCGAGCGCTCCGACCGTTCGAGGTCAGTCCGCGTCTTCGCGATCTGCCGCTCGAGGAATTTGCGGGCGTAGGCCGAGGCTTCGTAGCGGCGTTGGAGCGACGAATTGATGAAACTCTCGGCAACGCCGTTGGCGACCTGCGCCGCCAGCTGCGGCGAGCGGGAATCGTAGCTGAACTTGATAAGCTGTCCTTCTTTCGGAACTTCCGCCGTGAGGTTCCTCTGAACGACCGCCGCCGCGGTCTTGAGACGCGTTGAAGCATCGCCGGTTTGCGCGACGAAGCTGGGGTTGTTGCCGAGATTGAGGTCTTGGGCGGTGCGTTCGGCAACGCCCTTGCTGTTGAGCAGGCCGACCTGCGTCGCGATGACGTCGTAGGGGTCCTGATTGACCTCGCGTTCCCGCGTCTGTTCGGACGATACTTCGACCGTCGGCGGATTAACCTCGAGCGTCACCCAGGCCCGATAAATCGGAGTCGTCAGCAGCGTCACGATAATCGACGCGGCCAAACCGAGCGCGAGCGCGCCGAGAATCAGCCAGCGCCAGTGCTGAATGATCCTCAGGAAGGTCGGCAGGTCGAGAATGCTAGCGGTCGAATAGGTCCGCTGGCCGGGCTGGAATCCTTGCACCTGGGGGGGTGCGTATGGGCCCAACGGCCACGGCCCCTGGTTGGGCACTGCAATGCTATTGTTCATCCCAACTCGCCTTGGAGGTCAGCCATCACAAGGCCGTGAAAACCGAAAACAGGGGGAAGCTTTGCATGATCCGCTTGAACCCTTCCTTGATTGCAGAACCATCGACGACGACAATGTCTCCGGGATAGATTTGCGGATCCTGGAATTGGCCATGGCGAATCGCCGAGAGGTCGAAGGCAGCGGCCTTGCGCTGCCCATCAATGGTCCGGAACACGGCGACGCGACGGGCATTCGCATCCTCGGTCGTGCCGCCAGCCAGAGCCACCGCCTGCATCAAGCTGGTCGGCCCGGCGATGGGGAATGTTCCAGCCTGCTTGACCGCACCGTCGACAGTCACCGAACGGCGGCTCGATGCCTTGATGCCGACGCTGACGTCGGGATTCTGGAAATATTTCTCGCCGAGCTTTTCGGTCAGCCGCTGATCGAGCTGGGCTGTTGTGAGGTTCGCCGCGTCGACTTCGCCGACCAGGGGCAACGAAATATGACCGGTCAGATCGACCTGGTAATCGCCGGTCATGTCGGGCGATTTGAAGACCTTGACGCTGACCGTGTCCATCGGCGCGATACGATAATCGGAGCCGAGCGGGGCGACCGTCGGCGCATCGGGATTTCCGAGCGCGACATTGTAGGGGATCGGCCCGCCCGCCGTATCCGCGCAAGCCCCCACGAAGAGGGCGGCAGCGACCGCCACGAGCTTCAAAATCCGGGACCGGGAGAGTTCAATTCGCACTATACACCTCGCCAAAAAACGCGCGTCTATCAGGATACTCTCCGGCGCGGGCTGACTAATATCCAATGCCGACCAAATCAATGCGCGGGCGTAACGGCGGTTCCAACAGCCGTGGCCGTATCGAGATACCAGCGCCGGTCATCCTCGATCGCCAGTGCGGTCAGCGCGCCAGTGCGATAGGCTCCGGTATCGATGCCGATGCGGTTAGGCCGCTCGTTGATGCCATTAGTGATGGTGTGGCCGTGGACCACGACGAACCCGTGATCGCTGTCGTCGAGCAGGAACGGCTCGCGGATCCAACGCAGGTCCGACTGGCGCTGCTGGTCAAGTGCGATGCCCGGGCGAATTCCGGCATGAACGAACAAATAATCGCCGAACCGGCACGTATCGGCGAAACCGCGCAAAAACTCCACATGTGCCGGCGGAATTGCCTGACGAATGCTGGCCAGAGCCACCTCCGGCGCCGCGGTCGCGATTGCCAGCGGATCGGCGCCGTAGCTTTCGAGGCATTGGGCGCCACCGAACTTGAGCCAGCCGGGAATCAAATCGGTCTCGCCGCCGATGAGGCGAAGGAGCACCTCCTCATGGTTGCCGAGCAGGAACACTGGTCGGACGCCGTTATGCTCGTAGGTGCGCAACCGCTCGACCGTCTGCGCTGAACTTGGCCCGCGATCGATCAAATCGCCGAGGAAGGCGACCACCACCTTGTGTGGGCGCCGCGCTTCGAGGTCGCGGTGAATGTCGTCGAGCAATTGCTCAAGCAAGTCGAGCCGGCCGTGGACGTCGCCAACGACATAGGCGCGCTGGCCCCTGGGGCCGCGCGGCACGTCGCTTCGAGACCGGGACATTCCAAACATGCTGCTCTTAACTCCCCGGAGCGCCAAGTTTTCCGAGCGCATCAAGATAAGCGCCGATTACAACGTTTTGGCTATAGCCTTGCTCGACCATCCGGCGCGACGCCGCGCCCATCTTCGACCGATCTTCGGCGGAGCTATTCATCATTGTTTTCATAGCCTTGGCGAGCGAACTTGAGTTCTTCGGCTGACACAGCAAACCATTAACCCCGGGCTCGACCAGTTCACGGCACCCGGGAACGTCGGTCGCGATCAGCGGGCGGGCCATCGCCGCCGCCTCGAGCAACGAGCGCGGCAGTCCTTCGCGATACGAGGGCAGCACCACCGCCGTCGCTTGCGCGATATATGGCCGGACGTCCTCGGTCGCGCCGAGATATTCGATGATCCCTTCCGCCACCCAGCGTTCAACCTCGCGGTGGGTAACCGCTGAGCGATTGCCCTCGTCGACCGGGCCAAGCAGCTGGAAACGAACGCCGGGAATGTCCGCCCGCACCATCCGCGCCGCCTGCACATATTCCCGCACGCCTTTGTCGCCGAGCACGCGGCCAATGAACAGGAATGTGGCTGGGCCAACGGGATGCGCAATCGGCTGGAATCGTTCGAGATCGACCCCGGACCCGGGCAGCAGTTGTGCCTGGTCGCGGCGCACTAGGCCGCGCTCCACGAACAACGCACGATCCTCGGGATTCTGGAAAAACGTCACCGCCGCGCGCTTGAACGCAAAGCGATAGAGCCTGCTAACCAGCGCCTGCAGCAGGCCGCGTTTGAGGAACACGGTCCCGAGCCCGCTGATATTGGCGATCAACGGCACGCCGGTCAGCCGCGCGGCGATGCCCCCATAGATGTTCGGTTTGATCGTAAACCCAAGATAAGCAATCGGCTGTAAGTCCTTGAGCAGACGCCGGTAAGTCAGGATCAGGCGCAGGTCGGCCAGCGGATTGAGCCCGGACCGCTCCATGCCGATGACGATCCGCTCAACCCCCAAGTCCGCCATCCGCCGCTCCGCCGCCGGATCGACCGGGGCGATGACCACCGGCTCGTACCCCGCGGCCTTGAGCGCGTGGATCAGTCCGCTGCGGAAATTGACGATGTTCCACGAGCTATTGCCCGCGAGCACGACCCGGCGGGACACGTCCGGCACGGAACTCAGGCGCTGAGCAGCTGGAATCGCGGAATGGCGACGTCAAACGCAGTGCCGTCTTCATCGACCATCCGGTAGCTTCCGCTCATCGCGCCGCTCGGCGTGTCGAGCGGGCAACCGGAGACGTAATCGAAGCTCGCGGACGGCGCGATCAGCGGCATTTCGCCGACCACGCCCTCACCGACCACCTCATGGACCGAGCCGCGACCATCGACGATGGTCCAACTCCGCGACAGCAACTGGACCGCCACCTCGCCGCCATTCTCGATGCGCACATGATACGACCAGAACCAGCGCTCGGCCGAGGGATCGGACTGTTCGGCCAGAAAGCTCACCGCCACTCGCACGGCGATCCCGCGCGTCACCGCGACATTGGGGAACAACATGGCGAGCGCGTCGGTCGTCACACCTCCACCTAGGCGAGACTTGGCGCGCGGCGCAACCGGCTAGGCAAAACCCGCGGCCCGCCGCAGCCGTTCGACCAGGCGGCTCCGCGCCTCCCAAACCGGTTTCGAACGGTCGGTGAGCACATCGCGGGCAAGGAAGTGGCCGGTGAGATCGAGCCCGTCGAAGATGTCGCTCCAGCTCGCTTCGCCCCCCGCGCGGACGAACCTGGGCAGCGGGAGCAACTTGCCCTTGTATGGTTCGGCCTCGGCGGCGCTCACCGCTCGCCCGGTTTTGGGGCTGACCGCGACCAGGTCATCGCTCGATCCGGTGACCGCGCATTGGTCGAGGTCGAGACCGAAGCCCATTTCGGCCAGCAGGAGCAGTTCATACCGCACCAGCGCTGAGCCCCAGCCATTGGCCGACGGCGACGCCTCGATCGCCTCGAGCAGTCCTTCGAGCGCGGCGTAGAGCGGCGGATAAGGCTGGCCCTCCGGCAGCACCGTCGCGGTGAGAACGGTCGACCATTCGATCGCCGCCGCGGGCAACGGCTCGGACAGCAACGGCCCGCGACTGTGGACCAGCTCGACCGTGGCTTGCGGCAGCTGCGCGTCGGTCCGCGCCGAAAGCTGGGCTTCGACAAGGTTGCCGGCCATCAGCACCGGCCGCATGCGCCGTCCCCGCGCGCCACGGACATAAGCCGCCTGCAGGCCATGCTCTGGGGTCATCAGCCGGACCACCCCGCCATGCTCGCCGTGACCGCGCAGCGCGCAGACGATGGCTCTGGTCTCGAACCGCATCACCCGGCCGGGTGGAAATAGTCATAAAGTTGCCGCGCCATCGCCTTGCTGATTCCCGGCGCCTTCTCGAGATCGTCGAGCGCCGCACCCTTGACCGCCCGTGCCGTTCCGAAGTGCATCAGCAACGCGCGCTTGCGGTTGGGTCCAATGCCCGGGACATCGTCGAGCGTCGACGTGGTCAGGCTCTTCGCCCGCTTGGCGCGATGCGTGCCGATGGCGAAGCGGTGCGCCTCGTCGCGCAGCCGCTGGAGATAGAACAGCAACGCCGAATTGGGTGGCAAGGTCAGCTCACGCCCGCCGGGCATGTGAAAGGTTTCGCGACCGGCGTTGCGGTCGGGACCCTTAGACACAGCGACAACCGGCACGTCGTGGACGCCGGCGTCCTCCATCACTTCGCACACCGCCGACAGCTGCCCTTTGCCGCCGTCGATCAACAGCAAGTCGGGCCATTCGCCGCTCGCCCGGTCGGGATCCTCCTTCTCGAGCCGGGCGAAGCGCCGTTCGAGCACTTCGCGCATCATCGCGAAATCGTCGCCCGGCTTGGTCTCGGGGTTCTTGATGTTGAACTTGCGGTAGCTCCCCTTGCGGAAACCCTCGGGGCCGGCGACGATCATCGCCCCGGTCGCGTTGGTGCCCATGATGTGGCTGTTGTCATAGACTTCGATCCGCTTGGGTACGTCGGCCAGCTCAAACGTCTCAGCCAGTTCGCGCAGGATTTTGCCCTGGGTGGTGGTCTCGGCCATCCGCCGATCGAGCGCTTCCTCGGCATTGCGCTTGGCCTGGTCGATCAGCTTGCGCCGCGCCCCGCGCTGCGGAATTTCGATCGCCACCGCGTGGCCGGACCGTTCGCACAGCGCCTCCTCGAGCACTTCGCGATCGTCGAGCTCGCGGTCGATCAGGATCCGCTTCGGCGGCGGCATATCTTCGTAGAATTGGACCAAAAAACTCGATAAAACCTCGGCTTCCGGAACGTCGCTGGTATGCGCCGGAAAGAAGGCGCGATGACCCCAATTCTGCCCGCCGCGAATGAAGAAGGCCTGGATCGACACCGTCCCGCCCTTGACCGCGAGCGCGAACACATCGGCGTCGCCGAGCCCTTCGGCATGCACCGTCTGGCTGCCCTGGATGTAGGTCAACGCGCGCAACCGGTCGCGATAGACCGCGGCAAGCTCGAAATCCTGGCGATCGGCCGCCTGCGCCATCAGCTTCGACAGCCGCGTCTGGACCCCGGTCGACTTGCCGGCGAGAAACTCCTTCGCCTCCCCGACCAGCTCGTCATAGTCCGCAGCCTCGATCCGCCCGACGCACGGGGCCGAGCAGCGTTTAATCTGGAACAGCAGGCATGGTCGCGTCCGATTCTCGAAATAGCTGTCCGAACAACTTCTTAGCAGGAATAGCTTCTGCAGCGCGTTAAGCGTCCGGGTGACCGACCCGGCGCTCGCGAACGGCCCGTAATATTGCCCTTTGATGCGCCGCGCGCCGCGGTGCTTCTGAATCCGCGGAAACGCATGATCCTCGCGTAATAGGATGAACGGGAAGCTTTTGTCGTCGCGCAGCAGCACGTTGTAGGCGGGGCGGAAGCGCTTGATCAGCTGGGCCTCGAGCAACAACGCCTCGGCTTCGGTCCGGGTTGTGACAATCGTCATCGACCGCGTCTGGGCGACCATCCGTTGGAGACGCTTGGGCAGCTTGTTGACCTGGGTGTAGCTGGTGACCCGGTTCTTCAGGGCGCGCGCCTTGCCGACGTAGAGCACGTCGCCGCGCGCATCCTGCATGCGATAGACGCCCGGCCGGCGCGGCAGCGTCTTCCACACCTCGCGGATTGCCGCGACGCCCAGCTCGAGGTCGGGCTGGCCATCGCCGCGCACGGCATAGGACGCCTGATCCTCGTTGAATCGGTCGGCGGCGCCAGGCTGGTCGGGACGGTCGGCTTTGCTCACGGCGCCGACTTAGGCAATCCCGGGCGGGGTTGCGAGGGCCGCCTACCTTAGGCACGGATTTGTGAGCGAGCATAGTCGCCGCGAGAAGGGGAGCTGATATGACACGGAACTTGGCCGTTCTTACAAGCGTGCTCGCCCTCGCCAGTGGACCTTCGTCAGGTTCGTCCGCCGCTCCGGCCCTGCCTGAGGCGTTCGATGCCGGCTGGCACGGCAAAAAAGTCTGTGAGGTTCTGTTTAACGACGAGGCGGTCCGGATAGCACGCTGCACGTTCGCGCCAGGTGTCGGTCATGAGCGTCACTGGCATCCTGCGCATTGGGGCTATGTTCTTCACGGCGGGAAAATGCGCATCACCGACAAAAACGGCACAGTTACGCGCGACATTCAAACCGGATCCAACTGGAAAAGCGCGGGTATTGGCTGGCACGAGGTCCTGAATGTTGGTGACCAGACAACGGTGTACTTGATTGTCGAGCCGAAAGCGCGCGACTAGCCGGACGTTCGGGTTTATCCTTCGGCAAATGTCTTGCCAGCTGTCAGTGCGATGAGCGTCGCCTTCCGCCGCGAGAGCGACGAGGAGCATCTCGAGCCCAAGTTCGAGCTGCCGATCCCGCCCGGGCCAAACCTGGTCACCGAACGCGGCTACGCGTTGATCAAGGCGCGGCACGACAGGCTCGAAACGGAACTTCAGGGCGCGCTGGGCGAAGATGAGCGCAAGGCGGCCCTGCGCGACGCGCGCTATTGGCGCCACCAGCTGGCCAGCGCACAGGTCGTGCCAGTGCCCGACGGGACGAAAGTTACCATTGGCACGCGAGTCGGCATTGAGCGCGCCGGCAAGGCGCAGATGTTGGAGATCGTCGGTCATGACGAGGCCGAGCCCAACGCCGACCGCATCGCCTTTTCCGCCCCGTTGGCGCGCGCCCTGCTCGGAGCCAAGGTCGACGAGGAAATCGAATTTCCAGGCCCGGGTCAGCTGGTCCGGGTGACCTCGATCGCTGTAGCTTAGGCCGCCGCCCGCGCCTCTTCCTCTTCCGTCAGCATCCATTCGACCGCGGCGCGGGCGTGGATCGCGGTGGTGTCGTAAACCGGCAGGACGTTGGCTTTGACGTCGACCGCGAGCACCAGCTCGGTGCAGCCGAGCACCACCGCCTGGACCTTGCGCTTGCCGAGCTCGGTAATCAGCGTCTTTAACTTGCGCTGGCTGTCGCGGACGACGCGTCCGGCCGCAAGCTCCTCGAAAATGATCCGGTCGACTTCGCGGATCCATTCCGGCTCGACCGGAACCAGGTTGATCCCTCGCCCTTCGAGCCGGCCGCGGACGTGCGGCTCGGTCATGGTGAAGCGCGTGCCGAGCAGCGCCACCCGGCTGCGCCCGTCGGCGACCAGTTGGGCGGCGGTGGCCTCGCCGATGTGGAGCATCGGCACGCCAATATTGGCGGCGACCGCGTCATAGACCTTGTGACCGGTGTTGGAGGTGATGATGACGCCCTCCGCCCCGCTCGCCTGCAGGCGCTTGGCCGCGTCGAGCGTGACCTTGGCGACGCCGTCCCAGTCGCCGGACAGCTCCATCGCCGCGAATGGCGCGAGGTCGAGGCTCTCGATGCACAGCAGCGCGCTGTGCAAGCCGCCGAGCCGCTGCGCGACCCCCTTGTTGATATGCTCGTAATAAAGCGCGGTCGACGACCAGCTCGTGCCGCCAACGATCCCCAGCTTGCGCAATTCTGACCCCTTCCCGCCCGGACCGGCACAATGGAATCGCCGGTTAACCGGCGTTTTCAACCAATCGCAGTTACTCTGGCAAGGCTTAAACGCTTGGTTTTACGCGAAATGAATCCCTATTGCGGCGAAACGATTCACCCCAGTGACTTGACGATCTCCTCGACCATCTTCTTGGCGTCGGCGAGCAGCATCATCGTGTTGTCGCGATAGAACAATTCATTATCGACCCCGGCATAACCGACCCCGCCCATTGAGCGCTTCACGAACAGCACCGTTCGCGCTTTCTCCACGTCGAGCACCGGCATGCCGTAGATCGGGGAGCTCTTGTCGGTCTTGGCCGCGGGGTTGGTGACGTCATTGGCGCCGATCACGAAGGCGACGTCGGTCTGGGCGAACTCGCTGTTGATGTCCTCGAGCTCGAACACTTCGTCATAGGGGACGTTGGCTTCGGCCAGCAGCACGTTCATGTGCCCCGGCATGCGCCCGGCAACCGGATGGATCGCATATTTGACCCGCACCCCTTCGGCCTTGAGCTTGTCGCCCATCTCCTTGAGCGCATGCTGCGCCTGGCTGACCGCCATGCCGTATCCGGGGACGATGATCACCTGGTCGGCCTGTTTCATCAGGAACGCCGCATCCTCGGCCGATCCGCGCTTGTATGGCCGGTCGATCGCGGCCGCGTCGCCGCTGCTGGTCGCACCGCCAAAGCCCCCCGCGATGACCGAGATGAAGCTGCGGTTCATCGCCCGGCACATGATGTAGCTCAAGATCGCGCCCGAGCTACCGACCAGCGCCCCGGTGATGATCATCGCGCTGTTATGCAACGTGAAGCCCATCGCCGCCGCTGCCCAGCCCGAGTACGAGTTGAGCATCGAGATCACGACCGGCATGTCAGCCCCGCCGATCGGGATGATCAGCAGGAAGCCGATGGCGAAACTGAGCCCCATCACGGTGAAGAACACCCACGGCGACTGGTCCATCGTGAAGTAAGCGATCAGGCCGAGGATCGCGGCCAGCGTGGCGAGGTTGATCACGTGCCGCAGCGGCAGCAGGATCGGCTTGCCCGACATGTTGCCGTTGAGCTTGAGGAAGGCGATGACCGAGCCGGAAAAGGTAATTGCGCCGATCGCTACGCCGAGGCCCATTTCGACCCGGCTGACCGGGTTGATGATCGACGCGACGCCACCGTAGGCTTCACGACCCTGCAGGTGAAGGAAGCCGCTGGGGATCAATTGCGTGATGCCGAACGCCTCGGGATTCAGAAACGCCGCCGCGCCAACCAACACGGCAGCCATGCCGACCAATGAGTGAAATGCCGCGACCAGCTGCGGCATTGCCGTCATCTGGATTTTGCGGGCGGTGACGAGGCCGATGCCGCCGCCAATCAGGATCGCGCCCATGATCTCGGCGATCGTTTCCCAATCGGTGATCCACGCCGACTGACACCCGTACGGCGGCGTGCACTGGGCAAGGCCACCAGGCACATGCGTTATCAACGTTGTCACGACCGCAATCGCCATGCCAATCATGCCCGCGCGATTGCCGCGACGGCTGCTCTCGGGGTTGGACAGCCCTCTCAATGCGAGGATGAAGCAGACCCCGGCGACCAGATAAGCGAGAAGCACCCAGGCGGGCGTCGCCGCCGCCTCATGCATGGCTGTCTCCCTGCGGGGCTGGGCGTTCTTTCTTCTTGTACATCGCCAGCATGCGCGCGGTGACGGCGAAGCCGCCGAAAATGTTCACGCTCGCCAGCGCCACCGCCAGCAACCCGAGCCACTTCGAGCTCGCGCTTCCGGCCGCGGCCGCGGCGATCAGCGCGCCGACCACGATCACCGAGGAAATCGCGTTGGTCACGCTCATCAGCGGAGTGTGCAGCGCCGGGGTGACCGACCACACGACGTAGTAACCGACGAAGCAGGCGAGCACGAAAATCGACAGGATGGAGATGAAATCCATGGGCCCTCCGGCGGCTATTCCGCCCCGGCTTTCTGGCCGCTCGCCCTTGCGCTGTCGAGTGGGGCCGCGCCGTTAATTCGAACGCGGTTAGCGTTTTCCTAACCTTTTCGCGCGCATGCGGGGGCGGCAATTGGGAAGGATCAGCGCGCACGTGTCGAAGCGCTCGCAACACAAGACCGAGGGGCGGCCGTGGAAGCTGCTGATGTGGACGGCGATCGCCGGCCTCGTCCTCGGTTTAATCCTGAGCGACGCCGAGGGATTGCTGCGCACTTTCCGCAACAGCCTGCACTGGCACAAGGCCAGCGGCGACATCGTCCTGGTCAAGATCGACAACCAATCCTTGCGCAAGGTTGCGCGCTGGCCGTGGCCGCGACGCTACCACGCCGAACTCGTCGAGCGTCTCAGCGACGCGGGTTCGAAACGAATCTTTTTCGATATCAGCTTCTTCGGAGCCACCGACCCCGCGGACGACCGCGCCTTCGCCGACGCGATCAAACGTTCCGGGCGAGTCATTCTCGCGACTCGCACGCGCTCAGGACCGCGCGCCGGTACCGAGCAGGAGGGCCTGCCGCTGCCGGCCCTGGCCGATGCCGCAAAGGGGCTGGGCACAATCAGCTGGAACTATAATTTCCAGCAGGTGGTGACGGGCATTCCCTATGCCGCGACCGTCGACAAAAAGGTTTATCCGTCCTTCGCGGCCATCCTTTCGGGTCGTAGCGGAAAGTCGGATGCAACCTTCGCGCCCGACTATTCCGTCGACCCCAATTCTATCCCGAGCGTCTCGGCCGCCAGCATCTTGGACGGATCCTTCGACCCCCGGCTGTTCCGGGGGAAGGACGTGATGATTGGCACGTCGAGCGAGGAGATCGGGGATCAGTTCTTCCTGCCGGGGACGGGCCGGATGGGCGGTGCCTATGCCCACATCATCGGCGGCGAGACCCTCAAGGACGGGCGGCCGATCAGCCTTGGTTGGATTCCGCTATTCCTGTTCACGCTCGGTGCCAGTGCCCTCACGCTATTTCGTCGCGATGGGCGGCAACAGGCGCTGATCCTCGCCACCGCGGCGATCTTCACTTTGTCAGCGCCAGCGTTTCCCGAAGCTTACGGCATCTCGCTGGACGTGCTTCCGGCCCTGTTCATGGTCCTTGCCGTCTCGAGCGTCCTCGGCTGGCGCCGCTACCGGGTGCGTGGGCTGGTCAACCCGATCTCGAACCTGCCCAATCTCAGCGCGCTGCGGGTCAACCGCGAGGGCAAGAAACAAGCGCTGATCGCGGCCCGGATCCTCAATTATGAGGAAATCGTCGCGACGCTGCCGCCCAACAGCGAGCACCAGCTGATCGATCAGATCGTGTCGCGGCTCGGCGTCGGCATGGCCAATCGCACCCTGTACCAGGGCGACGGTGGCATCTTCGCCTGGTTCGAAGATTCACGCGCGCCGTTCGGCAACCACCTCGATGCGCTCTATTCGCTGTTCCGCAATCCGGCCCGCGTCGCCGGCAAGTCGATGGACGTCTCGGTTGCCTTCGGGGTCGAGGTCGGAAGCAGCCGTTCGCTCTCCAACCGCCTCGCCAGCGCGCTGGTCGCGGCCGAAGAAGCCGCGCACGATGGCCTCAAGTGGAAGTTCCACGACCCTGAAAGCCTCCAGGACGCGTCGTGGAAACTCTCGATCCTGAGCGAGCTCGACAGCGCGATCGACCGCGGCGAAGTATGGGTCGCCTACCAGCCGAAGCTCGATATCGCCTCGCGGCGGATCATCGGCGCCGAAGCGCTGGCGCGCTGGACTCATCCGGAAAAGGGACCGATCGCCGCCTCGGAATTCGTTGCCGCCGCCGAACAACATGACCGCATCGGCAAGTTGACTGACTTCGTCCTCGAAAAATCGATCGCCGCGGCGGCCGGCCTCAACAAGAACGGCCGCGATTTCGAGATCGCGGTGAACCTGTCGGCGCGGCTGTTGAGCGACAAGGGCTTCACCCTGCGCGTCGCTGCGCTGCTGGCGCGGCACGGACTCGATCCGGCGCATCTGACCTTGGAGCTGACCGAGACCGCCGCCCTCGCCGACAGCGGCGAAAGCCTCGAAATGATCACCCGGCTGCGCGAGCTTGGAGTGCGCATCTCGATCGACGATTACGGCACCGGCCTGTCGACCCTCGACTATCTCAAGAAGATCCCGGCCAGCGAAATCAAGATCGACCAGAGCTTCGTCAAAGGCATGGTCGACAACCGCTCCGACCGGCTGATGGTGCAATCGACCATTGGCCTCGCCCACTCGCTCGGACGCAAGGTGGTGGCCGAAGGTGTCGAGCAACGCGAGATCCTCGACCTGCTGGCCGAAATGGAATGCGACATCGCCCAGGGCTTCGCCATCGGCCGACCGATGAGCCTCGAAAGCCTGGCTAAGCGTATTACCGCCGACCGTAAGCGCAGCGCCGCCTAACTACTTCTGTTGAGCGCGCCGCCGCTCGACCCATCCCCGCAAGTCCCGACAAAGACAAACGCAACCGGATTGGTGCGCTGCGCACCGTTATGGTTAATCGATTGCTAACCATATCGATTAAGGTTAATGTCCTCTGCATCTGCCGAATCATTCTTGGTTTACAGGGGACGGAAAATGAAGAAGACCAAATCGACCCGCGGTCTGCTGAACTGGCTGCTTGGTAGCGGTTGGTGCGGCGGCGGAAGCAACGGCTAACCACCCGTTGCGGTCCTGACTTTCGGACCGTGATTCAATAAGTTAGAAAGCGCCTGTCGCTCGACGGGCGCTTTTACTTTGCGCTCGTCATGCGCTGCCTGAACGGCGCTGGCATCATCGGGACACGTCGGCTAACCGGCCGCGATGACGGCTGCCCCAAACTTATCCACAGGCGATTCGCGCGAGTCGCGCCGGATCATCGAATTCGCCGAATCTGATCCTTTGTTGACCCGGAAATGAGCGCCGAAAGCGTCCGCGCGTGGCTCTCGGCGCATGCGCCGGACCTCGCGATTATCGAGGCCGCAGGGACGACGGCGACAGTAGACACCGCCGCGCAAGAGCTGGGCGTCGAGCCGGGCCAGATCGCCAAGACCCTCGCCATCCGCGCCGGTGAGCATCTGTTCCTGCTTGTCGCGCGCGGCAACGCCCGCCTCGACAACCGCAAGTGCAAGGATGAGTTCGGCGCTCGGCCGCGCATGCTCGGGCCGGAGGAGGCATTCGAAGTCACCGGCCATCCGGTCGGCGGCGTCTGCCCGTTCGGGCTGAAAGCGCCACTGCCGGTCTACTTCGACATTTCACTCAAGGCGTTCGACCTGGTCTATCCCGCCGGCGGGTCGCGCAACACGTCAATCGCGGTCTCGCCGCAGCGCCTGTTCGACCTGGTCGGCGATCGCTGGGTCGATCTGTGCACGCTACCCGAAGCGGGCGGGACTTAGCTGCTCCGGCGCAATATCGGCGACCGGCCAGGGCTCACCCGTGATCAGTGATGCAACGATCCGCGCCATCGCTGGCGACGTCTGCAGCCCGAACCCACCCTGCCCCGCGAGCCAGAAGAACCCTTCCGTCTCCTCGGCAAACCCGACCGCAGGATGATGGTCGGGCGTGAACGAGCGCAGCCCCGCCCACTTGCTGTGGATCCGCGCGACCTTGACGACCGTCCGCTCCTCCATCCGGAAGGCGGCCAGCGCGACCTCATAATCGTCGGGCTGGGCGTCGGTTGGTTCGCTCGGCACCTCGTCCATCGGCGAAGCGAACAGCCGCCCGCTCTCCGGCGCGAAATACAGCTCATCGCCAACGGTCTTGGCGAAGGGCAGATGCTCAAGATCGGTGCCCGCCGGCGCGTCGAACGTAATGATCGTCCGCCGTTTGGGTTCGAGGCCGATCGGCCGGACACCCGCTATCCCGGCGACAACGTCGGCCCAAGCCCCGGCGGCGTTGATCAGGACAGGCGCCGAATGAACCTCGCCGTGCTCCGTCGCGACCGACCAAACGCCCGATTGGTGCGCGATCGTCGCAACCCTCGCCCCAGTCACCAGTTCGCCGCCGCTTCGCCGCAGCTGGCGCAAATTGCCCTGGAGCAAGGCGTGCGGGTCAATGCGAATGCCGCGCCGATCCGCGATCCCGTGCACCGCGTCAGCATTGAGCAAGGGGCACAGCTCGTGGACGCCCGCAGCATCCAGCCGCTCCAGCTCGGCGAACGGCGCAATATCGGCATC
>Ga0068862_100002244_pt1 | contig 17315 bp, 38 predicted proteins | sample KBSSwiS52_FD_66598 | JGI IMG/M metagenome (GOLD analysis project Ga0068862, IMG submission 66598) | Switchgrass rhizosphere microbial communities from Kellogg Biological Station, Michigan, USA - KBS Switchgrass S5-2 | ecosystem: Host-associated > Plants > Roots > Rhizosphere > Soil ... | reverse complement strand
TGTGCTGCAGGGCGGACCACGCGAGGGGCGCGCAGCCGGCGGCGGTCGGGTAGCACGAGCGGACGTCGAGCTTCACCGCGCGCGCGTCGTCGGCGGCTGTCTCGACGAGGTCCGGCTCCCGGGTCCAGTGGATCGGCCCGGCCATCCTGCCGGGCGCGCTGATGCGGTCCACCCATCGCGGCTGTCGTCCCTCGCGCTGGTCGGTGTGGATCGCGCGCATGACCGATGCGCCGGTCACGCCCGGGGTCATGCGGTAGGACGTCCCCAGAGCCTCATGGATGCGGCCGAGACGCTGCGCGATCAGCTCCGGCGGGGTGTCGACGGTGAACAGCTCTCCCTTACGGGCGGGGACCTCGTCGAGCACGCACACGTGGACCGTGGGCATGCGGCGGTCCTTCGGGCGGAACGTGGTCCACGGCTCGATCTTCGACCAGATCCACGACGACCCGAGCCCAGCGATCTTGAGCGCGTCGAGCTTGACGCCCAGCAGCACGAGCACCCCGGACAGGTGGAACATTTCAGCCGATCGGCTGAGCAGGTACGGCAGATCGGTGACGATGCCCGCCGGGGTGGGCCATGATCCTCCGTCGTTTCGGTACATCGTTTCGGGCGTTACTACGAATGCGCGGGGGGTTCCCATGTAGGCTCCCGGTGTCCTGTAGGAGGGGCGAGGAACGGAGCGGCGATCGTCGCTCCGTTTCTTTCACCCCAGACCATAAACCGACCGGTCGAATTTCGTCAGAGGGCGCGCCGGTCAATCCGCCACCACCGGAGCCGGGTCCACCACCGGACCCGCTGTTCCGCCGGCCGCGCGGCAAGCATGTCGAACCGCTCCCCGTGCGTGACGAGCCGGGACCGGCAGAGGTCCGCGCGGTTGTCCAGCTCGTCTGCCGCCTCGACGAGCTGCGCGCGGAGAAACGCCTTGTTGCCGTCGATCGCGAGGTTATCGACGAGCTGCCCCAGTGCCTCGCCCAGTGTCATCGCATGCCCCCCGGGACTGCCGTTTCGTACACGTGGATGAGTCCGGCGGTCATGACCGCGGAGACGAGCACCGGCCACGGGGACCGGGCGATCAGCGACGAGCCCGCGCCCAGGGCGAGCGCGAGCAGGGCACCGTACAGCTCACCCCGCCGCAGGCCCTGCACCTGCGTCGGGGTCAGCGTCGGCAGCTCGTGCAGCCCCGGCAGGAACACGCCGAACAACTGTGGTGTGAGGGCGGCGGAGACGAGCGCCAGTCCGGCCGCGCCGTGTGCGTCCTGCATGAGCCCCTCCCTACTGCCAGCGCAGCGCGATACGGATGGGCACCTCGTCGCTCGGGACCCCGAACGGGTTCGGCGCGGCACCGGTCACGCCCGCCCGCGCGTACGCGCCGGACGAGACGGTGCCTGTCCATCCTGTGGTGCCTGCGAGGGTAACGCGCGGATCGTACGTTTCCACGGTGCGCAGCGAACAGCCGGCCACCTGCGCGGCGACCATCAGCGCGTACACCTGCCCCGGGGTGACCGCCTGCGCGACCGTCCAGAGCTGCGCCCCGGTCCCGACGTCGCTTGCGATGGTCCCGAAATCGGTGACGACCGCGCCGGGTCGGGTGTCCGTGGCGCTCGTGACGTTGTACAGCGTCGCGCGGAGCAGACCTCCCGCGGCGGCTGCCGCGGCGACGTCGACACCGATCCGGTCGAACGTCGCCGCGGACGCAACCTCGAACAGCACCGCGACCGCGTCGCCCGCCCCGAGGGACAGGTTCGGGCCGGACGCCCGCCCCCACCCCGGTAGGACGCTGTACCGGCCGGAGACGGGGATAAACGCGTTCCCGCCCCCACCACTACCCCCGGGCGTGATTGGCTGCCCAGCGACCGTCAGAGAGCCCGTAATCGCGACGTCGCCGCCGATGGTCGCATCGTCGGTGACCGTCAGATCGTCGCCAACGGTCAGGTCTCCGCCGATGCTGCCGTTGCCCGACACGGTGAGCGTGGTCAAGTTGATGACCGCGTCTATGCCGCCATCAACGCGCAGCCTGCCCGCGTAGTAGCCGTTACCGTCCTCGTCGGTGTAGGCGACCACGCGGGCGGAGTCCGCCCTGCGGATCACGTTGGCCGGATTCCCCACGGCGGACCTCCCCTCGGATACGTACGGTGAGCGCCGGCGTCACGCTAAGGCGTGACGGTGTACGACACGTCGTAGACCTTCGCGGTCGTGAGCGCGGTCCCCACGACGATGTCGAACCCGGCCACGGTGATGTTGCCCGCGGACGCCACGATCGCGGCGGTGTCGTCGGTGTCGTTGAACAGGTTCACCTGCACCGCCGCCGGGACGACCGCGTACGGCTTGGAGAACACCACCTTCGCCACGATGCCGGCCGCCTGCGCACCGCCGCCGGTCACCGGGTTCAGGTTGAACCGGCCGCGCCGGTCGGTGCACGAGCTGCCCGTGATCGCGCTCGTCGTCGGCGACGCGCCCGCCGACGTGGTCGGGCTGATCGTGCCCACCGCCGTGGTCGACACCGCGCCGAACGTCAGTTCCGTTGCCCCGCTTGCGACGGACGGCCGCGGCTCGTGCCCGACACCGTCCAGGATGACCGCACTCATCGATGTATCCCCTTCACTTCACTCGGTACTTGGCGTCGGCTTTGAACGTGGTTTTCGCCGGGTCCTTGTTCCAAACCACGTTGGCCGAGATACCCGGGTTGAGCTGTTCGAGCAGGGTCCACGTAAGCGCCGGGTTGCCGTTCGGCGCTTTCGCGGGGTCCTTCTGGTCCTCGATCCACTGGCTGACGTGCCAGCCCTTTTTCACATCGAGGATCGATGGTGCGACCGACCCCGGCGGGGCCGGGCGACCGCCGCCGGGCGGGACCGGCGGGATCGTGATCGTGACGTCCCCGGCGGGCGGGTTCGTGATCTGGTTGAAGATGTCGGTCTTCCACACCACGGGCGCGGTCGCGTTGTACGGCAGCCGCCCCGCCGCGTCACCGGTCGCCGCGGTCGGATCGTTCGCCGGGGTCGCCGTGCGGTTGCGCATCCACACGGACAGGATGACCGCGAACCCGAGGGCAATCGCCATCCACGCCCACGCGGGCAGCGGTCCCCACTTCCGCCAGATGAAAGACCCCTGCATGAACGGGGCGCTCCCGCCCTCGTCGTCGGCTGCCATGTCAGCACTCCCCGATCACGGACGCGTCGAGCCCGATCAGGTTGTCCGCGTACGCGCGGGCGAACGCCCCGACTGACCGGCCGTTGCACGCGGCGTTGAGCCCCGGCGGAGCTGCCGCCGCCCAGTTGGCCCACGGACCCGCGGACACGATCTGCGGCGGCTGGTCGTCCCGCCGCCACTCCGGACAGTCGCGTTCGTCGTCGGCGCGCTGCTGCACCGCGAGCCACCACGCGCCGGCCAGCACGAGCACCCCCGCGATCACCGCGCCCGGGTGCACCCGCAAATGTGAGACATGCTCGGGAACGGAGCTCACCGCTTCACCCGCCCGCCCTGCGTCCGGGTCGTCTGGCTGTAGCTCTGCCCGTCATAGCGGGCGTTGCTGAGCCGGTCGACACGAGCCGCCGTCATCGCCGGGTTCGCCGGGTCCATGTACCGCTGGACCGTGCGCGCAACACCGTTGACCGGGTTCGTGTGCAGACCCTGACGCGGGTTCGCCGGGTCCTGGTCGGCGCGCGTGTTGCTCGTGCCCGCCATCGTGCGCAGCGTGACGTTCCGCATGCCCAACTCAGCGCGGATCGGACCCGCCGCGGTCCAGTTCACCCACGACTGACCGCCCGGGATCGCGTACTCCCGCGGATACCACGGGGTCCGTTCCCGGCGAATCTCACCATCGAACACGGTGGGGCTGTAGCGCGACAGCTCCGAGACGAGACCTCGGGCGAGGGTGACCCCCTCGCCGCCCTCTGCGTAGCCGCCGGCTGAGTGCGCCCGACGCCCCCCCCGCGGGGGCGGCGGAGTCGCACGCTGCCGGTCGGTCAGGTAGGCGGTCATGGTGCTACCACGACCCCCCGCCGGTCGCCGCCTTGACCAGGTTCACGGTGCCCGCCGTGATGCTGTCGACGAGCTTCGGACCCTGCGACCCGGGGCGCACGAGAACGAAGATTCCCGCGATGAACACGATCCCGATCAGGAAATCGCCGATCTTGTGCATCGGCCTGCCTCTCTACGTAGTGGCTCGTCTCACGAGAGCGACAGCCGCCCCCGCAACCGCGTCAACCGCCTGCGCCGCAACGCTTTGCGGTCGGACGAGGATGTACAGGATGGTCACGATGAACACTCCGGCGAAGATGTCGCCGACGACCTGCCCGAGCTTCCCGCCGGTCATCACGGACCGTCCGGACCGGGGCGGGACGGGTTGACCGGACCGCCCGGAGTCGGGCGCGGTACCGGCTGGATCGGGCCGTCCGGGGCGCTGTCCGGTTCCGTGATGTCCTCGCTCGGGCCGCTCTCGTCGTCGCCGCTGTCCGCCTCGACGGTTTTGCCGATGGTGACGATCGCGTCCCGGTTCGTGACGAGCATCGCGACCGCCACGACCCCGCCGAACCCGGCGGCAGCCTTCGCTGCAGCCTGCCCGCCGGTCGAGATCAGCCCCAGCACGAAGTAGATACCGAAGATCGACGATGCGCGCTTGAGCCACGTCCCCGACGACTCACCCCGCCGGCTCTCCGCAAGCGGACCGATCGTGACCAGCACCATGCAGATCAGGAACTCAGCGACCAGGAACCGCCGCGGGCCGGTCGCGAGGTAGTGACCGGACTGGTTGACCCGCCGGATGACCCGCAACGGCACGATGTTTTTCGTGATCGCGTTCCCGGTCTGCTTCGTGCTCTCGACGTCCCGGACCGCCTTGCGGACCTGCGTCCGGGTGTCGTCCTTTGACGCGCTCGACGAGCCGCCCCGTCCGGGGGACTGGTTGGAACGGCTCGTCGAACGCTTCCCCCGCGCGGACCCCGCAGCACCGCGCGACGTCTTGGTTGCGGTTGCGGTCGTGCGGGCAGCTCCGCCGGCTGCCGCGCGACCGGCCGCGCCTACGGCTGCGACGGTCATTCCGTCACCGCCTCGGCTGCGCCCTCGCGGATCTTGTTCAAGATCTCTTGGAACGCCGCCCATGGGCGGGTTGCCTGCGTTTCCCGGCTGGCAAACCAGATCATGGCGCAGCCGACCCAGATCAGGAACAGACCCAATGCGAGGTTCACGGTTACTCCTTGTCGGGGACGTCCACGGGCGGGGTCGCGTTCGCGGCGGTCACGTGCGCGACCGATGCCTGAGCGGCGATCAGGTCGGCGCGTGCCCCCGCGCGCCGGGCGCGCAGCTCCGTATACAGCCACTCGATGCCGATGCACGCGATGACGACCAGGGCGACGAGCACGACGGTGTCGACGACCTGCCAGACGAGGGACCGGCCGTGACCGTGGTCGTCGTGGTCCCCGGCGATCAGGTGTCCGGCGACGGCGGAGCCGACGCTTGCCGCCATCGCGCCGGTGACCTCAGCCACCGCGCACCTTGTTGAGCAGGTCCCGGGGCGGCAGGACGAACGCGACGAGCCACCCGACGAGCACGGCAAGAACGATCTTCTTCGACATGATCAGCCTCCGTGGGCATTCCGGAACGCGTAGCGGAGACCCGCGTACGCGACCATTTCGACGACGACGAGTAGGAGCAGGTTCGCCACGGTTGGCGTCCAGCCCTTGATGAGGGACGTGTTCGGCGCGGTGCCCGCGCCCTTTGGACCGGCCATCGAGCCAGTACCTCCGAATCTCGGCGGGTCGCCCCGGTAGTACCCGCTACCCGCGCCGGGGACTGCCGCGTTGGGTGCGCCGGCCATGTCAGATCGACTCGAATTCCATCGGCACCGGGCCGACCGGGACGACCTCGTCGGTGATCCACTCGACGGTGCCCGGGAGGTTCGCCGCGCCGGCCGCGGTCGCCGACTCGAACAGGAGATAGGTGGCGTTGGTCGTCGCCAACCACGCCTCGCCCTTCATCGCGCCGGGCTGGTAGTACCGCGGGAAGACGTAGACGCCGGTCTGCCGCGAGGTGATGCCCTCGCCCAGCCAGTCGTAGAAGTCGGCCATGCGGTTGAAGATCTCGTCTGGGCTGAAGACGCCCATCGAGCGGTTGTCCAGCCGCCACCGGACCGGGTCGGACAGGTAGTCCTGCCGCGCGCTGTTGCTGTCCCGGACGATCGCCAGGATGCCGCGGATCTCGTTGCCCGTGTTCGTGAGCTGGAACTGGTTGTCCGCGCCCGCGCTGTTCAGGTTGGTGATCTGCCGACGCCGCAGGGTGGCGAGGTTCAGACCCGGCGGGATGCCGTCGATCCGGTTCCCGCGGAGATCCTGCTCGTCGGGCTGCGCCCACGTCTCCAGGTAGGACGTGACCGTCATCGTCGGCGCGGTCGTGCCCGAGGAGATCACGTTGGCCCACGTGTTGAACGTGTACCGGATCCGGTAGAGCGCACGTGCGTCCGTGTTCGCCAACACCCCCGCGGTGTGGCGCAGCTCCGGCTTCACGTAGAGGCTCATCGACGGGTTCGGACCCGCCGCGAAGTCGAATCGGTGCGACGGGACCCCGTCCCACGGGCGGAAGTACTGCCCGCCCACGGTGTAGGAGAAGCCCCCCATCGGGTACATGATCGGGCTGCCGTCGATGTTCTCCAGCGTCACGCTCTGGAAGAGGTTCGAGGGGTTGTCCGCCGCGGCGGTACCGCCGACGCCGCCGGCCGCGCGCGCCTGCAGCCGCACGCCGGAGAGGAACCCGCCCGGGTTGATGTTCTGGGCGTATTCCTGCGTGGTCGTCGTGAGCTGCCACGACTGCGTGGCGAACTTCTCGGCGTACTTGTTGGTGCCGTAGAAGAACGGGACTGCCGCCCCCCCGCCGGCTGGTGCAGCGCCGGTCACCTGCGGCGGCGCGGTCGCGAGCTGTGGCATCGCTGAGGTCCTTTCTCAGTACTGGAACGCCATGGCGGCGCCGATGTTGTTGAGCGTCGGGTTCTTGGCGGCGGCAGCCCGCAGGCTTACCAGTCGCCACGCCGTGCCGACGATCAGCACGGCAAGGAACGTGTTCAACGCGTTCATTGCCGAGAAGTGCGTATGCATGGCGATTCCCTCCGCGCCGCATGATCCGATTGTCCGGGATCGTACATCCTTTCTGCCTCTGCATTCAGTAGCCCGAACAGTCGTTTAGCCGCGGCGCAACAAGAATCGACCCGCCGATTTCAAGAATCGACGGGTCGAATTGTTCCTGACCGAAAATGAATACCCCTATTTTTGCTTTCTGGCAGCCGGCGGGGGCGCTGGAATGCTGGAAATGTACGCTTCACCCGTTAGCTTCCGAACGATCAGAAACTCATACTTTGACCGGTCGAGCGTGGGCAGCACCTCGCGGTAGTGGCGGCGGTTGCCCAGCACCTGCGCCATGCGGTCGGTGTCTTCCTCGTCCTCGGGCGCGAAGACGACCTTCCACCCCGCCTCGCTGTGCATCTGCCGGACCACGCCCGCCGGCCGTTGCGTCGTGGCGACCATCGTCAAGCCCAGGGCGCGCCCCTCGCGGTAGTAGCGGGTGACGATCGTGCGTAGCCGGAGATCCTCGACGAGGTACGCCAGCTCGTCGCAGGCCAGGATCCAATTCGAGTCCGGAACCCACAGCTCGTCGAGCAGCCGCATCACCGACGCGCGTTGCTGCCGCAGCCCGTTCGGATCACCGGGGCGACCCGGCTGTTTCGCCCAGTAGATGACCTGCTTCTTGCCGTACCCGGGCGGCCAGTCCTCGATGATCGGCCACTGCATGTCGGTCAGCGTCTTGTCAGCCGGCTTGGTCGCGAGAATGACGATGTGCGACCCCCGCGCCCGCGCCCGCTCCCGCAAAACCCACTGCTCGAAGTACGACTTTCCCGATCCTGTCTGCCCGTAGATCGACAGATGCTCGGGCATCCGCTTGCCCCGGGGGCGCCCCCACTGGCGGATGAAGTCGGGGCCGAGCGCCTCCCACGGTGCGCGGTCCGGCCACGGCAGCCCCAGCGGTGTGCGCCGGCTAGCCCGCGTACGGGGCGTAACGCTCGTAGTCAACGGGACCCGTCCCCTCGTGATCGTGGGTGTGCTCCGCCTTGTGCTTCATCGCTGCCTTAGCGATCGGTGCGGCAGCGTGCAGCACCTTGATCAGATCGGCGAGCATCGACGTTTGGTGGAACTTCTCGACGAGCGCGGGGGACCGGGCGACCATGTCCGCGATGCCCGCGGCCATCGGTTCAACCTGCTCGTCGGCGACTCCGCCGCAGATTTCGCACGAGAGTCCCCACGTCGCCGCCATCAACTTGAGGTAGACCGCGATCTCGTTTTTGATCTCCTCGCGGACCTTGGCGGGGGTCGCTGTCTTGGGTCCGACCGCCGGCTTGGTCCGCCGGGTCGTCGTCGTCCTGGTCGTCGACCGCCGCCGCGGCGACCGTCCCGGCTCCGGGTCCGGGTCGAGCTGCCCGCCGCCGTCGTCGTCATCGGCGGTCAGCATTGCGTGAACGTCCGGCTCCGACCCCTCGCCCGGCTCCCGGAAAGTAATCCTGTCCATAAGGCTCATTTGGCCGACCCTTCCTGACCGTTTGGGCACATACACTAGCCGCCAATGATCAGCAACCCGCAGAAAAGATCGGGTGCACGTCGCCGCCGAAAGGACGAGGCATGGGCAAGAAGTTGAGCGCAGCCGAGCGCGCGGAGCTGGAAGCGAAGCTGCGCGAGGACGACGAGGACGAGGACGACGACGAGGACGACGACGAGGAAGAGGTCAAGTCGGGTGCGGTCGTCCTGCACGGCAAGGCTGCGGAGCGCTACCTTGCCCGCAGGGAGAAGCGCGCGGCAGCCGGCGGCAAGAAGCCCGACCCGGAGCCGGAACCGGAGCCCGACCCGGAACCTCAAGCAACGCATCGATACTTCCGCTAGGAGGGTCAGCCGTGGCAGTCAAAGGTGCCGACGTGGTCGCGCAGGCACAATCGAAGCTAGGCGCGGCCTACGTTTTCGGTGACGAGGGACCGAACACGTTTGACTGCTCCGGCCTGATGCAGTGGGCGTACAAGCAACTGGGTATCGCGCTGCCCCGGACCACATACGAACAGGTGAAGGTCGGGGCAGAGGTCCCGATCGCGAACATCCAACCCGGGGACCTCGTTTTCAGCACATGGAAATCGAGCGATCCCAACGGGCACGTCGGTATGTACGTCGGCAACAACCAGATCATCAACGCCCCGCATGCGGGGGCGGTCGTTCGGTACCAAACGTTGAGCGACTCCTACCGCACGCACATTACCCACATCCGCCGGGTCCCCGGGGTGGAGGGCGGCCCAGCAGCGGGTATGCCGTCTGCCGCCGCGGCGAACGGCGGAGTGAGCCTCCCCGGGTGGATCCCGAACCCGGGCGACGCGGTCGGCGCGCTGAACAACCTCTCCGCCGCCGCCGGCTCCCTCGCCGAGTCCGCGCAGGCAATCCCCCGCGTCGCCGATCTGATCACAAAGGCGATGCTCCCGAGCAACATTCTTCGCGGAGTGATGTTCATTTTCGGAACCATGATGGTGATAACGGGTATCTGGCGCATTTCCAAGGAGGTCCGGTAATGGAATTCGAGATCAAAGCGGGCGGGAAGTTTAACGTCCTAACGCCCAAAGAATTCACGGACGGGCTTTCCGAAGCCATGAAATCGTGGCGGGCGGAAATGGCGCGCGGCGGAGTGTTCAAGCAACTCCAGCTCTCCGCCTCGACGAACTCCAGCGGGGACCTCGTCATCGGCGGGGACCTGGTCGAGCAGGGCGCCGGACCCGGACCCGGGTTCATGTGGTCCGTCCGCCGGCTCTACGTCTACGGCATGGCCGACGGGGACACCGTGACCGTCTACGTCAACGACGCGAACCCGCGGTCCGCGGTGTGCCCGATCCCGCAAACCTCGCCGTACCGCGGTTTCCACCCGAACGAGCTGGTACTCAAGTCGTCTGACCGGCTCGTCATCGCGGGAACGTCGCTGCCCGTCTCCACCGAGATTGTGGTCACGGGGGCGGTCAAGGAGGTTCCCGAATTCATGTCGTGGGCGATGTGACGTGGGAGACCTCGGAAACCGTGACGCGAAAGGGTTTGCCGACCCGGCGAACCCTGTCATAGCCGGCGGCTGGACATGTCGATTCGACCCGAAGGATCTCCCAGCCGATCAGTTCGAGGTCTACCACATCGCGCTCATCGGACCCGGCGGCAAGGTGTATACGTACATCGATACCGCGTTCTACAGCGTCACCCCGCGCGGCGACGTGAACGAGTATGACCCGAAACAGGCAATGAAGGTCCGCCCCGGACAGACGATTTTCTTCTACTGGAACAACGCAATTGCGATGGCTGCGCCGTACACGACGCCGCAAATCTGGATCTACCTTCGCACCCCGCCTGCGTTTGGATAACACATGGAGCACCGGAAAGGGATTGGAAGACGACCATTGCCCGTCGATCCTCGCATCATCGACGCGCTAGAACGTTCCTACAGGGACGGCACAGAATGCGAAATCCCGGTCTACGCGGAAGACATGACCGGCGACATTACCGCGCTCGTCCGTGAAATCCGGCGAGCAGGGAGACACAATTTCCCGGACCTTTCGACACGGGTCAAACCACCGAAAAGGAAGGGTGGACTACTCCGGTTCTTCCTCCGGGACAAGAACCCGAACCTCTCGCGGAAACGGGACGACGATGGATGAACTCACCGACCCCGCTTTCGAGCGGCAGAACAGCGCGTATCTGCGCTGGTCGCTCACGATCTACTGCGTGCTGTTGCCCGGCTGCCCCGGGGAGCATCACCCCGACTGCCCTCGGTACCCGCCACGGTGGGCGACCACGGACCCCCGCAACCCGGCCACCTGGCCGCAGCCGGCCACGACCCAAAGGGCAGGACACGATGGAACCTGAACTCTCCGAGAATCCCGCACCACAGCCGGCGGAGGAACCCGCCGGCCCGGTTCCGTTGCTCGCCGGGTCGTTCGCCCTCTACGACGACGGACAGGGCGGATTCATCCTCGTCACGAAAACCGTTCAGCAGGGCGTGAACCGCGCGCACATCCCGCGGAAGCTCGTCAAGCTCGGAACCGCGCTGTCCGGCGGCAAAGAGGGCGGCGGATTCTTCGGGAGGCTGGTCGGCGGCGGTGGGTAACAGCGGCTGGACGAACGATGATCTCGACACCATCGTGCTACCGCCGGGCGCGCTGCCGGGACAGACCCGCATCGTCATCGGGCCGGATCTGCCGCCGCCCCTGGATACCTACCTCGTCGCCGGGTTGTACCCGTACAACGATGGGATCATCTTCTACAGCGCGACCCCCACCGACGATGACTATCTGTTCCTGTGTCAGGTGCAATTCCCCGGCACACATCAGGTGCACTTCGGGGCAGTCATCAACGGCGCGGTGTCGGAGGTGTCCACGGGCAACCCCCGCGCGTTCAAATGGGCGTTCGGCGGCGGCGGGGACTTCTTCTCAGAGTTCGTCGGGACATACTTCCGGTTCGGGCAGACGGTCGAACCGGACAGCTTCGAACCCGACCCGATCCTGTTGCCGTCAGGTACGGCAATGGGTTGGGGCGTGACCGCAGTCGGCAACACGCCCACCGGGTCCATCACGACCAACGGGGCAGAAACCGCGCTGACAACCGCAGCGTGGAATCTGGCGGGCACGGAGCCGGTATTCGTCGGGGTCCCCAACCACGTGTACCGGGTGAAGTGGAAAGGCAATATCTTCGTCTCCGGCGGGGTCATCGCAACCACGTTCGGCACGGTGCGAATCCGGATCGGCCAGCAGAGCACCACCGGCACAATCGTCTGTCAGTCGTACGTGGAAGCGCGGACGAACCTCGCGACGTTCACCGACGAGGGCGAGGGTGTCTGCTGGTACACCGGGACCACCGTGCAGAACATCCGCCTCTCACTGACGTTGCAGAGGACAGCCGGCACCGGGACGAACCTCAACGTGGCCAGCGATTCGGCAGCGCAAATCGTCGTCGAGATTGAAGACCTCGGGAACCGTGACTATCTCCCACAATGGGATGGAGTGGAGGTGCCATTTACATGAGGGTTGCAGGGGCAGTACTCGAATTCCACGCCGAACTGAAATCGACGTTCACGCGGGCAGCTCCGCCGGCTACGTCCCCGAACGAGTGGGGGACGTACGGCGACGCGCTGCACGATCCGACGTCGGACCACTCACCGAAGGATTTCCCGGGGTGGGGCGATGACATCTGCACCGCCGGGGACTTCCCCAACCGGCCAGACCTCGGACTCGACGCGTTCGCCGTGCTCGACGCGGTCCGCCAGTCCCGGGACCCGCGGGTCAAATACGGCATCAGCAACGACCGGATGTTCTCCAGCTACACCAGCTCGTCCGGGGTCCCGCCGTACGTGTGGCGCCCCTACAACCCGACCGACCCCCGCCGAGACAAGCACCTCACCCACGGGCACCTGTCCGTGGTCGGCGACGCGCGGGCAGACTCCCGCGCCCCCTGGCAGATCGGAGCCGATGTGAACCTCACCGACCCGCTTGACATCGTCCTGTTCGAGGTCCCGGCCAAGGAGAGCGGACTCACGCTCCCCACGGTCGAGCGCATCAACGTCCACGCGGCACTGACCGGCTCCTACCGCCGGTCGTACCTCGCGATGCGGTACAGCGCGCAGCTCCTCGCGATGGGCGTTGCCGACGAGGCACGCGACAATGCCACCCTCGCCGCGGTCCGCGCCCTGGTCGTCGCGACCGGCGGGGACCCGGCGCCGATCCTGGAAGCGATCGAGCGCAGCCGCTCCGAGACGCTGTCCGGGGTCGCTCATCTGCTCGACACCGTCGAGCACCTCGAAACGCTCGTGCGCCGGCAGGCGGCAGCGATGGCAGCCGCGGGGGTTGCCCTCGACCAGGCCGACGACGAGCCGAAGTCATGAGCAAGGTCCCGAGCAACCTCCCCGGACGGATGTGGATCCTCTGCAACTGGGCGGAGTGCTCCGCCGATGCCGACGACCGGTATCAGGCGAGCGTGCGCCGCGAGGCACACGACAAGGGCGAGGCACGGTGGGCGAAGTTCAATCGAGCTCGACTGCGGACCATCTATTTGTTCTGCTCCGAGCGACACGCGCTGTACTGGCGCAACAGTGTGGTGGACAACAACAATCTGCCGTCCGGGTCACGGGGTACGATCCTCTGACCGCCGCACCTACCGGCCATGCTTCGGAGCAACCCCCCTCGCAATCCGCAACCCACGCCCCGCGGCGAAGCGAGACGCTCCGGCACATGTAGGCGGTTCGGGCGGGACCGGTTCTCCCTACGGTCCCGCCCGGTCACCCGAACGGCCGATAAATCGACCCCCCAATTTTCGGGCGCGGTCCAGTAACCTCGGGTCATGGGTCGTCGATGGTTCGTACTGGAGCAGACGCTCGCAACCGGTGAGGTCCGCGAGATCTCCCGCCACTGGCGGGAACGCACCGCACGCCGATGGGCCGACGTGCTCAACGGCAGAGTGGAATTCCTCGCCCGCATCGTGACCGTCCTCCCGGACGTCAAGTACTACGCGGAGCACACCGCCCGCCTGTACTACGTCCGGTCGTCCGCAGAGATCGAGCAAGCGGGAGCGCGACAGTGAAGACCATCAAACCGAAGGCACGGTGCCGCGAGTGCGGTTGGCGCGGCACGGTCAACGATGACGGCACCATCCGCAAGCACCCCGAGCGAGACAAGTTCGGCGCCCCGGTCGCCGACGTCTGCACGGGGTCCCGCCGGCTGCCCCACGGCACGCCGGAACCATCCCCCCGAGAGGACGCAACGTGCTGAGCAAGGATTGCCTCCCGTTACTCCTGTGGACCCTCGCAGGCGTCGGGTTCACGCTCACCGAGCAAGAAATGATCATCTGCGACAATTGCGGGTTCCCGGTCGGCAACGCCACGAACAGCCTCGGCATGCTCGTTGACGGCTGCGTCCGGCACGCTGAGCGGCACGCTGAGCCCCGCATCGCTCCCCCGGCATACCTCAACGACACCCCCACACCCGCGGGCGGCTGGTTCGCCGCTCGCCCGCGGTACGACGTCCCCCCGGCGTACCTCATCCTCGTGCCCGGTCGGCCCGTCGTCGTCGAGAGCGACCCGCAAGAGGCGTGCGTGATCGCTGCGAGCCTCGACCCCGATGGTGCGCGCGTCATCGGCCCGGTCCCCGTGTTCGCCGACTTCACGACCCCGCAGCCGCCGGCTGTCGGCAAGTACGCGCGCGGGATGCTCCGCGCGCTGCCGCCGGTCGGACCGATCACCACGGCGGAGCTGGACGACATTCCCAGCCCGCGGGAGCGGGAGCTTGCCGCAGAGGACGACGCGCGCCGCGCGGCGGAGGTGCCCGCATGACCTCCGTCGCTGCGTTCCTCGCCGGGATGGTTTCCGGCGCTGTGCTCGTGTGGGGGTACTTCGCTGTGCGGTACGCCCGCCCGGCCCGGCCCGCCCGCCCGCGCCCGGTCAAGCCGGGCACGCCCGTGGTCACCGTCGAGATCGGTCGCCACCGTCCCCCGGTCCGCAACGAGTGGAACGACCACGACGACGGCCGGACGAGCTTCACCGTCCCGCCCGCCCCCGACGACGCAACCGCGTTCATCATCCGCAACGAGCCGGGGCGGTATGCATGAGCGTCAGTCAGGAAGTGATCGGCGCGTTCATGCTGAACACGGTGTTGATCGCGCTCAACGACACGCGCGTCTTCGAGGCTGCGCAGGACGGGGAGCGGAGCCTCCTCGTCGCCCCCCGGGGGCTGCCGTGGCGGGGACGATTCCGGCTCACCCTGGAACCGGTCGGCGACCACGACCCCGCCGTCATGGCAGCGATCGAGGCGGCCGAGCGTGGCTGATCAGTACATCGTGCGCCCCGCCCCGCAGGGCGACGGGGACGAGCCGGAAGGAGAGGACGTCGTTCCCCTCGGGCTCATGGGGGTTCAGATCGGTACCGCGTACTTCGAAGATCACGAGTGGCAGGCGCTCGGTTTCAAGAGCGACCCCGGCCCGTTCGCGTCCGCCACGATGAGCCTTGCGCTCATCGGGACCCCGGCCGTCTACCAGTTGCCGATGATGCTTATCGATGTCACCGCGGCAGCCCTGCTCATCGAGTCACTGACCGCAGAGTTTGATCATCAGGGGATGGGCGCCCGCCTCATCGCCGAGATTGACCAGGTCCGCGCGTGCGCACGCACGGCAGGAAGGTACAACGACAAGACATGAACACGCTTCGATACATTGATGAGATCGGCATCGAGTGGCTGGTAAACACCGACCACATTCTCCGCGTGGTCTTCTCCAAGGGGACCACGTCGGACGGATTCCACGTCGCAACGATCCTGCTCACGAACACTGAGCGGGTCATCGTCCAGGACAAGAGCCGGGACCGCTTGGAAGCGCTCGTGCACGGGGGCGAGCAGGGCGCCCGAAACTACGACTACACCCTCCAGGCGGGCAAGGGGATCAACGACGCCCTTGCCCGCGGCGAGGAACCCGGCGGCTACAGCATCGAGAGCGATCGCTACATCATCCTGCTGCACTGTGGGCACTGGATCACCGCCGTTGCCCCCGGGACCGAACCTGAGGGGTTCTGGTGGTGCCAGACGGACCCGGAGCTTCACGGGCTGCAGCCGGCGGCGCGCGAGGCGGACACCGGCCGTGAGGCGGTCATCGCGATGTGGGAGACCCGGTCGTGAGCCTCGGACTGCCGCCGGTGACGACGGAGCTGCCCTGTCAACGGGACCTCGGCGGCTGCGGAGCACTCGCGGGACAGCCGTGCAAGCCGGGTTGCCGGAACCTGGCGAAGCATCAGAACAAGGTGTGGAAGCCGGACTTCTCCGGGGTCGCCGCGGGCATGGTCAAGATTGCCCTGGTCGAGATCGAGGAATGCGACCAGCAGGACCCGCCGAACTACGAACGCCGCTACGAGCTTGTATGGATGGCGGTCTATTTCGCGACGCTGGCCGGACTCAAAACCGGGGTCGCCCTCGACCAGGCAGACCCAGACTGGCCGGTCGTCTACATCGAGCTGCCGACCGGCCAGGTCAGTTGGCACGTCCCCGCCCACGAGACCCCGTGGGACAAGCACACGACGGAGGAGAAGTACGCGCGCTGCCGGGCATGGGAACCGGACGTAGCCGGCGGCAAGACACACCCGAACGGCTGAGCCGAAACCGGACAAACGTTCGGCTACAGTTGTGATCCACGAGCCGCGGGCGGGGGGTCCGGGGAACGGGGGGTGAGTGATGGCGACCGCACCGACGAGCGATTTCCGGGTACACCGCGTGACTGTTGCCGCGGGAATCCTGGCAGTCGTGGGGGTCCTCGGTGCGGTCGTCATCCTCAGTTTGGCGGGCAAATCCCCGACCGACATTGCCGCCCTGTTCGCCGTGACAGCGCCCCTCGTCGCCGCCGTGCTCGCAGCCCTGGACAAGCTGTCCAAAAACCTCGACGAGACACGCGAGCAGACCAGTACGCTCGCCGTGATCGACCACCGTACGAACGGGCAGCTCGATAGCCGCATCGGCTCCGCAGTCGATGCAGCGCTAGCCCGTAGGTTCGGCACCACCCCACCCGCAACCCCCCCGATGGAGACCCCGTGAGCGACTGCCGTTGGTGCAACCGTTGCAACAGCCCGTTTTCGACCGACGACCCCGACGCGCGGAAGTTCGGCGTTGAGGAGCCGGTCATGCAGGACAACATCAAGCGCGGCACCGTGACGATCGAGCGCGACGCGTGCGGGCGGTGCATGCGGGCGGAGCGTCGCGCGGCGGAAGAGAGCCGGCTCGCCCTGGAGGCGCAGGAGCGCGGGGACGCTCCGACCGTCGTTCACGCGGAGCACCAGCACTGATGAGCGGGCACGCTGGGCTGACGGTCGACACGATCACGTGGACCTGCGAGGCAGCCCCCGTGCAGGCTGAGGGAACTCTCAGCGACGGACGGCCGTTCTACTTCCGCATCAGGCACCGGACCGTGTCGCTCGATGTCGACGACCGCCCGGCGTACTGGTTCGTGCTCGCCTCGCCCGACGACGACCCGGACCCGCACAAGCTGTCCTACGTGGAGCCGGCTCACGCCCGCGCACTGCTGGACTGGCTTGTGTCGGAGCTGTGTACGGGCTGTGACCACACCCCGCGCGGACTGAACGCTCTCAGTCGATGAGCAACCGATGTATGCCACAGGTGGGCCGGGAAGCCTTGCGCAGCAAGGCAAACCGGTCCACCGTCCAACGTGGACAGTCCCGTGTGGACATCGACACCGGTTAGGGAGCCGAAGGCGACCGTCTCTCCCCCGGGGCGCGCCAGCGCCCCGGGG
>Ga0068862_100002240_pt1 | contig 17338 bp, 17 predicted proteins | sample KBSSwiS52_FD_66598 | JGI IMG/M metagenome (GOLD analysis project Ga0068862, IMG submission 66598) | Switchgrass rhizosphere microbial communities from Kellogg Biological Station, Michigan, USA - KBS Switchgrass S5-2 | ecosystem: Host-associated > Plants > Roots > Rhizosphere > Soil ... | reverse complement strand
TGCTCGGGATCGAGTTTGCGGCGCAGGCGGGAGGCGTGGGAGTCGAGGGTGCGGGTCTGGCTCGGGTTGCGGAAGCCCCAGGCCGCCTGCAGCAGCTCCTGCTTGGAGAAGACGCGGGTCGGGTCGCCGGCGAGGACGCGGAGCAGGGTGAACTCCTTCTTCGCCAGCCGCACCTCGCGGCCGGCGACGTTGACCCGCCGCCGGGCCGGATCGACGATCAGCTCGCCGATTCGGGTCGGCCCCTCGCGGCGCGGCTCGCGGCGGCGCAGAACGGCGTCGATGCGGGCGCGGAGCTCGCCGTGGACGAAGGGCTTGACGAGATAGTCGTCGGCGCCGGCTTCGAGGCCGCGGATGCGGTCGATGTGGTCGCCGCGGCCGCTGAGGACGATCACCGGCAGGCCCGGGTCGAAGCGCTTCTCGATCCCGTCGGCTGCGCGAATCTCGCGCAGGACGTCGAGCCCCGAGGCGTCGGGCAGGGAGAGGTCGAGGAGCAGCAGGTCGGGCTGGTTGAAGCGGCAGTGGCGCAGGGCGTCGGAGGCGCTCGGCGCCGGCAATACCCCGTAGCGATCGGCGAGCAGATGGTCGCAGAGCAGCTCCAGGGTGCGCGGGTCGTCCTCGCAGACGACCAGGCGGGCGATCTCGTGGCGAGCGGGCAACATCAGCCTCCCCAAGTCGGCACCGGCGCCGACTCTCCCCCCTGCCGCGCCGGCCGCTCGAGGACCATCTCCGCACCTTGCTGGTAAGCGATGCGCCGCGGCGCCACCGCGAGGCGCTCAGCGAGCAGGTTGCCGCGGCGGTCGAGGAAGTGGAGGTCGAGCGCGAAGCGCATCCAGAAGGTGTGGACGCAGGCGCAGCCGGGCAGCAGCAGACCCGGCTGCGCCTCCTCGCGGTCAAGGCCCGCGAGGCCGAGCAGCCGCGCCCGCCGGTCGACGGCGACCGGGAAGCTAATCCCGCCGACCTCGGCGCGGGGCAGCCGGCTCAGTCTCTTCGCGTCCACCCCACTACAAGTCGGGGCCGTTCGTGAACTCTCCCCCCACCTCCGTGCCAAAAGTCCTTCAAAGTGCAACCGGGCGTTCAGAGACACGCACGAACAGGCACGTGATTACGATGCTTGGCAGGATCATGCACCTGCTCGCGCCGGGCTTGCGCGGGTGGGATGGGCTTCAACTCAAATGGATAAGAAAACGACCCGCAGAGGGAACTACGAGTCTGGTTCGGACTACGTCCTCGAGTACGGCGAGCTCCGCTTCGCCTTCAACGAGGAGGACTTCGCGCAGCGGGTCGAGCAGGCGGCCGTCAAGCTCGCCTTCGTCGACCAAGGGCTGAGCCGGGAGGAGCTCGACGACCTCCTCGACCTCGCGGTCAGCGGCGAGATCGCCGAGCCCAGCTCACGGCTCGGCGAGCACATCAACGAGAACTGGGAGGACCTGGTCGGTCCCGCCAACCGCAGCCTCGTCCACTGGATCCGCCGCCTCGTCTTCCGCGGCGCCTGGCTCGACCAACGGGTCAAGGAGGGCGAGCTCGACGTCGTCTTCGACGAGCGCACCCAGACCTTCGGCTATGTCCAGCCGGACCGCAGCGACGAGCTGATCGAGCTCTCCAAAGAGCCGAGCTGGCGTCGCATCGCCTACCGGCGCTAGAACGACCCGCGCTTCTCCGCCGCCGCAGGTCTTGCCGCCGCCAAGCCATTCAGCGCGGCGGCAAGGGCGAAGAGCCCAACCGCGGTGAGCAGGAATTCACCCGGCGCCGCGGGATAGGGTCCCGCCCGTGCCCGTCCCGCTCGCCGAGCTGATCGGCAACGCCCATGCCTTCGAGGACCTCGAAGGCTTCCGCCAGGGGATCCCCGCGTTGCTGCGCGAATTCGTCCCCGCCGACGTCGCCGCCTACAACGAGATGGACGCCGATCCGAACGGCACCTGGTGGACCACTGACCCGCACCTGACGGTCTCCCCCGAGCTGGTCGAGCGCTTCACCGAACTGGCCGGCGAAAACCCGGTGCTCGCCTACGTGCGTAAGACGCGCGACGGCCGGCCGCGCCGGATCTCCGACTTCCTCAGCCGCAGCGAGTACCACCGACTGCCGCTCTACCGCCGTTTCTACGGACAGATCAACGCCGAGTACCAGGTGGCGCTCACTCTGCCCTCGCGCCCGCCGGTCGTGATCGGACTGGCGCTCACCCGCTCGCAGTCGGACTTCACCGATCGCGAGGTGCGGCAGCTGGCGCTGGCGCGCCCGCACCTGATCCAGGCCTACCGCAACGCCGAGCTGGCCGCGGCTCGCGAGGCGACGATCGGGGCCCTGGAAGCCGGCCTCGAGCAGGTCGGCACGGCGGTGATCGTCGCCGACCGCCACGGCCGCGTCGACATGGCGACTCCGACCGGGCGGCGGCTGCTGGCCGGCGGCCTGGGAGGCCCCAACAACCGGCTCTCCGTGGAGCTGATCGAGCGGCTGGCGGCCCGGCGCGAGGCCGGCACCCTCGCCAGCGAGCCGCTCCTGGTGGACCACGGCGACAGCGTGCTCTCGCTTCGTGTCCTCCGCGGCCCCGAGGGCGGCAGCGAGATGCTGGTGATCGAGCCGGAGACGAGCGGTCTCAGCGTGCCGGCGCTGGAGAACCTGGGACTGACCCGCCGCCAGGCCGAGGCGCTGCGCTGGATCGCCCTCGGGCGCAGCGGCCGCGACGCCGCCGAGCGAATGGCGGTTTCGCCGCGCACGGTCGAAAAGCACCTGCAGGCGGCGTACGCGAAGCTCGGCGTCGGCAGCTCCTCCGAGGCGGCGGCGACGGTCTGGGCGGCGGTCGGCGTGCGCCTTCCGTAGGCCGGCGTGCGTCTTCCTTGAGGCGGAGCGGTTAGGAGGAGGGGCGCTCGAGCGCCGCGACCACGGTCAGCGAGCCGCCGCCAGCGCCGGCCTGGGCGCGGCCGGCGTCGAAGAATTCCTTCGCCGCCTCGGCGTCGCCGTAGGCCTCGGCGAGGCGGGTCAACGAGTCGACCAGGAGGAAGACGTCCTCACCGTTGCCGGCGCGGGTGGCGGCCTGGGCGAGCGCGTCCGAGGCGTGCCGGGGCTGACCGGCGGCGACGATCTCGGCGGCGGGCGCGTCGCGGCGCCAATCGGCCAGCTCCTCCGGAGTCGGGTCGATCAGCAATGCCACCGGGTCCGGGCCCTTCGAGTCGTCGGCGATGTCGTGGGCGACCGCCCGCAGCAGCATCGTGCAGGCCTCGCGCGTCTCGGCGTAAAGGAGAGCCTGGCGACCGGCCTCCGGCGGAAGCAGCAGTCCCTGCAGGGTGACCTCCTGCTTGCCGCGGCGGCCGAAGCGGCGGCGCCGGCGGCGGCGCGGCCGGGGGGCCTCACCGGCATCCGCGGCCGCGGCGGGCGGCGGAGTGCGGGCCGGTTCGGGCGCCGCTTCGCGTTCGGGCGCCGCTTCGCGTTCGGGCGCCGGTTCGCGCTCGGGGGCGATCTCGGGACGGTCGCGCCGCTGTCGGGGCGCCTCGCCTTCTTCTTCGCGCTCGCTCGCGTCCTCGTCGGGACCACCGTCGCCGCGCGGGCGCCGGCGCCGCCGGCGACGGGCCGGGCGCTCCTCGCGCTCGCGCTCCTCCCCGCTCGCGCTGGCGCCGCCCGCCGAACCGCCGTCGCCGTCGCCGTCGCCGTCGGAAAGCTGGTCGATCAGCTCGCTGCGGGAGAGCATTCGGTAGCGCTCGATCCCGGCGTCGGCGGCGAGCAGGTGGAGGTCGGACAGGTGCTTGGCTTCGAGCTCGGTTTTGGTCATCGACCGCAGGTTATTTCAAGCGGTCCTCCGGGACGACCCAGGGTCCCGGGTTGGCGCTTCAGGCAGCGCGGGCAGCGCGGGCGGGGTCGATTCCCTCCGCCACGGCGGCCTCCGGCCAGGCCTCGGCCGCCGCCTCAACCTCGGCCGCCGACCAGCCCAGCTCCTCGCCCAGCACCGTTGCCACCGGCCGCACCGACTCGGCGTCGCGCAGCTGCGGCGCCGACAGCAGGCCGAGCCGGGTGCGGCGCAGCAGCACGTCGGCGACGCTCTGCGCCTGCTCGTGGCGGGCGGCGATCGCCACCTCGGCCAGCAGATCGGGACGGCCGGGGACGATCGGCGCCGCCAGCTCCGGCCGCTCGGTGGCCAGCATCAGCACTTTGCGGGCGGCATGGCCGTAGCGGAAGGCGAGCTGGGAGAGCGAATCCTCCCCCACCGCCTCGGGTCCTTCCAGGTCGGCCGGGCGAGCCTCCATCCCCAACGGGATCTCCGCGGTGTGGCAGGGGGCGTCGCGGCCGCCGCGCTCGACCAGCCGGTCGACGGTCTGCTTCGCCATCCGCCGCCAGGTGGTCAGCTTGCCGCCGGTGATCGTCAGCATCCCCGAGCTGGTCTCGTAGAGCTCGGCCTTGCGCGAAATGTCAACGGACTTGCGCGGATCGCCACTGGAGATCAACGGCCGCACCCCGGCGTAGGCCCCGACCAGGCTCGACTCGGTCAGCGAGGTGCCGAAGTAGGTGTTGACCGCTTCCAACAGGTACTCGATGTCGGCCTCGGGGGGGCGCGGCACGGTGATGTCGCCGTCGTAGTCGTTGTCGGTGGTGCCGACCAGGGTGCGGCCGTACCAGGGCAGCGAGAAGATCATCCGCCCTTCGCCGGCCGGGACGATGCAGGCGGCGCGGCCCATCGGCAGGTCGGCGCCGTCGAGCAGGATGTGGGTGCCGCGGCTCGGCGCGATCCGCGGCACGTCCTCCTCCTCGACCACCTCGGGCCGGATCAGGTCGGCCCAGACGCCGGTCGCGTTGATGACGTTGTCGGCGTGGACCTCGAGCCGCTCGCCCGAGCCACTCTCGACGAAGGCGACCCCTTCGGCGCGGCCGTTCTCGGTCAGCACCTCGGTGACCTCGGCGCCGTTAAGGCTGAGTGCGCCGAACCGTTCGGCCTCGCCGAGCACGGTGAGGACGAGGCGGACGTCGTCGGTCTGGCAGTCGTAGAACATGTAGGCGTCGTTCGGTTCGCGCGCTGTCAGCGCCGGCACCAGCTCCAGCACCTCGTCGCGATCGATCGTCCGGTGGCGGTCCGGAGACCAGTAGAAATCCTCGTCGCCGTCGTGGGAGGCGCGCATCTCGCGGCGGCTGCGGCCGACCCGCGTCGTCGCCATCACGTCGTACATGTTGAGCCCGATCCCGACTTTGCGGTCGCGGCGGTCCTCGCCGAAGCTGGCGACCAGGAACGGGGTCGGGTAGACGAGGTGCGGCGCCAGCTGGACCATCAGCTGGCGCTCGAGCAGCGCCTCGCGGACCAGGCCGAGGTCGAAGTTCTGCAGGTAGCGGAGGCCGCCGTGGACCATCTTCGAGGAGCGGCTCGAGGTCCCGAGCGCGTAGTCGCCGCGCTCCAGCAGGGCGACCGAGTAGCCGCGCGAGGCGGCGTCGAGGGCGACGCCGGCGCCGGTGATGCCGCCGCCGATCACCACCACCTCGAAGCGCTGGCCGGCGATCTCCTCGATCGCGCGGGCGCGGCTCAGCATCGGGCCCCCCTCCCCATCTCTCCTCGCCCCCGCATCGGTCGACGCCCCCGCATCACTCGAGGAAGGTGATGGTCGCGGCGGCGGGACGCTCGGGTACCGGGCGCTCCTGGCGCGGGTGGCCGAGGTGCAGGAGGCCGACCGAACGCTCCTCGGGCGGCAGACCGAGGGCGGCGCGACCCGGCTCGGCGCGCAGCAGGCCGGGCGTCCGCCAGTAGCCGGCGAGACCGCGGGCATGGGCGGCGAGCAGAACGATGTAGGAGGCGACGGCGGTCGCGTGCAGGTCCTCCTCGTCCTGGACCGGGTCGCCAGCGAGGCGGCAGGTGACGGCGACCAGGGTCGGGCAGCGGTCAAGCTTGGCGGCGCCCTCCGCCCCGGCCGCCTGCTTCAACCGCGCCAGCGACGCCGGGCCGACGACGCGGAAGCGCCAGGGCACAGTCAAGTTGTGGTTCGGCGCCCAGTCGGCGAGTTCCAGCAGTTCCTCGAGCTCGGCCCGGCTCAGCGGCTCGTCGGTGAATGCCTTGTGGGTGCGGCGAGTGCGGATCGCGGTCTCGACGTCCATGCCCACAGTCTGCCTCAGAGGCCGTAGCGCCAGCGCATCCAGCCGCGGCGGGCGGCCCAGCCGACGCCGAAGAGGAGGCAGCCGGCGAGCAGACCGGTGAGGATCGAGACCGCGACGCCGCCCGAGCCGCCGCCGCCGTCGCCGGCGTTCTCGGGCTCAGTCGTGCGCTGGGACTTGTTGCCGGTGCCGGCAGGGGATTCGGCCGATGGTGGTTTCAGGCCGATGCCTTCATCTGCTTCGGGCGCCGGCTCGCCCGGCGCGGACGGGACGGCCTGGCTCGGCGCCACTCCCTCCTGCGACGACCCGGGGTTGCCACCGCTCGCGCCCGGCGATGGAGTCGCGTTCGATTCGGGCGAGACTCCGGGGAGCGCGCCCGGCGGCAGGCCGCCGCTGTTGCTCGGGCTGGCCGGCGGCGGCGTGACCGGCGGCGCGGTAGGTGGCGGCGACTGAGGCTTGGGCGCCGGTTCGGCTGCCGGCACGTCGGCGATCGGGAACGGCGTTTCGGTGGCGGCGGCGAGCACCTGGGCGGTGGTCCAGACCGGCGACTGGTTGGCGACCAGCGACGAGGTGCCGTTGCCGGGGATCGCGTAGCGATAGTGGCCGTCGGGCTGCTGGTTGACGGCGAGGTAGTCGAACGGGGTGTCGCCGGCCGGCTTGAAGGAGGACGGGTTGCCGCCGGCGGCGATGATCCCCTGCACCGCCCAGGCGGTCGACTGGGTGTTGACCGGGAAGCCTTCGCCAAGCGGGAAGCCGCCGTTGGTGCGCTGGCCGTTGCGCAGGAAGTTGAGGCCACGCTGGGCGGCCTTCGAGCCGGCGAGTGCCTGCATCGCCGCACCGGTGCCGTCGCTGGTGCTGGGCGAGCCGGGGGTGTCGCCCCAGCCGCCGTCGTCGTTCTGCACCTTGCGCAGCCAGGCGGCGGCCGGTTCGGCCGAGCCAGGGGCGCCGGCGGCGCGGAGAGCGAGGATCGCGTAGGCGGTCGAGCCGGGCCAGCCTTCGAAGGAGCCGTTGTCGCGGCGTTTGTCGGAGAGTTCGGCGACGAGGTTGTGGCCAGCGAAATTGCGCGGGTCGATACCGGCCCCGCTGAGGGCGAGGATCGTGCGGGCCAGGGCGCCCGGGCTCTTCAACGAGCCGACGTGGGCACGCAGGTAGTCGACCGGCGAGCTGCCGCCCTTGGCGACGTCGAGCGGATTGACGCCGGCGGCCTCGAGCCCGAGCATCGTCCAGTCGGTGGTCGCGGTGCCGGAGTCGTCGCCCGGCGAGTCGCCCCAGCCACCGTCACTGTTCTGTACGGATTCGAGCCACTTAATTGCGTCTTTCGGGGCGGCGTGGGCCGGCGCCGGCAGCAGGGCGGCAAGCGCAAGCAGGACGATCGAGGCCGCCGTCGCGCCGCCGCGCATCCCAGGGGCGAGGCGTCCGCGGCCCGGCGGCGGGCCCTCGCCGCCGTCTCCGGCTCCGCCGGAATCGCCGCCCCCGGCTTTGCCCGCGACGCCGTCGCGCCGTGACCATTCGAAGCGCTCGCGGAAGCGGACCAGCATCCGCAGCATCGCCGGGCCGGCGATCAGGGCGAAGACCACGTTGGCGGCGGCGTGGGCAGCGTCGAAGGGGATCGCCCGCCCCTCGAGCACGCCGAAGCGCTCGAGCGACAGCTCGCCTCCGTAGGTCGCCATCAGGGAGAAGTTCAGCAGAGCGCCGTAGGCGACCCCGGCCAAGCCGCAGACCGCGGCGAGCACGAAGCGGTTGGTGTTGCGGCCACCGAGCGCGAGGGCCGCGCCGAGCACCCCGCAGAGTCCCCAGCCGGCCATCTGCCACGGCGTCCACGGGCCCTGGCCGAACCAGAAGTTGGAGACCAGCGCGGCGAGGGCGCCGACCGCGAAGCCGGGGGCGCCGCCGAGCGCGTAGCCGGCGAAGATGACGATGTCGGTGGTCGGCTTGACGTTGGGGAAGGCGGCGAAGGCGATGCGGCCGGCGATCGCCAGGGCCGCCAGGGCCGCGACCAGGGCGACCACCTGCGCCGGCGGGCGCGAGCGCTCGTACCAGGCGAAGCCGCCGAGGACGACGCCGGCGATGATCAGGAAGCTGGCGAGCTCCCAGCTCACCGCGGCTCCCCCTCGGAGGGGCCGAGCAGCGCCGCGGCGCCCTGCTCCGGGGTGACCACGCCCGGCAGGTCGAGGACGCGGGCGACCTCGGTGGCGAAGTACCAGCCGCCGGAGAGGATGTCGGCGGCGGGCCCGTCGGCGATCACGACGCCGTCGCCGAGGAGGACGACGCGGCTGGCAAAGGCGGCGGCGAACTCGACGTCGTGGGTAGCGACGACGACGCCAGCGCCGCCGCCGACGAGGCGGCAGATCAGGCCGACGAGATCGTCCTTGCGGCCGCGGTCCATGCCGCGGGTCGGCTCGTCGAGGGCAACGAGGCCGGGCAGGCGGTCGCCCTCAATGCGACCGGCGAGGGCGATCGCCAGGGCGAGGCGCTGGCGCTCGCCGCCCGAGAGGTCGCGGGGGTCGGCGTCGAGGGCGTGCTCGAGCCCGACCGCGGCGAGGGCCGCCTCCCCGACCTGGCCGGGGAGCTCCTCGGCGACCCGCTCGCGGACCAGGTAATCGCCGGGGTTCTGGGTGAGAAGGGCGATTCCGGCGGGGGTCTCGACCTTGCCGGCGACCGGGTCGAGCAGACCGGCGGCGGTACGGAGCAGGGTGCTCTTGCCGGCGCCGTTGCGGCCCATCAGGGCGACGCGCTCGCCGCGGCCGACCACGATGTCGATCCCGCGCAGCACGTCGACCATCTCCTCACCCTGCTCGCGCTCAATCCACAGGCCTTTGGCCGCGAAGACCGGGGAGCTTGATGACCCCGGGGGGCGAGGCGGCGCCCCCCGCGCCTTCCCCGGGTGGGGGACAGGGGTGATTGGGGCGGCGCCGCCGGCGACCCCGAATCCGCCGATCCCCGCCGCGTCAAGCGCCCGTCGCGCCGCGCGCACGCCGACCGGCAGCGGCTCGAGACCGGCAAGCGAGAAGAGCCGGGCGGCGGGCGTCTCCAGCGCCGGGTCCGCCGCCTGGGCCCAGCCGAGGAACTCGGCCGGAGCGCCGTCGAAGCCGATCCGGCCGCCCTCCATCGCCACCACCCGGTCGGCGGCGGCAAGGCAGCGCTCGAGCCGGTGTTCGGCCAGCAGCACCGCCACCCCCCACTCCTCGTTCAGCCGCCGCAGCAGCCAGATCAGCTCGTCGCCGGCGACCGGGTCGAGCTGCGAGGTCGGCTCGTCGAGCAGCACCAGCCGCGGTCGCGTGACCAGCGCCGCCGCCAGGGCAACCCGCTGCAGCTCGCCGCCCGAGAGGGTGTCGACGGCGCGCTCGAGCAGGTGCGGGATTGCCAGCGCCAGCGCCACCTCCTCGACCGCCCGGGCGCGATCCGCCGCCGCATCGCCGCGCAGCTCGAGCGGCAGCTCCAGCTCGGCCGCGACCGTGGTCGAGACGACCTGCGTCTCAGGATCCTGGGCGACATAGCCGACCGCGGCGGCGAGCTCGCCGGGACCGGCGCTGAGCGCATCGAGGCCGGCGACCGTCACCGAGCCCTCGATCTCGCCGCCGTGGAAGTGGGGCACGAGGCCGCAGGCCGCTTTCAGCAGCGTCGACTTGCCCGAGGCCGAGCGCCCGGCGAGCAGGGTGAACTCGCCCGGCGCGACCGCTACCGAAACCTCGCTCAGCGCCGCTCGCTCGGAGTGCGGGTAGGCGTAGCCGAGCCCCTCGACCGCCAGGGCCGGCGGCGCGCCGCGGCGGATCGCCAGCTCAGACACGCCCCGCCTCCAGCGCCGCCGCTCGCCGGCCGCCGCGGAGCGCGGCGCGTGCACGTCTCCGCGGCCGTCGCCGCAGCGGTGCCAGGCCGCTGACCGCGACCAGGCTGGCGAGCGCCAGCGTCGCCGCGCTCAGCCCGACCTCGATCGTCGGGTAGGTCTGGAAGTCGTCGGCGCCGGCAACCTTCGCCGCAATCGCCGCGACCAGCACCACCGCCCCCACCAGGTAGAAGCGGCGGTCGTAGCGCGAGCGCTGGCGCCGCCGCTCCGGCCGCGGCGCGTCGAGGCTGTAGCCGCGGAGCTCGAGCGTCGCGGCGACGTCGACCGAGCGGTCGAGCGAGCCGGCGAGCAGGCGGCGGGCCAGCGCCGCCCTTCCCACCGCCGCCGCCCCCGGCCCCCGCAGCGCCGCCGCGTCGCGCAACCGCGCCGCGTCGGCCGCAGCCACCGGGACCAGCCGCGAGACGAGCGTCGCGGTCAGCGCCGAGCGCCCGGCCAGCGGCCGCAGCGCCCGCAGCACCCGGTCCGGGTCGACGCAGGCGGAGTAGACGGCGAAGAGGGCCAGCGCGACCGCCGCCCGCAGCCCGATCACCGCGCCCGCCGCCAGCGCCTCGAGGGTGATGTCGACCCGGCCGAGCAGCGGCCACTCGCCGAGCCGGGCGAGCACCGTCTCACCGCGGTCGACCACGAGCGCATTGACGACGACGATCAGCAGCGCCAGGGCCAGCCCCATGCGCAGCGCCACCTGCACCGCCCGACCGGCCCCGGCGATCAGGCCGGCGGCGACCGCCGCCACGCCCGCGGCGAACAGAACCAGCGGGCTCGAGTAGAGGAAGACGACGACCAGCAGCGCCCCCAGGTAGGCCACCGCGGCACCCGGCGAGGCCGCCTGCAGCGGCCGGTTCCTCGGCATGTAGGCGAAGGGAGATCTCATCGGACCGGCAGCGGCACGACCTCGCCGCCCTCGCTCGCCACCGCGTAATGGTCGCGCAGATCCTCACCGTTGAGCAGGCCCGCGGCCGCCTGCACGGCGGCCGGCGTCAGTCCACTGACCACCCACACCGGCGGTCCTTCGAGTTCGCGCGTCGCCGCCACCAGACCGGCGTCGGGGGCGAACTGGTGGGCGGTTGCCCCGTCGGCGTCGAGGCCGACCAGTCGGTAGCCGCCCTCTCCAGGTTCGAACTCGGCGTAGACCCCGGACGCGGCGGGGCCGCGTTCGAGCTGCGCCGCCGTCGAGTCCGACCGCAGCGCCGCCCAGGCACCGACCAGGACCCGGATCGCGGCGTCCGGCGACCCCTGCGCCAGCTTCACGCCTTCGTCTTCGAGGGCGGCTTCGACCTCCTCGCACGCCGCCTCCACCCCATCGCCGACGCATTCGACGACGACCGGGTGCCGTTCGCCTTCGTAGCCGTCGGTGAACGGCGCCGGCCACGAACCCACCACCGCGGGCACATGATTCGTCGCCTTCCAGTCACGGAAGTCCCACCAGATCCGCTCGCTTCCACGCAGCGGGTACTCGGCGGCGCCGACCGGCGACTCGATCCCGTCGACGAAGAAGAACCAGTCGTAGGGATCGCCGTCGCGCTGCGTTTCGGCCACGCCTTCGATCGACTTCACGTAGCCGCCGCCGTAGCGGGTCTCGATCGAGGCGCTCCCTTCGAGCACCCGCATCACCGTGTCCGATTCGTTCGCCTCGACCGAGTCTTCGACCACCGGCTCGGCGCCGAATTCGCGGGTCACGGTCAGTTCGACCGAGCCGACGTCCTTGCCGGGGCCGAGGCCGCAGCCGGCGATCGCGAGCGCCGCCAGGAGCAGCGCCGCCGCGATCGCCGTACCGCGGCCCCGGGTCACCTCAGCTCTTTGGGACGGGGCACTGGCCCGCCACGCAGACCACCGCCGAGGGGATTTCCTTGCCGTGCTTGGCCTGCAGCAGGGTCGGCCCCGCGACCGACACCGTGACGCTGCCGTCGGCGGCGCTCGGCGCCGAGGCACCGGTTACCGTCGCCCCCGCGACCGGCTTGCGCTTGCCTTTTTCGTCGTAGGAGAAGACGTGGGCCGTGAACGGAGTGCCCGAGGTGGTGGTGTCTGGCACCTCGAGGACGAGCTCGTTCGGGTACGGATAGCTCGGCGCCAGGTCCCACAGCACTTCGTCGCCGGGCCTCAGCTTCACCGCGTCGCCGCTCACCTGCTGGCCCTTGTGGTTGACCTTCAGGTACCAGGACGACTTGCCGCTGACGCTGCTACCGCCGATGCCGCAGACGCCGAGGCCGAAGTCGAAGGCGTCGGTGATCCGCAGTGGCCGCAGCGCGGCGGTCGATTTCGAAGCCTGCGCCAGCAGGCCCATCGCGGTCGCGCCACGGATCGTCACCGATTTGCCGCTACCGCCGGTACCGGCGCCGAAGCAGGTCGCCTTGGGGTCGGTCTTGAGGCTGATCGTCCCGGTTTTCAGAGTCTGTTCGCTGAGGATCTTGCCGCCGGCACCGACGACTCGGAGCGAGGCTTCGGTGCCCTTGGCGACCGCCGTTGCGGCCAGGGCGAGGGAGAGGACGAGAGCCAGCGCGCACACGCCCGCGGCCCGACAACGGATGCTTCTTGGCATAGGTGCCACCCTTTCCTCGAGGGTCGTTTTGGCTGGCCGGGGACAGGTCTCCTGGCTTCCGGGAAAGGGACGGCCGCACCTTCCCGGAAAGCTGGCGCCTCCCAGTGGCTGCGCCCGTTGCCTGGTGGGCGCTCGCGAAGTCCTCGACCCGGTCACAGTGGCGGGACCACGCCGGACTTGCACCGGACTTCCCTTGACCACCGACCGTATTTCTTTCGCTCGCGAGTCTATCCCGCTCGCTCGGCGCTAGGCTCCGGCCTGCTCGGGGAATCCCGTGCGCTCATAGCATCTCGTCCGCTGTGCTCGGCGTGGGAAGGGGAAACGAATGGGAAGCTGGATCCGACGGCAGGGACCGGCGTTCGCGGTGGCCTGCCTGGCGCTGATGGTGGCGCTCGGCGGCAGCGTCTACGCCGCGGCGAGGATCGACGGCCACTCGGTGCGGCGGGAATCGCTGCCCGGTAACCGGCTCGAGCGCGCGTCTGTGCCCGGCAACCGCCTGCGGAAGGGGACGCTGGGCGGCGGCCGCATCGTGCCGGGGTCGCTGACCGGCGTCCAGGTCGACGCGGCGACGCTCGGCAAGGTGCCGGAGGCGAGCCGCGCCGATTCCGCCGCGACGGCCCGCAGCGCCAACACCGCGATCGCCGCCACCTCGGCCGTCGAAGCGTCGCGGCTGAACGGGCACGTGGCGGCCTGCACGGCGACGCAGCGGCTGTTCGCCGGGGCGTGCTGGGAGCTGCAGGTGACGGCGGCGGTGACGGCTCCGGAGGCGGCCGCGGCCTGCGCGGCCCGTGGCGGGGAACTGCCGGCGGCACTGGCGCTGGCGGCGTTTGGCGCGCAGCCGGATGTGGCGCTCGCGTTTGAAGGGGAGTGGTCGGGCGAAGTGACCAATCTTTCGGGGCCCAACATTTATGCCGTGGTCATGGTGTCGCAGTCGGGCACGATCAGTTCAGATCTTCATCAGGTCCCCCACCCCTTCCGCTGCGTCATCCCCCTCGTCAGCTGAGCCACGCGGCAGCGCATCTCTATTGTCAGCCGCGATGGCCTGGCAGGCGCTTCACCGACCGCGGGCGCTGGCGGCACTCGCTGCGCTCGCGGCCCTGCTCGCCTCGCTGATCGCCGCCGGGCCGGCGGTCGCTGATTCCTTCACCCCCACTCCCAGCGCTCGCCCGTCGCTCTCCGAAGCCGCTGCGATCGCCCGGGTCGAACGCTTCTGGACCCCGCAGCGGATGGCCGAGGCGCGGCCGCTCGACTACGTCAGCGACGGCAGCGGCCGCCCGCAGCTGCATCCCGGGCCGCCGGAACCGGCCGCCGGCGCCAGCGCCAGCTACGCGCCGGTGCAGACCCCGCACCAGCCGCCCTACTCGGTCGAGGGCCGGATCTTCCTCAAGCAGGGCGGCTTCAAGGGCTACTGCTCGGGCACCGCGATCAACAGCCCGACCCGCCAGCTGGTCCTCACCGCCGGCCACTGCATCAACAGCGGCCCGCGCGAGGAGGGGCCGCGGCTGGCCTCCGAATTCCTCGCCTTCGTCCCCGCCTACAGCGGCGACATGGCGCCGTTCGGCGTCTTCGTCGCGCGCCGCGAGACGCTCCGGGTCTCGAAGCAGTGGGTCAACCTCGGCAATCCCGACTTCGACGTCGGCGCCTTCCTCACCTTTCCCAACTCCCAAGGCGTGAACGTCGCCGACGCGGTCGGCGGCGGCGCCACGATCGCCCTCGACAAGACCCGCCACCAGACCTTCAGCACCTTCGGCTATCCCGGCAGGAAAAACCGCATGGAGGGATGCGAGTCCCCCTACCTCGGCGACGACGAGACCACCAACCCCTTCCCCGGCCCGCCGACGATGGGGGTCCGCTGCCGCTGGGCGCCGGGCGCCAGCGGCGGCGGCTGGCTGATCGGCGACGGCAGCGAGATCAACGGCGTCAACAGCTACCTGCTGCTCGCCGACAAGAGCCGCACCTTCAGCCCCTACTTCACGAACGAAACGGTCGGCAAGCTGGTCCGCAGCTACTGAGCCGGTGCCGAAGCCGACGCTCAGGCCGTCGCGTCGAGCAGCCGTCGGTAGTAGCGGTAGTCGCTGCGGTCCGGGCGCAGGTTCGAGGCCAGCGCCAGGTGGTGACGGGCGCGCCTGGTCTCGCCGGTGTGGCTAAGGGCGCGGCCAAGGCAGAAGTGGGCGTAGTCGTCGACGTGGTGGCTCTCGACCACCGCCTCGAACTCGACCGCCGCCTGGGCGAAGCGGCCGGCGCGGTAGTAGGCGCGGCCCAGGGCCTCTCGGACCGAGGCCTTCTCGGGGGCCCGCCGCGCCGCCTCGGCGAGCGGCTCGGTGGCGTCCTCGAAGTCGCCGTCTTCGAGCAGCTCGATCCCGCGTCGGTAAAGGGTGTAGGTGGGCTCGGTGGCCGGCTCCGGGCTCATGTAACCAAAGTGTAGGCGGCGCGGGAAGTCGGCCCGCGGGGCCGGCGGCGCTCAGCCCTGGCGCGCCCGGACGGCGGTGCCGTAGGCGCAGATCTCGGTCCAGGTTTCGCCCAGCTCCGAGGTGTCGAAGCGGAAGGCGAGGATCGCGTTGGCGCCTTTTTCCTCCGCCTCTTCGATCAGCCGTTCGGTCGCGTGCTCGCGCCCTTCTTCGAGCATTTTCGTCATCCCTTTCAGCTCGCCGCCGCGCAGCGATTTGAGCGCCGCGCCGATCTGCGAGCCGATGTTGCGCGAGCGCACGGTGAGGCCGAAGACCTCGCCGAAGAGCTCTTCGATCTCGTAGCCCGGCAGCTCGTTGGTGGTGACGATGATCACGGCGCGGACCCTACCGCCTCGCCTCGGGCGCGAGGGTGAAAACCCAGCGGCGGCCGTCGCGGTCGAGCTCGTCACGCTCCGGGGTGCGACGAAAGCCGAGCGATTCGTAGAGGGAATGCGCCGCAACCTGGTACGGACGGCTCCAGAGGACGATCTCCGCCGTCCCTTGCTCGCGCGCCAGCTCCAGGCAGCGGAACGCCAGCGCCCGGCCTACGCCCCTCCCCCGCGCCTCAGCCGCGATCGCCAACCGCGCCAGTTCCGCCTCCCCTGGCCGCGCCACCGCTCCCCGTCCCGAATCCGCCGGCACCAGCGCGACGATCCCGATCAGCTTGCCCGGCTCGGACTCGGCGACCAGCACCGTCGCAGCCGCCATGGCCACCGCGAGCTCGCCCTCGTCGTAGGGCTTTTGCCGCCCTTCGTCGGGGTTCTGTGCGGTGTAGGACTCGGTCCAGAGCGCCGCCGCCCCGGCCGCATCTGCCTCGTTAACCTCGCGAATCCGCATAGAATGGCCGTTCTAGCAGGGAAAAAAGTCGAGTTTGCTACCGTTGTTACGTCGGGTTGAGCCGAATGTTCGCCGCCCGAGGAGTTTCTTCCCCTTTCTGCGCGCTCGCGTTCCGGGGTCTGGATCTCCCCTGTTGCAAGAAGAAGGAGCACGAAGTCTTGAATTCGCCTGCCGACCTCGGCAAATCCGCCTCCGCGGGGGTGGTTGCGTGAGCAGCGCCGCCACCAAGCCCAAGCCGAAGGCCAAATCGAAGTCCAAGCTCGCCAAGCGCTGGACCTGCGACTGCTGCGGCGTCTCGGTCGGCCGGATCGGCGGCGAGAAGGTAGAGCTGCCCGACAGCTGGACCAACGACCGCGATGGCACCTACTGCCTGATCTGCCGCCGCGAGCGCGCCGCCCAGGCTGCACTCGACAACGCGCCCGAGGACAGCGGCCTCGAAGAGCGCGCCAAACTGCGCCGCTCGGCGCTGATCGAGTTCGAGGTGCGGCGCCGCCCCGGCCACGGTGACGGCGAGATCGCTCGCACCTGCCGCTCCTCGGTTGCCGCGGTCGCCGCGGCGCGCCGCCGCCTGAAGATCCCGAAACCTCACTAGGCGAGCGACTGCGAAGCTCGGCGGATGCCGATCCGCCGCCGCTTCGACATCCTCCGCGAACCGGGCTTCCGGCGGCTCTTCGTCGGCCGTACGGCGTCGCTGATCGGCGACGGGATCACTCCCGTCGCCCTCGCCTTCGCGGTCCTCGACCTGACCGGCTCGGCGACCGACCTCGGCATCGTCCTCGCCGCCCACAGCCTCGTCCTCACCGCTCTGGTGCTGGTCGGCGGCGTCTACGCCGACCGCCTCTCGCCGCGCCTGTCGATGCTCGGCGCCGACCTCGTCCGGGTCGCCTCGACCGGCCTGATGGCCGTCCTGCTGATCAGCGGCGGTGCCGAGATCTGGCACCTGGTTGCTCTCTACGCCGTCGACGGCGCCGCCACCGCCTTTTTCAACCCGGCCTCCGATGCGCTGCTGCCGCAGCTGGTCCCGGCGGCGCGGCTACAGGACGGCGCCGCGCTGATCAACTTCTCGCGCTCGGCGGGCCGCTTCGCAGGACCGGCTCTGGCCGGGATCGCCCTCGCCCTCGGCTCGCCCGGCGATGCCCTGGCGGTCGACGCCGCCACCTTCGGCGTCAGTGCCCTCTGCCTGTTCGGGCTGCGCGTGCCGCCGACGGCGCTCGCGGGCGACACCGAGGAAGCTGGTCCCCAGAGTGCGAGCTTTCTCGCCGAGCTGCGCGAGGGCTGGTCGGAATTCACGGCGCACAGCTGGCTCTGGGCGATCGTGATCGCCGCCGCGGTCAGCAACGCGGTCAACTTTCCCGCCTTCATGGTGCTCGGCCCGACCGTCGCCGAGGCCGACCTCGGCGGCTCGAGCGCCTGGGCGCTGATCGCCGCCGCGATGGGCTTTGGCGCCGTGCTCGGCGCCGTGCTCGGCCTGACGCTACGACCGCGGCGCCCGCTGCTCGCCGGCGAGACCTTCCTGCTGCTCCTGCCGCTGCCGATCGTGCTGCTGGCCCTACCAGGTCCGACCGCGCTGATCGCCCTGGCGGCGCTCCTCGCCGGCACCGCCGGCACCTACGCGAC
>Ga0068862_100002235_pt1 | contig 17358 bp, 18 predicted proteins | sample KBSSwiS52_FD_66598 | JGI IMG/M metagenome (GOLD analysis project Ga0068862, IMG submission 66598) | Switchgrass rhizosphere microbial communities from Kellogg Biological Station, Michigan, USA - KBS Switchgrass S5-2 | ecosystem: Host-associated > Plants > Roots > Rhizosphere > Soil ... | reverse complement strand
TCCTCGCCAGCTTGCCTTGAAGCGGCACATAATCCTGCATGTCGGTAGGAGCGGCGAACTGGCCGGACCACAGCACGCGATCCGAACCTTCCTCGGCGAGCGTCACGACCACTGTCGTTCGCTGGTGCGTTTGGCGCAGGCTGACGCGCGCATGAAGATCGGCCTTTTGTCCGTTGGCCGCCACGGAATAGTTGGCGGGCAGGCGATGGCTGGCCTCGGCGATGAAGCTTTCGCGAAGTCCGTCATTGAAGTGCGGGAACAACACATATTCGCATAGCCCCGTCACCGGCTCGATCGCGATCCTGTGCTGGGTGGGAAACATCGCCCCCTGCGCCCACACCGCACCCCCAATCACAAGCCCGGTCAGCAAGCCCCCGACCGCGATCGAGCGACGGATCCCGGGTGCGAGTTTCGCGGGTCCGGTCGCCGGATCGTCTGCATCGATTGTACCGATGAAGCGATAGCCGGACCTTGGCCGCGTTTGGATGAAGCGTGGGGTGTCGGCGTCGTCGCCGAGCAGGAACCGGATCCGGCGGATGCAGGTGTTGAGGGCGGCGTCGCCACCGGTGCCTGACCGCGGCCAGAACCGATCGAGCAACTCGGATCGGCCGACCGTGCGCTCGCTGTTCTCGATCAGGAAGACCAGGACCTCGACAGTCTGAGGCGATGCGTCGAGCGCTGTACCGTCACGGCATATCCGCAACGCAGCGGGATCAAGGTCGAAGGCAGAGAAGCGGATCATGCCAGGTTACCGAAAAAAGAGAGGAAAAACAGGTTCCGTTTCCATATGTCAGATCAGGTCATGGATTGTCATGCGGTGTTGGGAGCCGGAGCAGGATAACCGATCGCGGCATCGCCCGCATCATTCCAAGAGGCTACTCTTGCCGCAGACATTCCTCACCACCACTGCCGACCGGCGAAGCGTCCTGGGTGCCGGCCTGACCGGCCTGGTGGCGTCGATGGGCTGGACCACGCCCGCTCACGCGACGGCGACCTCGGCCGGTATCGACGACCTGCTTGACCTTTCCGCGAGCGCCTACGGCACGGTCGGCCACTCCGTTGCTGTGTTGCGCCGGTGCAGGCTGGTCTATTCCCGCTATGCGGGGTTGTCCGACCGTGAGACGCGCGCGCCGATCACGGACGCTTCCGTCTACCCACTCTTCTCGATCTCGAAGCTGTTCCTGATCGTGGAACTGCTAAAAGCGCAAAGGGCCGGGCGGATCGACCTCAGCGAACCGCTCGGCGCGATACGGGCCGGCCTGCCGCCGGCCTGGACGGGGATCACCCTCGCGCAAGCTCTTGCCCATGTTTCCGGCCTGCCGGACTATATTCCCGATCACGTCGAGCAGAATGAGGACCAGGCATTCGCCGCCATCGAGGCGCTTCCCCTTCGCTTCGTGCCGGGCACGCGTAACGACTACAACCAGACCAATTTCCTGTTCGCCAGGACGGCGCTCGAACAGGCGACTGGCACGCCGTTGACGGCTCTGGTAGAACATCAGTTCCGCAGCGTCGGTATGCGGCGAACCGGCTACCACGTCGAAGGACAACCCCTTCTGCCAGGTCTGGTGTCGAGCTATCGTCCGGCGCCCGGACGCGATCGACCGCCGCTGCCCTATGTATCGCCGTCTTGGCCGGCCTACACTTTCGGCTCGCGAGGTGTCTTCACGACGCTGCCCGATTTGGTCCGCTGGTCAGAGGCGCTGCTTCGGGGGGCGCTCGTGCCCCTTGCCGCGCTGCGAGAGTCCTGGTCGCCCTTCGCCATGCCCTCCAGCGATGCCGCATGGCACACCCATGGCTGGGAATATTACCGGCACGTTGATGTGACGATCGTGGGCCATGGCGGCGACGTGCGTCTCGTCTGGCGGCATTTCTTCCGTCAGGCCGACCCCGACGACAGCGCGACCGTGATCTACCTCGACAATGGCGGCCGAACGACGTTCGACCGGCATCGTCTCGCCACCCTCATCGCCGATCGCGTCATGCCGGGCGCTGCCCGACAAGGCGAGGAGCAGGAGGAAGCTCTCTACCGGGGACTGGCGTCCGGCAGGTGGGATCAGGCCGTAGGGCCGGTCGCGGCGACGATTCCAGCGGATCAGCTCGAAGCGACCGTCAACCGTGTCGGCTACGACGCCATGAACATCCTCGATGCCGAAGCCGCCCTGCCGGTGTTCCGGTGGAACGCGGAGCGCTTCCCACGCTCCTCCAACGCCCATGACAGCCTGGGCGAGGCTTATCGTGCCGCCGGCCAGCTCCACCGGGCCAGGGACAGCTATCGACGGGCGTTAACGCTCGATCCGACAAACGACCGCATCCGAACGACGATCAACGATCTGGACCACCCAGCACGCCCCCGGTGACGGCAGGCGTTCTCCAGCAAGGACGATCAAGATGCGACTACTTCTGCGCCTGCTGGGCGCTGCTGCCATGCTTCTGCTGGCGGCTCAACCCGCTGCAGCGGAACCGACCAGGATCGACGTTCGCGTCATCGCGCGTGGCGCCAAGTTCCTCGGCGGCTATACGACGCCCGTGCGGGTGGCGCTGACCGATGCGGATACCGGCGAGACGCTGGCTCGTGGCGTTACCTCTGGCACCACCGGTGACACGCAACGGATCGTGGCCGACCGTAAGGGCAATAGCGGCAAACGATCCAGCGCCGATGCGGCGGTCTTCCGGACGACGCTGGATATCGAGCGTCCGCGACGGATCACCGCGACGGTGATCGGTCCGCTCAGCCAGGCACAGGCGACCACGAGCGCGACCAATACGCAATGGGTGCTGCCCGGACACGACGTGACCGCTGGCGATGGCTGGCTGATCGAGCTCCCCGGCCTGATCGTCGATGTCGCCGATCCGATCGCCTATCGCTGGGTCAAGGCCAGCGAGACGGTGCCGCTTCGGGCCGGGGTGACGATGCTATGCGGCTGTGCGATCTCGCAGGACGGCCCCTGGCGCGCGAGCGACACGGAGGTGGAGGCAATCGTCACGATCAACGGCGGTGCGTCGCGTCGCATCCCCCTGCGCTTCGATCCCGCCAGCGCCACGTCCACTGCCAACATAGGCCACTCGCCGAAGGCCAGGTTGGTGGTGATGATGACCGAGGTCTTTTTCGTAGAGCTTGCTGATCAGATGGAACAGCAACTGCCCGCCCGAGCGGGCGAACGGCAGGTAGCCCAGTTCGTCGAGGACCACGACGTCGAGCCGGCTGAGCTGGGCGGTCATGGCGCCGGCCTTGCCGATACGGGCCTCTTCCTCGAGGCGGGTGACGAGGTCGACGGTGTTGAAGTAGCGCCCGCGGGCGCCGGCACAGACGACGCTGGCGGTGATTGCGGTGGCCAGATGGGTCTTGCCGGTCCCCGTACCGCCGATGAGCACGATATTGCGCCTACCGGGCAGGAAGGAGCCAGCGTGGAGCGAACGCACCGGGCCCTCGTTGATCGGGGTGCCCTCGAACACGAAGGCATCGAGATCCTTGACCACCGGCAGCTTGGCCGCAGTCATGCGGTAGCGGATCGAGGCGGCGTGGCGATGCGCAGCTTCCGCCCGTAGCAGGTCGGTCAGGATCTCATGGGTCGTACGCTTGCGCTGCACCCCCGTGGTGACGGCGTTCGTCGAACGCGCCGGCCATGCCCCTGAGGCCGAGCCCGCGCATCGCCTCGATCATCTCATGCCGCTGCATTGAGGCCTCGCACCGTGTCGTAGCGGGCGCAGTCCGCGAGTGGCGGATGGTTGAGCTTGAGATCGTCGCTGGCGCCGCCTGCATCGAGCGCTTCGCGGATCGCGGCCTCGACCGCGTCCAGACCATCGGTCAGCACAGCTGCCAGCACCCGCACGAAGCGCCGGGTCGGCTTCGTCCCCGCTGCCCAGCTTACGGCGCAGCCGCGCCAGCGCCGGCGGCAGGTCCCAGTCCTGAAAGGGGGCGCCGTTCCGCAAGGCGCCGGGCTTGGTGGTCAGCACCGGCAGATAGTGCCAGGGATCATAGACCGCCCGGTCACGGCCGAAGTGCCGCGCATGTTCGGCAACGACTTCGTCACACAGGCGTACGACGATCCGGTCAGCATAGACGCCGACCTGGACGGCTCGCCGCGCCGCCTTGGCCATGACCGAGTATCGGTTGCGATCGAAGCTTATCAGGCAGGTGCCGGTCACGGCATGGGCGGTCTCGTGGAAGCCGTCGAACGGGCCCAGCATCGGCTGTAGGGCTGGCCGCTCGAGATCCAGCGCCTCGGCCACGGTCAGTTCCTTCTGCTTGGGATGCGAATGCAAGGCGGCCCAGCGCAGGCACGGGCCTCCAGCCATCCATTGAGCTCCTCGATGCTGGCAAACCGCAGGCGGGGCTCGAAGAAGCGCCCCCGGATGGTCTGGACCTGGTTCTCGACCTGATCCTTCTCCCACCTCGCCGCCGGCGAGCAGGCCGTGGGCTCGCCCATGTAATGGTCGGCCATGACCAGGAACCGGCGGTTGAACACCCGCTCCTTGCCCACGAAGACCGCAGCAACGGCGGTCTTCATGTTGTCGTAGATCCCGCGCGGCGGAACGCCGCCGAAGAAGGCGAAGCCGCGGGCATGGGTATCGAACACCATCTCCTGCGTCTCGCGCGGATAGGCCCTGACGTAGACCGCTCGCGACGCGCACAGCCGCATGTGCGCCACCTTCACCCGCATCGGCTTGCCGGCGATCTCCACATCCTCGTGGGCCCAGTCGAACTGGTAGGCCTCGCCGGGCTAGAACAGCAGCGGGATGAAGGCTGGCGCGCCATCGCCAGCATCCCTGCGTCGTGCTTCCGCCCAGCGCCGGGCGTAGCGCCGAACCGCGTCGTAGGAGCCCTCGAACCCCTCTCGGCACAGCAGATCGTGGATCCGCGTCATCCGAAGTCGATCGCGCCGGTGCCGACCCTCGTTCTCCGCCAGCAGCGTAGCGAGCCGATCCTGAAACGGCCCAAGCCGCGGCAGCGGTTGCACCGTGCGGTGGTAATCGAACGCACCTTCCAGTGCCCGGATCGCCTTGCGCACCACCTTGCCCGACAGCCGCAGATCCCGCAATCGCCTTGATCGCCTTCCCGCTGCTGGCGTACTCGCGCCGAATTCTGACAACCGTCTCCACCACCAACATCCCGATCTCGCCACCTGGAAAACCAGGCAGCCCGCTACACCATCGGAAGGAGGGGGCCCTTTTAGGCGCCGTTCACCCCGCTAACGGGGTCCCTTTTGCACGCCGGGATCAGAATCATACACTGGGGGCCTTTGAGCAGACGCAACTGAGAGCCTATTGGTCAACCCTACGCAATCAAGGGGGTGCGGCTGCATTTCCCTTTAGTTATCCTAAAGGACCAGTGGTGCGATCGTAGGCCCGAACGTGGCGGACATCGAGGAAATCAACTAATTGAGAAGTTCACTAACCCAATAGTTTTAGGCAGCAATGTGAACGAGTAACGCTGCCTGGCTGATCGTGGCATGCAGATCAGCGGGAGTGAGTTCATAGACATCGTGAGCCTGCATCAGGATTTCCCGATTTCCAACGATGAGCAGGGTTTTCTGGCGGGGCAGATGAATGACACGCCAGTGAATATTTCGACTGGCCCGGCTGGAATGATGCGCATCCTTGCGCAGCCAGCGCCCCGACGAACCATCAAATTGAGATCAAGCACTTCGCCGCCAACAGGCGCGCCGGATGTCGCCAAGTGCCCGGGGAAAGCATAAGGGGGGCTGTGCGACGTGAGATGACGTGGAACCTGTCCCTCAACTTCAAGCAGAAGGGTGCCTTTCAGAATCGCGATCGTCCGGTCTATGCCGTCAAAACGCGAAAAGGCGCCTGGCTTCTCCACCCTTGCCGAACTCAGCCGCCAGGTGAAATCCGCAATGCCCGCGCCCGGCGGGAACACGGCGATTTCGCGCGTTGTTCCCCCGCCATTCTTCCACGCGACCTGTTGGCAATCGGACACGCGGATCAGCATTCAGCCCAGAATACCGGGCAGATCGAGGCCATTGGCACGTGCGCATTCGCTGGCAATCTCATAACCAGCGTCCGCGTGCCGCATTACACCGGTGGCCGGGTCATTCCACAGCACACGCTCAAGCCGCCGCGCGGCTTCGGGGGTTCCGTCGACCACGATCACCATGCCACTGTGCTGGGAAAAACCCATCCCCACGCCGCCGCCATGATGTAGCGAAACCCAGGTCGCGCCCGACGCTGTGTTGAGCAGGGCGTTGAGCAGCGGCCAGTCGCTGACTGCGTCCGATCCATCGCGCATCGATTCGGTTTCGCGATTGGGCGAGGCGACAGAGCCGGAATCGAGATGATCGCGGCCGATGACGACGGGGGCTTCGAGCTCGCCGCTGGCGACCATCTCGTTGAACGCAAGACCAAGCCTGTGGCGGTCGCCAAGTCCGACCCAACAGATCCGCGCAGGCAGGCCTTGAAACTGGATCTTGTCTCGGGCCATGTCGAGCCAGTTGTGAAGATGGGCATTGTCGGGCAACAGTTCCTTCACCTTCTGGTCCGTCTTGTAGATATCCTCGGGATTGCCCGAGAGCGCTGCCCAGCGGAACGGACCGATCCCCCGGCAGAACAGCGGACGGATATAGGCGGGAACGAAGCCTGGGAAATCGAAGGCGTTGCTTACGCCTTCTTCAAGCGCAACCTGCCGGATGTTGTTACCATAATCTGTGGTTGGCACGCCTGCGGTCTGGAAATCGAGCATCGAGCGAACATGGACCGCCATCGACGCCTTGGCAGCACGGGCGACCGCCTGGGGATCGCGCTCACGCTTCTCGATCCACTCGCCCACAGTCCAGCCGATCGGCAGATAGCCGTTCACCGGATCGTGCGCGCTGGTTTGGTCGGTCAGCAGGTCGGGGCGGATACCGCGTCGGAACAGTTCGGGCAGGATCTCGGCGGCATTGCCGACCAGCCCGACCGAGATCGGCTTCTTCTCCGCGCAGCTCTTTTCGATTGCCGCCATCGCTTCCTCGATCGTGGCGGCAGCGACATCAAGATAGCCCGTGCGCAGGCGCATATCGATGCGGCTTTGTTGGCACTCGATGGCCAGACATGAGGCGCCCGCCATGACTGCGGCAAGCGGTTGTGCACCGCCCATGCCGCCAAGCCCGGCAGTCAGCAGCCATTTGCCCGACAGGTCACCGCCATGATGCTGCCTGCCCATTTCCACGAAGGTTTCATAGGTGCCCTGCACGATGCCCTGGGTGCCGATATAGATCCACGAGCCCGCAGTCATCTGACCATACATGGTAAGGCCGCGCTTATCGAGTTCGTTGAAATGATCCCAGTTTGCCCAGTGCGGCACGAGGTTGGAATTCGCGATCAGCACACGGGGCGCATCGGCATGGGTGCGAAACACGCCCACCGGCTTGCCCGACTGGACAAGTAGCGTTTCATCGGCTTCCAGCCGTTGCAGTGTTTCGACGATCCGGTCGTAGCTGGCCCAGTCACGTGCTGCCCGGCCGATGCCGCCATAGACCACCAGTTCTTCGGGCCGCTCGGCTACATCGGGATGCAGATTGTTCATCAGCATGCGCAGCGGCGCTTCGGTCAGCCAGCTCTTCGCGGTCAGTTTGGTGCCGGTCGCCGGGCGGATGATGCGGCTGTTATCCAGCCGGGAATGAAACGTGCGGGTCATTGCGGGGTCCTTCCAGGCATTCAGGAGCGGGCGAAGGCGAGGCAGGCCTTCAGGATTTCGGCAAGAATGGCCATAATCGGCGCGGCGCGATCAGCATCGAAGGGCGTAGGCCAGTTGGCTTCTGCGAGCGTGTCGGGCTCGGTCATATAACCGCGCATCGCCAGTTCCATCTGGATCGCGTGCACACCGGTTTCAGGCTGCCCATAGTGCCGTGTGGTCCAGCCACCCTTGAAACGGCCGTCAAGAATGTGGCCAAGGCCGCTGACGGCGCAGAGCTGTTCAACCCTGCGGGCGAGTGACGGTGCGCAGCTTGCGCCCGAATTGGTGCCAATGTTGAATTGCGGCAATTCGCCGTCAAACAGCCGGGGAATGCGACTGCGTATCGCGTGCGCATCATAAAGCACCACCGTCCCATGCAACTCACGCAGGCGGGCGATCTCGGCAGCCAGCGCGGCGTGATAGGGATCGAACCAGGCCTGCCGACGCCGTGCGATTTCAGTTTCGTTCGGTTCATGGGCGGCGGCCTCGCGGCGATAGAGCGGGACACCGTCGAAAGTCGTTGTCGGGCACAAATCGGTTGTCGCCATGCCAGGGTAGAGCGAGGCACCCGATGGTGCGCGATTGACATCGATCACGCTGCGCGAGATCCGCGTGCGGAGCGTGGTTGCCCCCAGATCGCCGCAAAACCCGTAGACCTGCTCGATCCACCAGTCGGCATCGCAGCGCGCCAGCCAAGGCGAGGTGAAGCAATCTCCAACGTCAGCCAGCTCGGCGCCTGTATGCGGCACGGCGACAATCAGCGGAACCGTGCCCCGTTCGAGTTCCAGCCAGGAGGTCATGCGACACCGGGCAGCAGATCCGCAGCGATTGCGGCAATCGCACCCGACCGCACAAGGCCATTGGCGATTTCCATGTCAGGATAAAAATGTCGATCATCATCAAGCGCGGCAACATTGCGGCGCAGATGCCTATGGACTTCCGCAAGCACCGAACTTGTCGCGATCGGCGCATGGAAATCAAGACCTTGCGCGGCAGCGAGCAGTTCGATCCCGATCACGGCGGTGGCATTCTCCGCCATGTCGAGCAAACGCCGTGCGCCGTGCGCGGCCATCGAAACATGGTCTTCCTGATTAGCCGAAGTTGGAATTGAATCGACGCTGGCGGGGTATGCCCGCTGCTTGTTTTCGGATATCAGCGCAGCGGCGGTGACCTGCGGGATCATGAAACCCGAATTGAGCCCGGGGCGGGGCGTCAAGAAGGCCGGCAATCCCGACAGCGCCTGATCCACCAGCATCGAGATGCGGCGTTCTGCGATCGAGCCTATTTCGCAGATGGCCAGCGCGATCATGTCGGCGGCAAAGGCGACAGGTTCGGCATGGAAATTGCCGCCGGACAGCGCTTCATCGGTTTGGGCAAAAATCAGCGGATTGTCCGAAACGCCATTGGCCTCGATTTCCAGAGTGGTTGCTGCCTGGCGCAGAACATCAAGCGCGGCACCCATCACCTGCGGCTGGCAGCGCAGGCAATAGGGGTCCTGCACTCGCGTATCGTTTTCCAGATGGCTGGCGCGGATTGCCGAGCCAGCCATCAGCGCGCGCAATGCAGCAGCAGTCTCGACTTGCCCCGCATGGCGACGCAATTGGTGGATGCGCGGATCAAACGGCGCATCGGAACCCTTGGCCGCTTCGGTCGACAGAGCTCCGGTGACCAACGCCGATTGAAACAGGCGCTCGGCCTCGAACAAGCCCGCCAGAGCGTTGGCCGTGGAAAACTGTGTGCCGTTGAGCAGCGCCAGCCCTTCCTTCGGACCCAACACCAGCGGCTCCATCCCGGCTTCGGCCAGTGCCTGCGCAGCAGGAAGGCGGCGATCATCGACCCAGATTTCGCTTACGCCGATCATGGCTGCGGCCATATGAGCCAGAGGAGCCAGATCGCCGCTCGCGCCAACCGATCCTTGAGCAGGCACCACTGGGGTGAGCCCTCCGGCCAACATCGCTTCCAGAAGCGCCACTGTTTCCGGCCTCACACCTGATGCTCCCTGGCCAAGGCTGGCCAGTTTGAGCGCCATCATCAGGCGGATAATCGGAATCGGCGCTGCCGCCCCCGTACCCGCCGCGTGGCTGAGCACGATATTGCGTTGCAACTGTCCTAAATCGTCATCGCCAATTCGGACGCTGGCCAGTTTGCCGAAGCCGGTGTTGATGCCGTAGACCGGCTCACCCTTTGCCAATATGCGGGCAACGGCAGCGGCACTTTCGACAATTTTTGGCGCACATACCGAATCGAGTCGAACCGCACCGCCACGGTAGAGCGCTCGCCATTGTGCCAGAGAAACCCCGCCTGGGGTCAAAAGACTTTCGTTCATTGACCACTCCATATGCGGGCATGAAGCGGATTGGCTCCCATGCGATAGACCAGCTCAGCGGGACTCTCGATGTCCCAGATTGCCAAATCGCAACGCTTTCCGGATTCAAGCGTACCAATGCGGTCGCCCTGCCCCAGCGCGCGCGCTGCGTTGCGCGTGACGCCGGCCAGACATTCGGCAACGGTGAGGGAAAACAGCGTGGCTCCCATATTCATCGCGAACAGAAGCGAAGTGAGCGGCGACGTACCAGGGTTGCAATCCGTGGCGATCGCGATTGGCACACTAGCGCGACGCAGTGCTGAAATCGGCGGTAGTTGGGTTTCGCGCGTGAAATAGTACGCGCCTGGCAGCAGTGTCGCGACAGTTCCCGAAGTTGCCATTGCCGTTATCCCGGCATCGTCCAGATATTCGAGATGATCGGCCGACAGTGCGCCAAATCCGGCCGCCAACTGTGCGCCATGCAGGTTGGAAAACTGTTCGGCGTGGAGCTTGACCGGCAAGCCATGGGCTTCGGCCGCAGTGAACAAGCGCGCGATCTGCGCCGGACTGAAGCCAATCCCCTCGCAAAAGCCATCAACCGCATCGGCCAGCCCAGCTGCTGCGATCGCGGGCAGCATTTCGGTGCAGACCGCATCCATGTATTCATCGGCGCGCCCGGCGTATTCGGGCGGCAGCGCATGAGCGCCAAGAAAGGTCGTGACCACGTTCACCGTGCGTTTCGTCCCGAGCTGACGCGCAGCGCGCAGCATGCGCATTTCGCTGACCTGATCGAGGCCGTAGCCAGACTTCACCTCGATTGTGGTGACGCCTTCGGCAATCAGGGCATCAAGCCGCGGCAGAGCGGACGCGATGAGATCGGCCTCACTTGCCTCGCGGGTCGCCCGCATCGTCGAGACTATGCCGCCGCCAGCTCGCGCAATCTCCTCATATGAGGCGCCAGCCAACCGCATTTCGAATTCACGGGCGCGATTCCCGCCATGGACGAGATGGGTGTGGCAATCGATGAGCCCGGGCGTGATCCATCGACCATCGCAGGCGACAACCTCTTTGGCATCCAGAACCGGTGCTTCGGAGGCGGGGCCAGCGTAAACTATGTCTCGGTCGCGGACGGCGATGATGCCATGATCAACAACGCCCAGTCCGCTGCCGACCAAAGTTGCAAGTCTGGCATCCTTCCATAGCCTGTCACACTGCATGCGATCACTGCCCATTGTCGTGGTGCATGATGATTGCATCATCCAGCAATAATGTATATACAAAAGTGACGGCCATTGGAGCAGCGGAATTCAATATGCCTATTGTCGCGCAAGGCCCTGATCAAATGCTGCATTTTGATCAGGCATTGCTGACCCATGGCTGGACCCGAGCCGTCCGCATCATCATATCGAACGGACGCATCACTGCGATCGAATCAGGGGCTGAAGTGGCCATCGGATGCGAGCGTCATGGTTGCGCGCTGCCTGGCATCCCAAACATCCATAGTCATGCCTTTCAACGTGGCATGGCAGGTCTGGCCGAGATTCGTGGGCCGGCCGATGACAGCTTCTGGACTTGGCGCGATGTGATGTACCGCTTTGTGGAGCGGTTGACGCCCGACGACGTGCAAGCGATCGCAGCGCTGGCGTATATCGAAATGCTGGAAGGTGGTTTCACCCGGGTCGGCGAATTTCACTACCTCCACCATGATCGAGATGGTCGGCCGTTTGCGAACCGGGCAGAGATGAGCGACGCGATCATCGCGGCCGCCAGTGAAAGCGGCATTGGACTGACCCTCTTACCCGTCCTTTATGCCCATGCCGGTTTTGGCGGACTCCCGCCCCTCCATGACCAACGTCGCTTTGTCCATGATGTGGATGGCTACGCGCTCTTGCTCGACGCGGTAAGCGCATCGGCAGCGGCTAGCTTGCCGGATGCCGTCGTCGGCGTCGCCCCTCACAGTCTGCGTGCGGTTACACCCGAGCAGCTTGCCATGCTCGATCGCATGGCAACAGACCGGCCAATTCATGTCCATATCGCCGAGCAGATCGCCGAGGTTGACGCATGTCTTGCCTGGAGCAGGCAGCGTCCCGTCGAATGGTTGCTCGAGCACGCCAATGTCGATGCGCGCTGGTGCCTTGTCCATGCCACCCACATGACAGCAGCGGAAGCCGTTGGGGTGGCGCAATCCGGGGCGGTTGCCGGGCTGTGTCCGATTACCGAGGCCAATCTTGGCGACGGTGTATTTCCGGCGCAGACGTTTCTGGCAGCGGGTGGCCGCTACGGCCTGGGCAGCGATTCCAACGTGCTGATCGACGCGACCGAGGAGATGCGTCTATTGGAATACGGCCAGCGGCTGCACAACCGCAGTCGCAACATACTGGCGAGAGGTGCCGGAAGCGCTACGGGAAGCGATATTCTTGATAAGGCTATCAGTGGCGGCGCTGTGGCAATGGGAGCATCATGCGGCCTCAGCATAGGCGCACCGGCAGACATCGTGAGCCTTGATTTGCATCATCCCGCGCTTGTCGGACGCGTAGAAAATCTGCTGGTGGATGGACTGATCTTTGCTGCGGGCCGCAGCGCCATCGATTGTGTGTGGCGGTATGGCGCAAAGGTTGTTAGCGGGGGACGCCACCGGGCGCGGACCAGTGTTTCTGGGCGTTATCGGACTGTACTGAGGAAGCTTTTGGCGTGAAGCAATCGCTGCACGAACGGATAAGAGCAGACTTTGAAACGCGCATCCTGTCAGGCGAACTGGCGCCGGGCGATCGTCTCCCGATCGAGCAGGACCTGATACGACATTACAATTGCTCTCGCATGACGGTGAACAAGGCGCTGGCCGCGCTTGTTACTGCCGGCCTGATTGACCGTCGCAAGCGCGCTGGCACATTCGTGGCGAGCCCGCGGGTCCACTCGATGGTGCTCGACGTACCCGACTTGTCTGCTCAGATCCGTGAGCGCGGGCAGAGCTATACCTATTTGCCGCTGACACGGGTGTTGCGCTCGTTTGCTCCGGATTCCGCAGAAGAGGCGGCACTGGCGGGTGGCGGGAAGTTGATGCAACTCGATGGAGTTCATCTTGCCAACAATATTCCGCTTGCGGTCGAATACAGGCTTGTCAGCGTAAATGCCGTTCCAGGGATTGTCGATGAGGATGTCGAGGCTCATTCCCCTGGCACATGGTTGTTGCAGAACGTGCCGTGGACTGAAGCCGAAACGCGGATTTCAGCGACGGCGGCGAACGCAGCGGATGCCAAGCTGCTACGTGTCGAAATCGGCTCACCATGCCTGTCGGTAGAGCGGCGAACATGGCGTGGTGCGGACCGGATCACATCCGTTCGCCAGCTATTTCCGGCGGACTCATATGACCTGATCGCCCGCTTCGGGCCGGCCGGCGAAAGTCACCTGTCGCCCTGACATTTCAGTCCTCCAGTAGGCCGCGTTCGCACTGACTTTGTCAAACGTACTGACTTTGTCAAAAAGGATCAGTTTATCATGCCGTCCTCCATTCCCAACCGCAGCACGGCAGCGGCGGCCCCCCGACCAAGTTTGGTCGCTCGTCGGCCGGAAACTCGACGGCAGCGTTTGGCCGGGGGGCTGTGACCTCACTGGCTTGAGCACACTCGCGCCGAGTGGACTTGCAAAAACTTACAGAGGAACCAATACTTCACCATATGGTGAAGTTTGTTTCATCGGAAATGGACCGAGTCTTTTAGCGCTGCAAGATGCCACGAGGCGAGGCATCTTGCAGCGGCTGAAAACCGAGCCGGGGCTTTCTGTCAGCGAGTTGGCGCGACCGCTTTCGGTCAAGCTCCCCAACATGATAAAGCATCTGGATGTCCTCTCCGATGCGGGCCTGATCACGCGGACCAAGACCGGCCGCACGGTGGCGGTGCATCTTTCCGCCGGCCCGATGCGGGAAGCTTTGGCCTGGCTCACGCAATAAGAGAGTTTGTGGACGACAAGCCTGGGCCGGCTTGCGGCAGTGGTCGAACGGGATGGCGAGGCATGAAGGAGCAACTTCTGAGTGTCACGATCGTCCGGCGGATCAGGGCGACGCCTGCCAGAGTGTGGACGGCGACCCAACCTTACCAGATGATGCTGTGGTGGGGGCCTGATGCAGGGCCGACGCTCGATGTCGCTGCAGACGTTCGCCCGGGCGGCAGGTTCAGTGTCGTGTTCCGCTTGGTCAACGGCGAGGAGCACAATCCCAGGGGCATCTACCAGGAGGTCGTGCCCGAGCGGACGCTGTCATTCACCTGGGACCTGCCCGGCGTCTCGGAACCAATATCGCTGGTGACCTTCCTGCTCGAGGCGTTCGATGGAGGCACCGTGGTAACTCTGATCCACGAACATCTGCCGAATGAGGCCGAGCGCGAAAGTCACGAACAAGGCTGGCGCGGCTTGCTCGACAAGCTTCCCGTTTTTCTTGGAGACCGCGCATGACCGAACTGATCCTCACGACCTATGACTGGGTTCCGGAAATGCCGCGCGGCCTTGTGCGAGACCTTCGGGTCCGCTGGGCCCTGGAGGAAGCGAACCTAGCTTATCGGGTGGAAAGCACGCCGTTTCGTGATCGCGGCCCCGATCATCTGGCGGCGCAGCCGTTCGGCCAGGTGCCTTGGCTGACCGACGGGGACCTCACGATCTTCGAGAGCGGTGCGATCCTGTTGCACCTTGCCGAGAAAAGCGCGGCGCTCATGCCCACGGACCGGCGCGGCCGCGTCGAGGTGTTGGAATGGGTCATAGCCGCGCTCAATTCCGTCGACCTGCCGAGCCAGCCCTGGGCGCTATTCCGATTCATGGGTTATCCAGGGGAAGCGCTCGAGGCCAAGTTCGTGGAAGACTTCCTAAAGGCCCGGCTCGATCGAATGGAAGCGGTTCTTGCTGACAAGGAATGGCTCGCAGCCGGACAATTCACCGTGGCCGACCTCCTGATGGCCGACGTCCTTCGACAAGTACATAAGTTCGATGGGCTCGCAGGGTATCCGGCATGTCACACCTACGTGGAGCGTCTCACGTCGCGGCCTGCCTTTCGGAAGGCCTACGATGACCAGATGGCCCACTTCGCTGCGGGCGACGCATGAACGGCCGCAGCAAAGACCCACGAAGCGGCGTTCGCAGCCGGCAGCGCCCGACCACAATGCGGCGTTCGCCGATCAGGCTTTGGGCGGCAGCTTCTGCCAAAACTGGTCTTTCCAAGCGGAGCGGCTGCGATCGCTCATATCTGCCCGATGCCGCAGAATGGGCGTCTGCCACCGAATATGATGGCGGTCAGCGGATGCGGAGTTCATCCAGCGGCCTGCTGGGCTAGCCGATCGACCAGCCACCGGCCCGCGGGCCCAGGCAGTTGACCCGCTGGATAGACGGCCTGGAACGGCATGACTCCAGCAGCCGGACCTTCAAGGTCTATACTCTCCAGCCGACCCGTCTCCAGATCATCTGCGACCAGCCAGTGCGGCATGTGCCCCCAACCGAGCCTGGCGAGCAGGAAGGCATGCTTGGCGCCGAGGTCGGCCAGTCGCCAGGAGGCTCTGGACGCCGTAGTCGGTGCCGTCCGTAAGGGGCGAACGGTCGGTGAGCACGAGCTGGGTTTCGTCCAGCAAGTCCTTCAACGCGACCGGTCCCTTTCTCCCGGACAAAGGCGAGCCCGGCGCGACGACAGTCACCATACGCTCGCTGAACAGGCGTTCGGCGGTCAGTGTTGGCGGCGGAAACGGCAGGGTACTGGTTATGCCGAGGCTGCATCGTCCCTCGATAACCATCTGCGCCAGCGCACCCAGCGCTTCGACGTTCAGCCGCAGCGGGGTGGAGGGAAAGCGCTGCTTGAAGCTTGTCAGCGCGTGGGTGAGGCACGCCTGAGGGAACATCACGTCCACTACGACCGACAGTTCGGGCTGCAATCCGGACACGAAGCTGCGCGCCTGGGCTTTCAGGCCATCTGCGCCAGTCACGATGCGCCGCGCGTCGGCGATGAGGTTGGTGCCCTCCTTGATCAGTTGTGGGTAACGGCCCACGCGCTCGAACAGGGCTACGCCGAGCTGGCCTTCCAGATTGCCGATGGTCTGGCTGACGACGGACTGCGCGCGGCCGAGCGCCCGACCGGCGGCCGAGAAGCTGCCTTGGTCGACGGCGGCAACGGATGGGCATCGTTCAGTGGTTCCGGCTGCTCACCGGCATGCTGGGAATAGCGAGCAGACTCATGATGCTGGTCCCGCGCACCATCTGAGGAGCGTCTCTGCTCTCCATCGGTGGGGGCAGTCTTCTCCCACCTGGTGGTGATCGGCGGCAACCCCGCGCCCGTGCTGGTGCTGGTGGCGCTGAGCTTGGTCGTGCTGTTGCTGCGTCGGCGGAAACTGCTCGCCTCAGTCGGCGCCGACGTCAACATCGTCGCATGCCGCGCTGTCGGCTGGCCGCAAGCCGTCGCGGTTTTCACTCTGCCACGCACAATCCCCGAAGGATTCGCTTAAAAGAGGTATATACAGGGTGTTCAGCCGGGGATGCACAGGAGGATATCATGACATCCTTGGCGCTGTATGTGGAACTCAAAGCAAAGCCCGGAAAGGAAGCCGCGGTTGCCGCTTTCATGGCAAACGCGAAGGGCTTGGTAGATGCCGAACCGGGCACAATAAGCTGGTCCGCCGTTCGGTTCGATCATAGCACGTTCGCGATCTTCGATGCGTTTGGTGATGACGGCGGCCGGGAAACTCACCTCTCAGGAAAGGTGGCCGCCGCGCTCATGGAGAACGCGGCGGAATTGCTGGCTGCGCCGCCCCCAGATCCGCAAGGCAGATGTTTTAGCCGACAAGCTGCCCGCTTGACTTTGCTTCGGCCATAGCCGCGCCAGAAGTATGGGCGGCCACGTGGGCCGAAGGCTCATCTTGGAGATTGAGGACGGCATGACAAATTCACCTATCCGCGTCCTGCTCCAGACGACGATTCCATCGACAGAAGACGATTGGAACATCGAGCGGTTTTCGATGCTGCGAGATTACCTTGCGAGTTTGACCCATGACGATGGCTCGCCTCTCTTCCTCGTCACCGCGCGCGACCGCGTTGAGCATGGCCGGCCTGATCCCATATTGTCGACCATCGATCGATCAGACTTCGACGAGCTCTGGCTCTTTGCGGTCGATACCGGCGACGGCCTTCATGCGGAGGATTGCGCCGCGATCGGCCGGTTCCGGTCGAACGGCGGCGGTCTGCTGGTCACGCGAGATCATATGGATCTTGGGAGTTCGGTCTGCTCGCTCGGCGGCATCGGGCGCGCGCATTATTTCCACAGCACGAACGTCGATCCCGACGAGGCGAACCGCGTCATCGACGACCGCGAGACGTCGTACATTCTGTGGCCGAACTATCATTCCGGGGCCAATGG
>Ga0068862_100002232_pt1 | contig 17368 bp, 10 predicted proteins | sample KBSSwiS52_FD_66598 | JGI IMG/M metagenome (GOLD analysis project Ga0068862, IMG submission 66598) | Switchgrass rhizosphere microbial communities from Kellogg Biological Station, Michigan, USA - KBS Switchgrass S5-2 | ecosystem: Host-associated > Plants > Roots > Rhizosphere > Soil ... | reverse complement strand
TGCATTTTTAACTGGCATAAATTCTGCATTTTCAAGCTCATCTATTCTCAACTCTTACTCTTCAATGCTTGGAAACTCGCTATCAACTGTACGACTTACTCTTCAATTATTGGATTTACTCTCTAACAATGGGATTAGGGCATGCCGCGACCAGCTAATCGTCTCGATATAGCGCCACTGCATTCGCTCGGCGCATTTTTCGATGGTCGCGGCGTACATTTCGCGGTGTTTTCGGAAAATGCCGAACGCATGGAGCTATGCATTTTCGAGCACAGCGGTCGCGAGCGCGCCCGTTACGACATGCCTGAACACATTAATGGCGTGTGGCACGGTTATCTTTCCGGTGCATTGCCGGGGCAACAATACGGTTATCGCGCCTACGGTCCCTACGAACCGCGGCACGGTTTACGTTTCAATGCGCATAAATTATTGCTCGATCCGTATGCACGATTGCTGGCCGGTGAATTGCGTTGGCACGATGCGCTCTACGGCTATCGGCTCGGCTCGCCGCGCGCCGATTTATCGTTCGATCGCCGCGATAGTGCGATGTATATGCCGAAGGCCGTCGTGGTATCGGATAACTTCGACTGGGGCGACGATCATCCACCGCGCATTCCGTGGTCGGAAACCATTATTTACGAATTGCATGTACGCGGTTTTAGCAAACTGAATCAAAAATTTCTTGAGCACGATCGCGGCACTTTCGGCGCATTGGGACATCCGGCGAGCATCGATTATTTGCGTAATCTCGGCATCACCGCAGTGGAGTTATTGCCTATTCATACCTTTGCGCGCGATCGGCATTTACTCGATCAGGGCTTAACAAATTATTGGGGCTATAACACGCTGTCGTATTTTGCGCCCGATCGTGCGTATCTCTCCGATCAGACGCTGGGCCAGATCAAATGGGCAGTGAAGCAATTACATGCGGCCGGCATCGAAGTCATTCTGGATGTCGTCTACAACCACACCTGTGAAGGCAGCGAACTCGGACCGACGCTATCGCTGCGCGGTTTCGATAACACCACCTATTATCGTTTGCTCGCCGATCAGCCGCGCTATTACATCAACGATACCGGTTGCGGCAACACCGTTAATTTCAGTCATCCGCGCACGATTCAATTGGTAATGGATTCGCTGCGCTATTGGGTGCGCGAGTTTCACGTCGATGGTTTTCGCTTCGATCTCGGCGTTACCCTCGGCCGCGAATCGTACGGCTTCGATCCACATGCCGGCTTTTTCGATGCGCTGTTGCAGGATCCGGAACTCGCACGCGTTAAATTAATTTCGGAGCCGTGGGATATCGGCCCCGGCGGCTTTCAAATCGGCAATCATCCGCCCGGATTCGGCGAATGGAACGGCGTATTTCGTGATGATGTGCGTCGTTATTGGCGCGGCGACGAAGGTTATCGCGGCGCTTTCGCGCAGCGTTTGCAGGGCTCTGCCGAAATGTTCGATCGGCGCAAGCGGCATCCATGGGCCAGTATTAATTTTGTGACGGCGCACGATGGCTTCACGCTGCGCGATCTCGTCAGTTATAACGGCAAGCACAACGACGTCGAAGGTTTTCACGATACCGGCGGTCCCGACGAAAATTACAGCTGCAACTGGGGACACGAAGGCGATACCGACGACGCCGCGATTTTGCAGCAGCGCGAAAAAAGCGTGCGTAATTTCATCGCGACAATGCTCGTGGCGGAAGGTACGCCGATGCTGCTCGCCGGCGATGAATTTGGTCAGACTCAATTCGGCAATAACAATGCCTATTGTCACGACAGCGTGCTCAGCTGGCTCGATTGGTCATTGCTCGACACCACACGCGGCCGTACCTTGCGCGATTTTGTGGCGCGCATGATCGAGCTGCGTAAACGCTATCCACAATTACGCGATAATTATTTTCGCAAAGGCGATACGCCGATCGCCGGCGATATTACCGCGTTATTCTGGTTCGATGAACGTGGCAAACAATTGCACATCGACGACTGGAATAACACAACGGCGCGATTGCTCGGATTACGGCGCTCCACTCGCCTCGCCAACAATCGCATCGAAACCATGGTGCTGCTGATGAATTCGGATATCGTGGCGCATACCTTCACCCTCCCCGCGCCAGCGCTGAATTACACGGTATTGGCCGATACGGATGACAGCAATAGCAGCGAATATCCGTTGAACGACACCAATTACAACGTCGCGGCATTTTCGCTGGTATTGCTGGTCGCCGAAGCCGATGAAGCGCAAATAAGTACCGCGAATGCGAATACCCGCGCTGACCTCAAGGAGGAAGAAGAATGAAAGAAGAAAGAAACACGACCGCACAGCACGCTTACACGTTGCCATTCGGCGCCGAGCTTATCGATAACCAACGTACACGTTTTCGGCTGTGGGCGCCGAGCGCAAAATCGGTCGCGATTGAAATCGACGGCGCACCGCCAACGCCGATGCACGCTGTCGCTAATGGTTTTTATGAAATCGAAATCGACTGCGGCGCTGGTACTCGTTATCGATATCGCATCGACAACGAACTCGCGGTGCCCGATCCCGCCTCCAGATTGCAACACGACGATGTGCATGATGCGAGTGTAGTCATCGATCCCAAAGCATTCACATGGCACTGCACCGAATGGCACGGTCGACCGTGGCACGAGATGGTGATCTACGAATTGCACGCCGGTTGCTGCGGCGGTTTTAGCGGCATCGAAGCGCAATTGAACGAGCTGGTCGGGCTAGGCATTACTGCCATTGAATTAATGCCCATTGCGGATTTTCCCGGTCGGCGCAATTGGGGTTATGACGGCGTGTTGCCGTTTGCACCCGACACCAGTTACGGCACGCCCGAGCAATTGAAGCAGCTGATCGATACCGCGCATCGTCTCGGCGTCTGCGTTTATCTCGATGTGGTTTACAACCATTTCGGTCCGGATGGAAATTTTCTGCATCGTTATGCCGCGCCTTTTTTTGACGGCAATAAACAATCACCGTGGGGAGCTGCCATTGATTTTTTACAACCGCAGGTACGCCGGTTTTTTATCGAAAACGCGCTGTATTGGTTGCAGGAATATCGCTTCGATGGTTTGCGCTTCGACGCTGTTCACGCCATCGGCGATCCGGCTTGGCTCGATGAAATGGCCAGCGAAATTCGCGAGCGCATCCAACCCGGACGCGAAGTACATCTGATGCTCGAAAACGAACACAATCGCGCCGAACATTTACGCGGGCACGCCACGATTACCGGCGTTCGCAGTGTGTTCGAGAGTGAACACGATGTGCCCGTCACCGGCGACTTCGATGCGCAGTGGAATGATGACGGTCACAATGCGCTGCACGTTTTGCTCACCGGCGAACACGATAGTTATTACGAAAATTATCGCAAGCAGCCGGCGCAAAAACTTGCGCGTTGTCTCGCCGAGGGCTTCGCTTATCAGGGCGATTTCGCACCGGTGCAACAACGGGCGCGCGGTACACCCAGCGCGCATTTACCGCCGACGGCGTTTGTGCTGTTTCTGCAAAATCACGATCAAATCGGCAATCGGGCGTTGGGCGAACGCTTGACCGTGCTTACCAGTGAGGCCCGTTTGCGCGCAGCCACCACGTTGCTATTGCTGTCGCCACAAATCCCATTACTGTTCATGGGCGAACAATGGGGCGCGCGCTCCCCATTTTTTTTTTCACCGATTTCCACGACGAACTCGCGACCGCGGTGCGCGAAGGGCGTCGCCGCGAATTCGCCGCGCTGCCCGCGTTCAAAGATCCCGCGCAGCGTAGCCGCATCCCTGACCCCAATGCAGCAAGCACCTTCGCTGCGTCGATTCCCCACTACGATCGCAACGATGCCTCACAGCAACGCTATCTGAAATTTTATCGCCGCTTGCTCGCGTTGCGACGCGCGTTGATCGTGCCGTATTTACCGGGTTGTCGCAGCATTGCTGCGCTCGCCGTCAACGCTGCAGCGGTGCTCGCCACCTGGCAATTGGGCAATGGCGATCAGCTCACCATCGCCGTGAATTTCGGCGATGACATGACGCTGCTCAATGGCGTCACCGGCGATCCGATATTTTGCAGCGATGACGAAGCTATCGACCAAGCCGCCCGCGCACGCAGTCACGGTGAACCATTACTCGCCGGCACTGCGCGCGTGTGGATCAACAAGGCGTCAGCAATGAATTGATCGCAAAATGCAAAGCATGAACAAGGTGTAACCAATGATTGCAACTTCCATCCCACGCTCGACACACCGTTTGCAGCTGAATAAACATTTCACGTTTGCCGATGCGCAACAGCAGGTGCCCTATTTTTCACAACTCGGTATCAGCCATTTATATCTGAGCCCGATCCTGACCGCGCGCAGCGGCTCGATGCATGGCTACGATGTCGTCGACCACAGCAATATCAATCCCGAACTCGGCGGTGAACAACAGTTTCGTGCGCTGGTCGCGACACTGCGCGCGCACTCAATGGGTGTGATTATCGATATCGTGCCGAATCATATGGCGATCGGTCATCGCGATAATAAATTATGGCTCGACGTGCTGGAGTGGGGTCGCACCAGTCGCTACGCCAATTTTTTCGACATCGATTGGGAGGTGCCCGATCGCGCATTAAAAAACAAAGTGCTCGCGCCTTTTCTCGGCGTGCCGTATGGCGAAGCATTGTTGAACGATGAAATTCAGTTGCGCTTCGATACTACCGAAGGCAAATTTTTTGTCGAATATTACGAACATAAATTTCCGATCGCGCCGACCAATTATCCGCAGCTGCTGCGGCTTGCCGGCAATGATCTGGTCGCGTGCAACAAACGCTTTCGCGAAGGCAGCGGCAGCCGTGGTGAAATATTCGGGGCGGCATGCGCGGAACTGGCAAAAAACTACGCCGACAATGCCGCGATTGCTGCCGCCATCGATACGCTGCTGCAGCGTTTTAATAATGCGGCGGATGCGTACACGCTGCTGCATCAATTACTCGAACGCCAACACTATCGTTTATCGTGCTGGCGCAATGCTGCCGATGAAATCAACTGGCGGCGCTTTTTCGATGTCATTCAACTCATCGGCATTCGTATTCAGGAACCGGCGGCTTTCGAAGTCGTGCATGCGACGATATTTCGCCTGTATGCCGAAGGTTTGATCGACGGTGTGCGCATCGATCACATCGATGGTCTTTCCGATCCGCGCAGTTACTGCCGCCGCTTGCATCGGCGTTTAAAACGGCTGGCGCGCGAACGACCCGCGGATGCGCCGACCGGACCGGCGTATGTGATCGTGGAAAAAATTCTCGCGCCGGAGGAGCGACTGCCGCGCGAATGGAGCGTGAACGGCACCACCGGTTACAGCTTCATGAACGATGTGTCGGCGCTGTTGCACGATCCGCGCGGCGAACAACCGCTCGCCGAATTATGGACCCATATTAGCGGGCGCAGCGGCGATTTCGATAGCGAAAATCAACGCGCACGGCGGCGCATTCTGCAGGAATTACTCGCCGCCGAATTCAACAGTTGTACGCTGGCGCTGCATCGCATAGCCCGCAGCGATTTGCGCACGCGCGATTGGAGCTTGCTCGCGATCCGGCGTGTGCTGCTCGAATTGCTGGTGCCATTTCCGATTTATCGTACTTACGCCGATGCGCGCGGACGCAGCGCCGCCGACGATCAAATCATGCGCCAGGCGATTGCAGCTGCGCGGCCGTATTGCCGCACCGCCGATGCACCGCTGCTCGAATTGTTCGATCGTTGGCTCGGTGGCGAACCACCTCGCGCTGCTGCGATTCCACAACGTCAATTATTGCTGCGTGCCATTGCGCGCTTTCAACAACTCACCTCCCCGCTCGCGGCGAAATCCACCGAGGACACGGCGTTTTATCGACACGGAAAATTGCTGTCGCGGAACGAAGTCGGCTCCAATCCCGCGATATTTGCGCTCGATCCGCGCGATTTTCACGCCGAGTGCGAACGTCGTGCGCATTATTTTCCCGGCGCACTGCTTGCCACCGCCACGCACGATCACAAGCGCGGCGAAGACGTGCGCTCACGCCTCGCGGTGATTTCGGAAATACCCACGCAATGGGCCGCCGCTGTGCAACGCTGGCGCTTGCTGAATGCGCAATTGAAAATTGCGCGCGCAGTGCCCAACGTTGGCGCTGACGCAAATAGTGGACAGACTTTACCGCATGGCGAAATCGAAACCTGGCCGACCGCTGGCGATGAATACATGCTGTATCAAATGCTGGTCGGTTCGTGGCCGCTGGATTTATCGATTCACCATAAAGCGGGACTGGCGGATTTCGAACAGCGCTTGGCACAGTGGATGATCAAAGCATTACGTGAAGCAAAACAGCTTTCAAGTTGGGGCGCACCGAATAACGATTATGAAGAGGCTTGCCAGGCTTTTTTGCACGCGCTGCTCGACCCACAGCGCGCTGCGCAATTTCTCGCTGATCTGTATGCGTTCATCAATGACATCGCCGCTGCCGGCGCGCTGAATGGCCTGACGCAAACACTATTGAAATTGACGACACCGGGCGTTCCGGATTTATACCAGGGCTGTGAGTTATGGGATTTCAGTCTGGTCGATCCCGACAATCGCCGCCCCGTCGATTACGCATTGCGCGCGCATCTGTTGGTCGAACGCATCAGTCCCGCCGCACGGCTCGCCGATTGGCGCAGCGGTAATATCAAACAATTCCTGATCGGTCAGCTGTTACGTTTACGCAACGAATATCCTGTGCTTTTTCAGCAGGGCACGTATCAGGCACTCGAAGTACACGGTCACTTCGCCAATCATGTATTTGCATTTGCGCGCCAATGGCGACAGCAGACATTGATCGTGGCGGCGGTGCGATTACCGGCGGCGCTCGATGTGCGCGGCACTCCGATCGTCAATACGGCGCGGTGGCTCAATACCGCCATTGCAATGCCGAAGCATTTATCGATGATGTCCACGCATTTTTATAATCCGATGACGGGCGCTCGAATGACGCCGCACGCACGCCAGCTGCAATGCAATGTGTTGTTCGATGAGTTTCCCTTCGCGGTGTTGCTGCATGAGGGCTAGCGCATGACGCGTATTCGTTGCGGCACAATATTTGCCTTTTCTTAGAATAACTTCCGTTTAAGGAGAAATGCGATGAACAGCTTTAATAATTCATTGCGTTATTATCTGCGCGGTTCAGTATCGATAATCGTGCTGACTTTTCTTTGCGTGCTGCCCGCCACTGCGCAAATGGTTCCCGGCGCGGCATCGCCGAAGCCCAGCGAAGTATTGACCAACGATGGACCGTTGAAAGCACAACTGGATGATCGATCGTTTGTTGAAAATGCCGCCAGCAGCGGTTTGGCCGAAGTCGAAATGGCGAAGCTCGCCAAAGCGAAATCGCACAACAAAAAAATAGTCGCATTCGCCGATACAATGTTGCGCGATCACACCGCAGCGAATGCAAAACTCAAGCAGATCGCTGCGCAGCTACACCTGACAGTGCCGAGCGCGCTGAACAACGATCAGAAAAAATTGCTCACCGAAATGAACGGATTAACTGGCGATGCCTTCGATCGCTTGTATGCCGAAGTGATGCGCAAAGAACACGACACCGCTGTCGGCTTATTCGATAATGCGGCTGGCGAAACAAAACTGAATGCGCAGCTGCGTACATTCGCTGCCGAAACGCTGAACAAATTACGCGAGCATCAGCAACGGGCGCATGGACTTATAAACTCGTGAGTTCGTTACCGATATTGCGAGGCGCTGCGCGCCGAGGAATGTGCGCGCAGTTAAAATACTTCGACACGTTTAAGAAAATTGTTCAAATCGTGAATCTCGACCGGTTTGATAAAGTGGTGACTGAAGCCGCTGGCGAACGCTTTCTCGCGATCCTTCTCCTGACCATAACCGGTCAGTGCCACCAGGGTGGTATTTTGCAGCGCAGGAATTTTCATCATCTCGCGCGCCACACCGTAGCCATCCATTCCCGGTAGGCCGATGTCCATCAGAATCACATGTGGATCGATCTCGGGCGCGATTAATAGCGCACTCGCACCATCGTGGGCAACGTGCACATCGTGGCCGAAATTTTTTAACACCATGCACATCATATTCGCGGCATCGACGGCATCATCGACCAGCAGAATACGCAGCTGTTCGACGCGCTCGGTTTTCTCCGCACTGTGCTGCGATGATTGATCTTCGAGCGGGCCGCATTCGATCGGCAATTCAATCGTAAATTTACTGCCGGTGCCGGGACCTGCGCTGGTTGCCTTCACCGTACCATCATGCAATTCCACCAGACGTTTGACCAGCGACAAACCGACGCCGAGCCCTTCCGGCGCGCGCGAATGCAGCCGTTGCGCCTGCGTAAACAAATTAAAAATGGAATCGATGCTGTCGGGCGCAATACCAATCCCGTTATCGCTCACCTCGATGGTCAGACCATGCTCTTCGCAATCGACCGTTACCTCAATTTTGCCACCGGGCGCCGTGTATTTGGCCGCGTTGTGCAACAGGTTGCCGATAACCTGCGCCAGACGCACGCTATCGCCGTTAATCCATAAGGGCTTATCCGGCAGCTTGACGATGAGCTGATGGTTGCGCTCGCGAATATAGGGCTCGGTGCTTTCGACGGCGATATCGATAATCGGCTGCAATTCCACCACGCGTTTTTGCAGCGACAATTTTCCCTGTGTAATGCGCGATACATCGAGCAGATCGTCGACCAGCCGTACCAGATGATTTATGTGGCGTGAAATAATTTCGCGCGCCTCGACCACAACCTCTGACGAAACGATATCGCCAGCCTCGGCCAGTCGCATTAAATCCACCGCAGTGCGCATCGGCGCCAGCGGATTGCGTAGCTCATGTGCCAGCGTCGCGAGAAATTCATCTTTGCGTAACGTCGCTTCATGCAGCGCCAACGCGGCGGCTTTTGAGGCGGTGATATCCTGCGAAATACGCGCAATTCGATAATTATGGCCATTGCCATCCGGAATTTTGAAACCGCGATCATGAATCCAGCGCTCGCGCCCGCCGGGTAGGCACAGCCGAAACTCTTCCTCGTAATCGCGATAGTTCAGCAACCGTCGATAGGCGCGTTCTACCCGTCGCCGATCGTGCGGATGCACATTATCGAGCCAGGCATTCAAATCGTCGTACAAACGCGCTGATGATTTTTCCCACAGCTTTTCGTAGGCGGGACTGATATAGAAGAGTTGCGGCTTTTTGGGATCAAAAATCCAAAACACGTCGCCGATATTTTCCGCCATCTGCTGAAAGCGCTCTTCATTTTCATGCAGCGCATGCTGTGCTTCGCGCAGCCGCAACAGAGCGCGCACATTCGCTATCAGCTCCAGCGGACCGATGGGGCCCACCAAAAAATTATCGGCGCCGATTTCGAGGCCGCGCACGCGATCGCCGCTATCCATTAATGTCTCGGCGGTTTGTAATACCAATACGGAAGAGGTAGCCGGGTTTTGTTTGATGGAGCGGCACACATCGAAACCGCTCATATCGGGCAACTGCATATCCAATAAGATCAAATCGATTTTTTGCTGCTGCAGCAAAGCCATCGCTTCACGACCGGTGCCACTCTCAAAAACAGCAAAGCCAGCGGATTGCAATGTCTGGGTTTTTGTAGCCCGCGCCTCACCGTTGTGATCGACATTCAGAATGACTGGGGAGAAATGCGCTGTTTTCAAACCAGCCATACTCCACCTCCCTGAAACAGCCTTCAGCTGATCATTTAAGGAAAACGCGGCATGATTCTGCGGAAAATGTAAGTATTGCAACGACTTTTACCCAAGAAATTCAGTCTATTTCTTTATTTTCTTTGCAACAGCGGTGCCATTGTTATTGCAACAGCGGCATCGCAACAGCAGCTCTCGATTAATGGAGGTAAGCATCCGCATACATTTGGAATTGGCGTTGAGGTAGGCGTTTAATACCCAGCAATCTTTACAGGGCCACGCCAATTTTTTGCAATTTACGCCACGTATATGTGTAAGAGGGCTCTGGAATGATGCTCTAAAAAAACCGTTTGATTCACTCAATTGCCGCTGTCAACGGCAGTACCATTCGAAAAGCAGCGCCCTCGCCGGGGCTGCTCTCCGCGCTTAATTTGCCGCCGTGCGCCAACACGATTTGATTGGCGATAAATAAACCGAGACCCAATCCGCTGCCCTTGTGCTCGTTGGAGCCGCGTTCGAATTGCTCGAAAATACGTTCGCAGTCGGTGGGATCAATGCCTCTGCCGTAATCGCGAACGACGATGCTCGCGAATTCCGCGCGCGCATCGCCTTGATCGCGAATGCGCTCGATATAAATATCGATTGGCTTTTCCGCGCAATGACGAATCGCGTTAGTGAGTAAATTGGTCAGCGCCTGCTCAATGCGGAATTCATCTACCAACGCAATAATCGGTGCAGACGCATGTACCGTCGCGCGTGATTGCGCGATATCGATTTGTCGCGAAAATTGATCGATAAGCCGAGTGGCAAGCGCAACCAGATCGGTATTCGTCGGTCGCATCGATAGCTGCCCGGTGCGAATACGCGAAACATCAGTCATATCGTTGATCAATCGTACCAGCTGGTTCAGCTGGCGCTCATCGTTGTCGAGCATGGCGCCGATGCGCTCCGCTGAAAATTCAGCGCCGCGCTCCAAATGAATACGCCGTGTGTACAACTCAAGTTTTAGGGTGTTGAGCGGTGTACGTAGTTCGTGCGATACCATCGACATGAAATCGTCGCGCAGCCGCATCGCTTGTTGCAAATCATCCTGAGTGTTTTGTAGTTTATCGAGCAGCACCTTCTGGGCCTCTTGCGCCGCCTTCATCGCTTCCACTTGCCGCTTCAGCTCGCGTCGCTGCCGATAAAGCTCGATGAATACTTTCACTTTGCTGCGCACGATGTCGTTATCGAGCGGCTTATATAAAAAATCGATGGCGCCGGATTCGTAACCTTTGACCGACGAACTTTTTTGGATGCTGGCTGCGGTCACCAATACGATCGGCGTATGCCGTGTGCGTTCGGTTGAGTGCATCATCCGCGCTAGCTCGAAACCGTTGATTTCCGGCATTTGTACATCAATCAATGCCAGCGCGAATTCATGCTCCAACATCAGTTCGAGCGCCTGGGTTGCGGTCGTTGCGCAAAACACCTGCGCATTAGGTAATTTCAGTAACGCTTCCAGCGCCAATAGGTTTTCCACGATGTCATCGACCAGCAGAATTTTGACAAGATCGGTCTCCGCCGCCACATCGTCAAATGCTGAAAACGCCGTTTCCATGGTAAATCTCTCGTTCGTTGAAAGGGATATGCACGCAGTTGCCGCGCAGCATAAAAAAATTCGACGTCACCCGATATCACGCTGCTCATCCGTATCGCACGACAGCAATCGAAAACAATACGCTATCACCGCACCTTCGGCAGCCAGACACGGATGAGCGAAATCAAGCAGTCCATGTCGATCGGTTTCGCTACATAATCATTGGCGCCCGCCCGCAGGCAGCGTTCCTGATCGTCGCGCATGGTGCGTGCCGTTACGGCGAGTATCGGCAATGAGTGGAACCGCGATTGTTTGCGAATTTCTTCCATCGCGGTATAACCATCCATTTCCGGCATCATGATATCCATCAGCACCAGATCGATATCGCGTTGCTCATCGAGTTTTGTTAATGCCTCGATACCGTTGCGCGCAATTTCAACCTGCGCGCCGTTTTTTTCCAATGCACTAGTCATCGCAAAGACATTGCGAATGTCATCGTCGACGACCAGAATACGGCGATTTTCCAGCGTTAATTCATGCATACGGGCGCGTTGCATCAGCTCGCGTTGCCGCGCCGACATTTCACTTTCTACGCTATGCAAAAACAACGTGACCTCATCCAACAGTCTTTCCGGAGCGTGCTCGCCGCTCATCACAATGACGCGCGCATAACGTAGCAACCGCCCTTCTTCATCGCGCGACACGGCGCGCGATGCATGCACAATCACCGGTGGAAATACAGCGATAGCCGACGTCGACATGCGCAGTAACAGCTCTTCACCCTTCATGTCGGGTAATTCGACATCGACGATCAAACAATCGAAATTGCGGTTGTGTAATAGCCCGAGCGCGTCCTCGCCATTTTTCGCGATGACTACATCGACATCGGCAGCGCCGATCAATTGAGCCGTCGCCTCCGCTTGCGCGGCTGCTTCTACTACCAGCACATGTTTCATTGTATTCGCGGTTCTGGCCTCAATATCGAGCAACACCTGGCGCAATTGTTCACGCGATGCCGGCTTTAATAAATATCCTACGGCGCCCATATTCAACGCCGCCTGGCTGCGGCCCTCGACCGACATCACATGCACGGGGACATGTCGTGTGCGCCGATCATTTTTAAAGCGGGCCAGCAGGCTCATGCCCGATTGATCCGGCAGTTTCATATCGAGCAGAATGGCGTGCACCGGATACTGCTGTGCCAAGCTCCAACCCTCTTCGGCGTACATGGCTACCAGGCAGCGGTAATTCATTTCTCGTGCCAGATCGCAAAGAATAGCTGCGAATGTCGGCTCATCCTCGATGATCAAAATCATCTTGCGCCCATCATCAACACTGGCGCGGTCGTCCTCAATGGCAATATGGGTCTCGGCGCGAATCGCCGGTGCCGGAACGGACGCCGCATTCGAAGTGCGGAATACCTCTGTGGTATTGGCTTCCGCCAGATAAATATTCCCCGGGATCAGTAGCGTAAAAACGCTACCGACACCGAGTTCGCTTTCGACTTCAATATGGCCGCCCAGCAACTCGGCCAGTTGGCGAGAAATGGATAAGCCGAGTCCAGTGCCGCCGAATTTGCGAGATGCGGTGCCATCAACCTGATAGAACGGCTCGAAAATTTGCTGGTACTGTTCCGGCGCGATGCCGATGCCGGTATCGCGCACCGCGAAGCAGATCCAGCCATTGGTCACATGCGGCGATACCTGCAGCTGCACGGTGCCGGTGCTTGTAAATTTCATCGCATTGGATAAGAGGTTTCGTAAAATTTGCTCGAGTCGCTGCTGATCGGTAAATAACATTGTTGGCGTAGCGGGATCGACCAATAGCTCGAACCGCAATTCTTTTTGCTGCGCCACTGGCTGAAAATAATCCGCCAATAGATCGAGCGTGATCCGCAGCGCGGCATAATCGGGAGCTACTTCGAGTTTACCTGCTTCAACTTTCGCGATATCGAGCACATCGTTGATCAACGCCAGTAGATCGTTGCCGGCAGTATGTATCGAACGTGCGTACTTCACCTGATCGCCCGACAGATTGCCCGCATCGTTATCGGCTAACAACTGCGACAAAATCAGCAGGCTGTTCAACGGCGTGCGCAGCTCATGCGACATATTGGCGAGAAACTCGCTCTTGTAACGGCTCGCGCTTTCGAGTTCCTGCGCGCGCTGCTCCAGCAAATGCTGCGCCTGCACCAGCGCATCGTTCTTGTCATGCAACGCCTCCTGCTGCTTTAACAACGTTGCATTGCTCTGTTCCAGTTCGGCCTGCTGCTGCTCAAGTCGAATTTGCGAATCCGCCAAAGCGCGCGACTGTTCTTCCAGCTCGTCATTGGAGCTGCGCAATTCCTCCTGTTGTACCTGCAGCTCATCATTCAATTGCTGCATTTCCATCAGCGCTTCATGCAGTCGACGGCGATAACCCGCGGCGACAATGGCGGCACCGATATTTTCTGAAATCAATTGCAGAAATTCAGTATCGAGCGGCGTGAGCGGTCGCAAAAAGCCCAGTTCGAGCACTGCGTGCAGCGTGTCATCGCTGATAATCGGATAAATCGCTACGGTCGCGGGATTTTGGGCACCCAGCCCAGAGCTCACTTTCAGCGCGGGATTGACCTGAAAATAGTCGATCGATAAATCGCGTAAAAATAATGGCGCGCGCGTGGCCGCTACTTGCCCGACCAGACTTTCGCGAAAGTCGAAACCCGGTGCGGCGCCCGTGCCCGCTTTCGCAAAACCATAAGTCGCCGCGCGTTCGAGCCGATCCTTGGACTCCGCAAGGTAAATAGCCCCTACCGCCACATCGAGATAGCTGGCCAGTACATCGAGCACCTTTTCGCAGAGAATCGGCAACGGCAGCTGGCCGATAATTTCATTCGCGAGCTGCGTTTGTCCCGAGCGCAACCACGCCTGCCGTTGTAATACCTGGGTTTGATGTTGCTGATGCAGCAGCGCTGCGCGGTAGTTGGCGGTGAGATTGCGTAGTTGCTTTCGCCCCCAATAGGCCATCAAGGCGCTAAAAACTAAACTGAGCGTGAAATAGCCGGCCGACAGGATCAGCGCGAGCACATTGACACGCTCACGCCGCTCGCTTCTCACCTGCTGTTCAGAAGCGACCAATTCATTCAACGAACGCCGCGCCACATCCATCAGGCGCGCTCCTTTGCCGTTGGCGATCAGCTGCTGCAGCGAACGGCCCTCGCGCTTGAACTGAATGGTTTGCTCGGCAAGGCGAAGCCACTCTGCATAATTTTCGTAAGCGGTACTCAAGCGCTGCTGCTGTACTTTATTGTCCTCCAGCAGCTGCCGCGTTTGCTCCATTGCCGGCGCAACTTGCTTTCCAGCTGCAGTGTACGGCTCAAGAAAATCCTCATTGCCGGTGAGCGCAAAACCGCGCACGCCATTTTGCTGATCACTGAATAATTGCAGGATCGAATTGGCCGACGCAATCGCTTTATCGGTATCTTCTACCCAGCGCCCCAATGCCAATAGATTGCTGACCACCACTAGAAAAAAAATGACGCTGACCAGACCGAAGCCGAGCGGTATCGCAATTGTTTGCTTCAACAGCTTTTGAAATTCGGTCGAATCGAATTCACTGGCTGTGGGCGCGTCGCTGACGGCTTGCGCCAATTCGGTATGGAATAACGTCATGAGTAATCCCTTTTTAGGAATTCTATTTTCATGGAATCGAGCCGCTGGAACGGCACAATTTACAAGGGATTGTGAGTTATTTGCGAGTTAAAGTTATTGTTAAAGAATAACTAAAATCAAAGGTCCTTCACATCCGCAGCTCATACCTTTTATTCCCGACAGCGCAAGCGCTTAGATAGCGCGACCACACTGCATAACACCCCGGCGCGATTGTCTATCCGCTAGCAGGTTATCGAACGTTGAGAGCAGCCTAGCGAATGTTGGCACCATCCTTGAAACAGGCTTATTCGTCAGTCGCCACTTCGCAACCCCAGCGATTCACCAACGACAACGGCATTAACCCATTCAGCGAGGACGTCGCCATGAAAACTAATACCGAAACCCAAACAGAAGCACTTAAAAATGCAGCGCATCTTAAAGCCGGTGCGGCCGCTGCGGTCGCTCACGACTTTATCGACCGCGCCGCCGACCGGTTGGGGAAATCCGAGGAAAAATTGCGTGACACCGCAACCGCCGCACAACAAACCGTAGCGGCATCGTTGCAAGGTGCACGCACGCGTTTGAACCAAACCAATCTGGCCGCGCAAAGTTACGCGCAACAACATCCGCTGCGAGCACTCGGTGTTGCAGTCGGCGTGGGCGCGCTGATCGCGCTGATGCTGCGGAAAAAACCCGCTACACCGAAGTAATTCAGTGGGGGTAAATTAATTCGAATCGAATTAGTTTGAATTTTTTGAATTAATTAAAAAATTTAAATTAATTTAAAGAGGTTTAATGGGTTTTAAGTATGGAGCGCTCGTTAATAAAAGAGTTAAAAACTTCACATGATCGGATCGATTTCTAGCTACCGATTAGTTAAGGGCACGAACATGGGAGAGGATAAAAAGCAGCGGAGCAAAAAAAAGGTTTCGTGGTTCTCGCGCTTTGCGCAACGCACATCGCAGATTAGCGGCACACCGGTCGCGTTCGGCATGGCGGTGCTGATTATTGTGGTGTGGCTGATCAGTGGCCCGGTTTTCGGCTTCAGCGATACCTGGCAGCTGATCATTAATACCGGAACGACGATCATTACGTTTCTGATGGTTTTTCTCATTCAAAGCACACAAAACCGCGATTCCGAAGCATTGCAATTGAAATTGGACGAACTGATTAGAGCAGCATCGGGAGCACACAACGCGCTGCTGAATCTGGAGGAATTAGAGCAAGGCGAGCTCGATAAAATTCGCGAGCGCTATGTACGGCTAGCGGAAGAAGCACGTCAGCAATTGGATCTGCTCGATGATGATGAGCATCCGGCTGTTGATCAACGCAAGTCCACCGAAGGAGAAGCATCATGAACGAAGACATCATTAAAGGTAAGTGGAAGCAATTGAAAGGTCACGCAAAGCGTCAATGGGGACAGCTGACCGATGACGATCTCGATATTGCCGAAGGGAATCGCGATTATCTGGTAGGCAAAATTCAAGAGCGTACTGGCCGTGCACGCGATCAAATTGAGCGCGAAGTGCGGGATTTTGAAACGAGAATTTAATCGTTAAAAAAACCTACTTCCGCCAAACGGAAGTAGGTTTTTTTTGGCTTTAAATTTTTTAAAGAAATAGGCTATTTAGAGGTTTCCTGCCAATTTTCTTGGAAAGCTTCCGCTATTAGCATGCGCGCGAGGGCTGTCGGTATGTGTGCCAGTGAAATTCTCCAGCATATCGCGCGTGACCAGTACGACGCCGTCCGGCGAGCGATGGAAATAGCGCGCATCGCTCTCAGCATCGCAGCCGATATTCATGCCATCAGGAATCTGACAGCCGGCATCAATGATTGCGCGTCGAATCGTGCAGCGGCTGCCCACGGTCGCATTCGGTAATAACAGACTGTCCTCAATGACGCTGCCCATTTCCACCCGCGACTGCACGAATAATACCGAACGATGCACACTGGCACCGGCGACGATGCAACCGCCACTCACCAATGAATCGATCGCCGCGCCGCGTTCGCGCACATTGTCGAACACGAATTTGGCTGGCGGCACCTGCTCCTGCCGCGTCCATATCGGCCAATGCTCGTCGTAGAGATTGAGCTCCGGCGTCACCGTGGTGAGCTCCATATTGGCCCGCCAATACGCATCGACAGTGCCGACGTCGCGCCAGTAACCCATCTTTGAATGATCGTACATATCCATGAACGGATAGGCGTAAACGCGACCGGCGCTAATGGCATCCGGAATGACATCTTTGCCAAAATCGTGCGACGAGCGTGTGACGCCGGCGTCCTGGTTGAGGATATGCAACAGGAAGCGCGCATCGAACACATAGATGCCCATGCTCGCCAAGGCACGATCGGGTTTTCCCGGCATTGCTGGCGGCGTTTTCGATTTCTCGATAAACCCGCTAACCCGCGTCGATGCATCCATTTGAATAACGCCAAACTGATCGGCCTCTGTCAGCGGTACTTCAATACAGCCGATAGTGACATGCGCTTTAT
>Ga0068862_100002231_pt1 | contig 17370 bp, 17 predicted proteins | sample KBSSwiS52_FD_66598 | JGI IMG/M metagenome (GOLD analysis project Ga0068862, IMG submission 66598) | Switchgrass rhizosphere microbial communities from Kellogg Biological Station, Michigan, USA - KBS Switchgrass S5-2 | ecosystem: Host-associated > Plants > Roots > Rhizosphere > Soil ... | reverse complement strand
AGCCGAAGCCTCGCGAGGTGGTGACGTAGCCCGAGAGCAGCACCGGATAGCCCAGCAGTCCCTGCATCATGGTGGGCTGCAGCGAGATCGAGCTGAACATCAAGAGGCCGGTGAACAGGCCGAACAGGGTGGCCGCGACGAAATTGCGGTCCTTCGTCAGCCGGCGGTCGAAGAACGGGTGCTCCACCGTCAGGGTGTGGATGATGAACACCCAGAACGAGGCCGCGGCGATGATCAGGTAGATGCGGATCTCCACCGACGAGAACCAGTCCAGGGTAGGGCCGCGGTCCAGCATGAGCTGCAGGGCGCCGATGGAGCCGGTGAGCGCGGCGAAGCCCAGGAAGTCGAACGGCTTGCGGATATCGTCGACCGTCCGGTGGAGGAAAAGCCACAGGCCCATGAAGGCGAGCGTCCCGATCGGCAGGTTGATGAAGAACACCCAGCGCCAGGACAGGTGGTCCGTCAGCCAGCCGCCCAGCGCCGGCCCCATCACCGGCCCCAGCAGCGTGCCCGCGCCCCAGAGCGCCATGGCCTGGCCGTGCTCGGCGGGCGGGCTGATGTCCAGCAGGATCGACTGGGACAGCGGGATCAGCGCTGCGCCGAACATGCCCTGCAGCAGCCGGAAGGTGACGATCTGCGCCAGGTTGTCCGAGACGCCGCACAGCATCGACGCGACGGTGAAGCCGCCCACCGAGACCAGCAGCATGTTCTTGCGGCCGAACCGGCCGGCCAGCCAGCCGGACAAGGGTGTCATGATCGCTGAGGCGATCATGTAGGAGGTGAGAACCCAGGCGATCTGCTCCTGCGAGGCCGAGACGCTGCCCTGGATATGCGGCAGGGCGACGTTGGCGATCGTCATGTCCAGCGAGTTCATCAGCGTCGCGGCCAACAGCGACACGGTGATGAGGCCTCGATTGGCGGCCGACGCGGCCATGGGCTCAGCGCGCCTTGTCGGGCCGCACGTCGACCTTGACCACCGCGGAAAGGCCGATGCGCCCGGCCATGTCCGGCGGCGGCTTGTCGAAGGCGATCTGCACGGGGAGGCGCTGGACGACCTTCACCCAGTTGCCGGTGGCGTTCTGGGCGGGCAGGGCGGAGAAGGCCGCGCCGGTGCCGGGGCTGAAGCTCGCCACGTGGCCGTCGAACACCTGGTCGGGATAGGCGTCGATCTTGATCTTGGCCGGCTGGCCGATGCGCATCTTGCCGAGCTGGTCTTCCTTGAAGTTCGCCTCGACCCACGGAACGCCGGAGATCAGCCAGAACACTGTCTGGGATGAGTTGATGTAGCCGCCCACCTGCAACTGCTGCACCCGGGTGACGACACCGTCCTTGGGCGCGTGCACGACGGCGTAGGTGGTGTCGAGACGGGCGAGCTCGGCCTTGGCGGCGGCCTCGCGCACCTTGGCCTGGCTGTCCACGGGCATCGACGCGTCGCCGCCGAGGTTGGCCAGCGCCACGGCCGCCTGGGACTGGCTCACCGCGAGCATGCGTTGCGCCTGGTCGGCGGCGTGCTGGGCGTCGGCGGCCTGCTGGGCGGAGGCGACGCCGGCCGTCACAAGGTTGCGCTGGCGGACCGCTTCGCGGGCCGCGTGGGCGGCGGTTTCCCGGGCGGCGGCGATCGAGGCGAGCTGCTGCTGGTAGGCGGCGCGCAGCGACATCACCTCGGTGCGGGCGGTGGCGAGCTCGGCCTGGGCCTGAGCGAGGCTGGTCTGCAGGTCCTGGGTGTCCAGCCGGAACAGCACGTCGCCCTTCTTCACGCGCTGGTTCTCGTGGACCAGCACGTCGACGACGCGGCCGTTGATGCTGGCGCTCACCGGCACCTTCTCGGCCTGGACGTAGGCGTTGTCGGTGCTCTCGCTGCGCCCGCTGGTGAGGACGAAGACGGCGACCGCGGCCAGGATCAGCAGGGGGCCACCCACCATGACGGGCCAACGCCATCGCCGCAGCCAGCCGCCGGACCTGGCCGGCGCCGTCATTACGCCTGCGTCCGAAAACCCTTCTTCGCCGTCCCGCACAGGGCGCTCCTGTCAGCTCAAATCCGCAGCTTGTGTCGGTGCTGGCGCATTGCGCGGCGAACCCTGCCCCCGTCTGAGGTAAGGACTGGCGCGCAATGCGGGAAATGATATCTGGTCACTCCATAGATGCATCCCGTTCATATCTCAAATCTCGATCTCAACCTGCTTCGGGCGTTCGACGCCGTGTTCGAGGAGGGGGGCGTCACGCGGGCCGGCGCGCGGCTTGGCCTCACCCAGTCGGCGGTCAGCCACGCGTTGAACCGGCTGCGCTATATCCTCGGCGACGAGCTGTTCGTCCGGGGCCCGCGCGGCATGCAGCCGACACCCCGGGCGCTGGCCATCGGGCCCCAGGTGCACCTGGCGCTGGAGCAGCTTATGACCGCCCTGGCGGTGGCCGATTTCGACCCGGCGGTGAGCGAGCGGCAGTTCACCCTGGCCGCCGCCGCCTACGCCTGCACCGTCTTCGTCCCGCCGCTGGTGGCCCAGGTGTCGAACGAGGCGCCCAACGTCGGCCTGCGGGTGGTCGAGATGCCGGTGGACCTGGCCGAGCGGCTGGATTCCGGCGGCGTGGACTTCGCCATCGGGGCGTTCGAGAGCGCTCCGCAGCGCTTCGTCCTCGAGCCGTTGCTGTCGGAGACGATGGTCTGGGTGATCCGCGCCCATCATCCCCTGGCGAACCGGATGCGCACGCTGGAGGACCTGATCGCGGTCCCGCACGTGGCGGTGGCTGACGGGTTCGGGGCCGGCGGCGCGCGGGCGCAGGACGTGATCATCCGGCGCTCCACCTCGAAGGACGCCAACGCCGTGGACGTGGCGCTGGCCGCGCTTGGCCTGCGCCGGCGGGTGGGCGTGACCGTGGCGGACACGGCCTCGGCCACGGCGGTGGTCGCCCGCTCGGACATGGCGGCCCTGATCCCGCGCCGCCTGGCGCTGCTGGCGGCCGAGAGCGGGCGCCTGCGGCTGATCGATCTGGCCTATGAGCCGCCGGCCGTGGACGTGCAGCTCGTTTACCGCAGGGACCGGCTCTCCGATCCGGCGACGGCTTGGATGCACGAGCGGCTTGCGGCGCTGGCGGGGTTCGACCGGACGCGCGGCTAGCCTCCAAATAGCTCTGCATATTGTTGACGAAGCAGGGCTTTTTGAACTTTCCCCATGGCGTTGCGGGGCAGCTCGTCGACGAACAGGACACGCTTGGGGGCCTTGAAGACGGCGAGGCGGGCGCGGGCCTGGGCGATCAGGTCGGCCTCGGCGCCGTGGCCCATCACCACGGCCACCACCGCCTCGCCGAAGTCCGGGTGCGGTACGCCGATCACCGCGCTCTCGACGACGCCCTCCAGGTCGTCGAGCACCAGCTCGATCTCCTTGGGATAGACGTTGAAGCCGCCGGAAATGATCAGGTCCTTGGCCCGGCCGGAGATCCACAACCGCCCGTCCCGGTCGGTGCGGCCCACGTCGCCGGTGATGAACCAGCCGTCGGCGGTGAACTCCTCAGCGGTCTTCTCGGGCATCCGCCAGTAGGCGGAGAACACGCTGGGGCCCTTGATCTGGATGACGCCGGTCTCGCCGCCGTCGATGCGCAAGGCGACGCCGGGCAGGGGGTAGCCCACGCTGCCGGCGATACGCTCGCCCTCCAGCGGGTTGGAGGTGATGATCGCCGCCTCGCTCATGCCGTAGCGCTCCAGGATGCGCATTCCCGTGCGCGCCTCGAACTCGGCGAAGGTGGATTCCAGAAGCGGCGCGGACCCGCAGATGAACAGGCGCATGTGCGCGGCCCGTTCCCGCGTGAACTCGGGATTGGCCAGCAAGCGGGTGTAGAAGGTCGGCACCCCCATCATCACCGTGGCGCGCGCCAGGCCCGCGACTGCCTCGCCGTCGGCGAACCTGGGCAGCCAGACCATCGGCGCGCCGGACAGGAACACGCAATGCAGCGCCACGAAGAGGCCGTGCACATGGAAGATCGGCAGGGCGTGCAGCAGCACGTCGTCCCTCGAGAATCCCCAGATCTCGTGCAGCGCCAGGGCGTTGGCGGCGAGATTGGCGTGGCTCAGCATCGCGCCCTTGGAGCGGCCGGTGGTGCCGCTGGTGTAGATGATCGAGGCGAGGTCGGAGCCTGCGCGGGAGACAGTCGCGGTCGCGGGCTCCAGGGCCGCTGCTTCCCTGGCCAGGGCCACGGCGTCCTGCACGAAGATCCGCGGCTCGGCGTCCTTGAGGAAATAGTCCACCTCGCCGGCCGTGTAAGCCGTGTTGAGCGGCAGGAACACCGCGCCGGCCTTGAGGGTCGCGAGGTAGAGCATCACCGCCTGGGGGCTCTTTTCGGTCTGCACGGCCACCCGGTCGCCGGGCTCCACGCCCCTGGCGATCAGCAGGGCGGCCAGGCGGCCCACGGTTTCAACCACTTCGCCGTAGCTGATGTCGCCGTCGGCCAGCAGGAAGCAGGGGGCGGCTGGGTCCTTTGGGAAGCGGGACGCCAAGAGGTCGTAGAGGTTCTCGGACATCGGGATCTAGCTGCGGGTGAAGATGGGCTCGCGGCGCTCGCGGAAGGCGGCGACGGCTTCGCGGTGGTCGGCGCTGGCGCGCAGCACCTTCATCTCCGCGTTGGTCATGCGTCCGGCTTCCTGCGGCGTCATGTCGACGGCGCGGCTGGCGACGCGCTTGGTGGCTTCCACCGACAAGGGCGCGCGCGAGGCGATGCGCTCGGCCAGGGCCACGGCGGCGCCCTTGAGCTCCTCCGGCGGGTGCAGGGCGGTGACCAGGCCGAAGCGCAGGGCGGTCTCGGCATCGGTGCGCAGGCCGGTGAGCAGCATGGACTTGGCCGGACCCTCGCCGATCAGCCGCGGCAGGCGATAGGCCGAGGCCATCATGCCCATGTTGACGCCGGCGCAGATGAACCCGGCCTCGGTGGAGGCGATGCGGATGTCGCAGCACAGCGCCAGCTCCACGCCGCCGCCGGCGCACCAGCCGTTCACCGCCGCCACCACCGGGATCCGCGAGGCTTCGAGCCGGTCGAGCAGCAGGCCGAAAGTCGAGAGGTCCTCCTTGTCGACGGAGGTCAGGTCCGCGCCGGTGCAGAAGCCGCGGCCCTTGCCCATGATCACGAGGCAGCGCAGGGCGGAGGCGGCCTCGATCTCGTCCAGCACAGCCAAGAAGGTCTCGCGCATCGCCGCGCCCAACGGGTTCATCGGCGGGTTGTCGAGGATCAGCACGCGCACGTGCGGGGTGGGGTTTTCGATATGGATCGTTCCGCTCATGCGCCCATCCTTTGGCCGATCGAGGCGTCTCGCACCAGAGCGGGGCGCGGACGAATTGAGACGCTTTTTCGAGCCGTGGATTTCGCAGCGGCGGTCAACACCCGCGCCGGGGCGGCGGCGGTGAGGGTGGAGCCGAGCGTTTCCCTGCAAATTCTGTGAGTTGACAGCGCTTGGCGCAGGGCGATCGGCTCCATGAGGTGTGAACCAGGTATTGACCGAGGTGTTGACCGGTCAACACCTTGAGCCCATTCGGTGCGTGCGGGGTCCGGTCGTCGGTCAACCCTGAAGAATAACGCAGCTACCGAGGCCGCGCAAGAACATAGCGAGAACACATGCGCCTCGCCGCCTGGGCCAGGACGGCGGACCAACGGGCGTGGAGGCGACATTTCCAAGACATCCGGGCCTGGCCGGTCCCGGAGGCTGAGCCGCCTTTCTACGTCCGGAGCACGTGGCCTCCGACAGTGCCCCGCACCTCCATGAGGTCGATGTTCACGTCGGGCGCCAACCGCAGCAGCGCGACCAATGCGTCGGCCATGCTGTCCATGGAGAAGCCCTTGCCGGTCCACGCGGCGTGGCCTGTTCGGCTCGCGGCGTCCGCAAACGCCAGCATCACCGGCGTGACGTCCCCGACATGGCCCGCCCCGCCTTCGAAATGGCCGGAGCGTAGAATGCTGACGCGGATCTGATCGCTGCGCAGCTCGTCTCGCATCGCCGCATGGAACGACTCCATGCCCGCCTTGCTGCTCGCGTACATCGAAAGGAAAGGATAGGGCCAGCGCACGGTCTCGCTGGACACGGAGATGATCTGGCCTTTGGTCGCGCGAAGATGAGGGATCGCTGCGCGGGTCATCCAGATCGGGCCCAGATAGTTGACGCGGGTAAGCCGCATGATCTGCTCAGGCGTCGAGTCCTCGATCAGGAAGGGCTCATAGACGCCGGCGTTGTTCACGACCGCATCCAGCTTGCCGAACCGCTCGATGGTCTTGCGGATCGCGTCGTCGCACTGCTGGACCTCGCCGATGTCGCATTCGATCGGCAGCACGTCGGGCAGGGTGCGGGCAAGGTCGTTCAACTCGGGCGAGGGCCGGGCGAGACAGGCGACATTCAGGCCTTCGCCCACGAGCCGCTCCACGAAATGTCGCCCCAAACCTCTGGATGCGCCGGTGATGGCGACGACTTTCCCTGCGATATCAATCATCCCATTTTCCTTCTGCCCGCTCAAGGAAGCCCAGCTCGACGGACTTCATCTGTCATCACCGAGTCCGCGTGGCGCGCCAACAGAAACGTCGAACGACGCCGCGCCCCACTTTCCAAACAGCCTGCAGCGAATGTCCAGCGGCGGCTCAGGATAGCGGTCATGGCCGGAGCCTGCGGGGCGGGTCGAGCAGCAGGGCGCGAAGCGTCGCGTTGAACGCCTCGGCGGCCTCGAACATCACCCAATGCCCGGCCGCCGGGATGATGGAGAGGCTGCACTGGGGATCGATACCCTGCACGATCGCCTGGTGGCGTGCGCCATCGGGGTGCAACGCGTCGTGCTCGCCCCAGATCAGATCGATGGGCGCGCGCACGCGCGACAATACCTCGAGCAGCCGGTCCGGCAGCACCAGCGGCCTGGCGTACGCACGCGTCAGGGGCGCGTTGCGCGACTGGATGAGCAATGCGAGCTCGTCGATCTCGGCCGGCTCGTGAAGCATCATGCTGGCGAGGTTGCCCCGGTGCGCCTGGCGCAGCGCCTCGCCGCTGAGCCCTCGGACGGCGAAGCTCTGATAGTCGCCCACCTCGGTCCCCAGTCCGCCGGGGTCCACCAGGATCAGCCTGCGCACGGAGTCCGGCGCGAGGGCGGCCAGGTGCGCGCCCATCAGCCCCCCGGTGGAGAAACCCACGATGTCGACCGCGGCGTCAGAACCCACGATCGCCGACAGCCCACGTGCGAGCTCTTCGCCGAAGCTGCTTGCGTCGTCAGGGTTGGGCGGGAGCGCCGACTCTCCAAACCCTGGAATGTCCGGGACGATGACCGTCCGCCAACTCGCCAGGGCCTCGATGTTGCGCGCCCAGTGGGACCAGGCGCCGTGCGATCCGTGCAGCAGTAATACGGGCGGGCCCGACCCCCAGACCCGCCACACGACCGGGCCGTTCTGCGACGCCAAATCCCGGCGCACCGCCTGGGCTTCAATGCGCGCAAGGATGTCCTCCGCCTCGCGAGGCGAGCCGGCGCTCAACGTCATCAGTTGTCTTCCATTCTCGATAGGCCGGTCTCGGTCGCCGCCGACCAAGCTTGCAAGTCTAAACCGACAATGTCCCGCAAACGACAGGCGGACGGAAGCAATGCCCGCCATGAAAAATGGACAGGCAAAGCGCGCCCCGTTTCAAAGGCGACACCTTGACCTGTCCCTGATTTCCCGGCCGTCTGATTTCCCGGCCTCGGAAGCCCTGTCGAGCTAGTGGGCGGCGGGAGTGCTGGCGATGGATGCGCCGCGGGCCTGGGCGTCGCGCCAACCCTTCTCCTTCTCGATGATCTCCTCCGACGCGACGCCGGCGAAGTCCTCGGGTTCGAAGAATGGCCGCAACTCCAGCTCGCCTTCCTTGAACGGAGCCTTCTTCAGCCATGCAATGGCGTCCGCCAGGTCCTTGCAGTTCCAGATCCAGTAGCCGGCGATCAGCTCCTTGGTCTCGGCGAACGGCCCGTCGATCACCGTGGGCTCCAGGCCGTCGAAGTTCACGCGCACGCCCTGCGAGCTCGGCCTCAACCCCGCGCCGTCGAGCATCACGCCCGCGGCGATCAGCTCGCTGTTGTACTTATCCATCTGCTCGATCAGCTCGGCGTCGGGCATCACGCCCGCTTCGCTGCCAGCGTTGGCCTTCACCACCACCATGAACCGCATCTGTCGTCTCCTTCGATTGGGTCTGCCCCCAGGACGATCGACTGGGCCCCACCCCGACAGTTGCGCGAAAAATTTGTCAGGAGAGGGACCCGTCTCCCGATTTCTGATTGCGGTGGATGCGCCCCGTCAATGGAGTTCCACGGCGCGGCGGGGGGCTTCTGTGGACCTGGCGCGCGCGTCTAGGTCGCGTCCGCTCGGCTGCTGCGGACGCGCCGGCCCCGCGTCACCCGGCCGAGGAAGGCCGACCGGATCGACACGCCGAGGAGAAGGGGAGCGATGCACCCCACGAGGATCACGCCTGCGAGGTCGCCTGGGACGTCATCGCCGGAGCGAACATAGGCGTTCAAGCCCCAGGTAATCGCTGCGCCAATAACGATGCCGCAAGCGATCAGCGATCTAGGTCCCGGCATCAGCAGGGGCGCCATGATGCAAACGAATGGGAGCGTGAAGATCACCAGAACCGTGAACAGCATCGTAGCTCCACTTCTTGGTTGCTTGCTTACGCCGGCCCGAAGAGTCGCTCCTGTCATGTTCGGACGGCGGCACTATATTAGCGTGTAGTTAAGGCTTGATTACACGTGGTGCGTGTATTGCAATTCAGGGCGTTCATGGCGGGGGAGGACCGAATGTCTGAGCTTCTGATATTGGCCTTCGGCGCCCGGGGCGGCGTATGCTCGATCCTCCGAATGGGAGGATGACCATGACCGACGCCCTGCCGCTGGCGCGCTTCAAGGTGCTGGACCTGACGCGGCTGCGCTCGGGGCCGACGGCGGTGCGCCAGTTCGCCGACTGGGGGGCGCAGGTGCTGATGGTGGAGACCAAGGGCGGCGCGACCGACGTCGGCACGGGGCGGCGCTCGTCGGACTTCCAGAACCTGAACCGCAACAAGCGCAGCATCGAGCTCGACCTGAAGACCCCGGAGGGCCTGGAGATCTTCTATCGCCTCGCCGACGAGGCCGACGTGGTGTTCGAGAACTTCCGCCCGGACGTGAAGCGGCGGCTGAAGATCGACTACGAGACGCTCGCCGCCCGCAACACGCGGCTGGTCTACGTCAGCGTCTCGGGCTTCGGCCAGGACGGGCCCTACGCCGACCGGCCGGGGCTGGACCAGATCGTCCAGGGGATGGGCGGGCTGATGTCGATCACTGGGCTGCCGGGGCAGGGGCCGGTGCGGGCCGGCATCGCCGTGGCCGATTCCGCGGCCGGCCTCTACGGCGCGCTGGGGGCGATGACCGCGCTCCTGGAGCGGGAGGTGACCGGCAAGGGCCGCTGGGTGAGAACCTCGCTCCTGCAGGCGCAGATCGCCATGCTCGACTTCCAGGCCGCCCGCTGGCTGGTGGAAGGCGAGGTCCCGGGGCAGGCCGGCAACGACCACCCCACGGCCTCGCCCATGGGCCTTTTCGAAACCTCGGACGGCGTCATCAACCTGGCGGTGACGGGCCAGGAGATGTTCGAGCGGTTCTGCCGGGCGCTCGGCGCGCCGCAACTGATCGACGACCCACGCTTCGACCGACGCGGACGCAGCCGCAACCGCGCGCCGCTCAACGCCGAGATCACCGAGATTACGCGGCGCAAACCCGTGACCTACTGGATCGAGGTCCTGAACGGCGCCGGCGTCCCCTGCGGGCCGGTCAACAGGATGGACGAGGTGTTCGCCGATCCCCAGGTCCAGCACCTGGGCATCGTGCGCGCGGTGACCCACCCCAGCCTGGGCGAGCTCAAGCTGGTGGGCCAGCCGATGGAGATCAGCGGTTTGGACGGCGGGCCGCAGAGCGCCGCCCCCGACGCCGGCCAACATTCGCAAGCGGTGCTGGAAGAACTGGGCTATGGCCAGCCGCAGATCGAGGCCTTGCGTCGGAAAGGCGTCATTTGACGTCCGCCCGCGGCGGCTTTTGAATCCCGCCGTCCGGCAAGGCCGGCCAATCGTTCTTCGTCATCCCGACCATGAGATGAGGTCAATGGACGCCGCTGAGATCCTTACCCGCGTCGAGGGCCGCGTGGGCCGCATCACGCTCAACCGTCCGCAGGCGCTGCACGCGCTCACCACCGGCATGTGCCGGGCGATGATCGACGCGCTGCTGGCCTGGAAGGACGACGCCGGCGTCGAGCTGGTGTTGATCGACCATTCCGGCGAGCGCGGCTTCTGCGCCGGCGGCGACATCCGCATGCTGGCGGAGAGCGGGGCCGGCGACGGTGCGGCCGCGCGCGAGTTCTTCCACACCGAGTACCGGCTGAACCACCTGCTGTTCGTCTATCCGAAGCCGGTGGCCGCGGTGATCGACGGGATCACCATGGGCGGCGGCGTCGGCATCTCGCTGCCGGCCCGCTATCGGATCGCCACCGAGCGGACCACCTTCGCCATGCCGGAGACCGGCATCGGCCTGTTCCCCGACGTGGGCGGCGGCTGGCACCTGCCGCGCATGCCGGGGCGCACGGGGATGTGGCTGGCCCTGACCGGCGCCCGGATCAAGGCCGCCGACTGCGAGCTGACTGGCATCGCCACCGACGACCTGGCCAGCGCCTCGCTGCCGCAGTTCAAGTCGCGGCTGATCGCCGACCCGGCGGCCATCGAGACCCTGCTGACCGAGATGGAAGTCGACGCCGGCCGTCCCCCCCTGGGCGCCGCCCACGACCGGGTCGAGGGCCTGTTCGCCGGCGACAGCGTCGAGGATATCCTGGAGAACCTGCAGGCCGACGGCTCGGACTGGGCGAAGGCGCAGCTTGCGACGCTGCGCACCAAGTCCCCGATCTCGGTGAAGGTCTCGTTCCGCCAGATGCAACTCGGCGGCAAGGCGCGGACCTTCGCCGAGAACATGGCCATGGAATATCGCATCGCCTGCCGCATGGTCGCCACCCACGACTTCGGCGAAGGTGTGCGCGCGGTGATCGTCGAGAAGGACAACGCCCCCCGCTGGAACCCGGCGCGGATCGAGGACGTGACCGAGGCTGACGTGGACGCCATCTTCGCGCCGCTGCCGGCCGGGGAGGCGTGGACGCCCCTGCCGGACCTGGACGCCTGAGCCGCGTGGGCCAGGGAATGTGATCCGCATCAAGGAATTGATTTGCGGGCCGCGATAGACAAGCGCGCGAAGTTGAGTCCACGGTTCGCTCGCGTCTGAGCGGCGGCGGCGAACCGGCGTCCCTTCGTCGCGCCCGTAAGCTGCACAGGTCCCCTGATGCCCTCCGCCCCCGCCGGCCTCGAAACCGAGCTCAAGTTCGAGCTCGATTCCGACATGGTGGCGAAGCTGCGCGAGCATCCGGCGCTTTCGGCGCCGGCTGACGCCCGCCGGCTGAACTCGGTCTATTTCGATACGCCCCACCACGACCTGCGCAACAGCGGCGTGACCCTGCGCGTGCGCGAGACGGAGGGCGGCTACGTCCAGACGGTGAAGCGCCGCCAGGGCGCGGGCCTTTTCGACCGCGACGAATGGGAATGCGCCGTCCCCGACGCCAACCCGGACCCCGCGGCGTTCCACAAGACCCCGGCCGGCGGCGTGCTGAACGGCGAGGCCCACCTGCTGGCCCCGGTGTTCGCCACCGTGGTCGACCGGCGCATCCACCTGTGGCGGCAGGGCGACAATCTCATCGAGGTCAGCCTCGACGAGGGCGAGATCACCGCCGGCGACCAGCACGAGCCGATCCGCGAGCTGGAGCTGGAGCTGAAGTCGGGCGAACCGCAGGCGCTGTTCTCCCTGGCCCGCGACCTGGCCGAGCGCGCGCCCATGCGGCTGTCCTTCGAGTCCAAGGGCGAGCGCGGCTACCGGCTGGCCGGCCACGACGGCGTCGCCGCCATCAAGGCCGAGCGCACCGCCCTTTCGACCCGGATGAGCGCCGGCGAGGCTTTCCGGCGGGTCGCGCGCAGCGCCCTGGCGCAGATCTCCGGCAATGCGCAGCTCCTGCGCCGGGCCTCCATGCCCGACGCCCTGCATCAGACCCGCGTGGGCCTGCGCCGGCTGCGCGCGGCCCTGGCGGCTTTCAAGTCCATCGTCGACGACGACGTGTTCCCCCGCATCCGCGCCGAGACCAAGTGGCTGGCCAAGGAGCTGGACGAGGCGCGGGACATCGACGTCTTCCTGCACGAGACCTTCGCGCCGGCCGAGGCGGCGGCCGAGGAGGACCCGGCGCTGGCCGCCCTCGGCATGCGCCTGCGCCGCGCCCAGGCCGAGGCCTACGAGCGGGCCAAGGCGGCTATCGACTCGCCGCGGTTCGCCGCCCTGCTGCTGGACGTGGCCGCCTGGGTCGAGGTGGGGCCGTGGACCGCCGAAGCCGCGCGTAGCGGCCAGGCGGCCGCAGCCTTCGGGGCCGCGTCGCTGGCCAGACTGCACCGCAAGTTGTGCAAGGGCGGCGGCCACCTGGCCGATCTCGAGCCGCCCGAGCGTCACAAACTGCGAATTCGCGCAAAGAAACTCCGCTATGCCGCTGAATTCTTTGCAGGAGCATTTGGCCGAAAGGCCGAGCGCCGCCGCCGCGCCTTCCTGGCGGCGCTGAAAGCCCTGCAGGACGATCTGGGCCAGCTCAACGACATCGCCGTGGCGCGCACGCTTGGTCCGCGGTTCGTGGGCCAGCGCAGCGGCGACCTGGCCTTCACCGCTGGACTGATCGTTGGGCGGCGCGAGAAGCATGAGCCGGACCTGCTGAAAAGGTCCGTGCAAGCCTTTGAAGTTTTTGAGGACGCTCGCCCGTTCTGGCCGGATTAGGGCGCTCGGCGCCCGGATTCACCGCATTGTGTGCACAATAGTGTCGCACGTCCGTGCCATACTGCCCTGGGTCGAGTAGAGACGGGCTCCTGTCATGAGTGTCATCACGGTCACCGCTATCCAGGGCGGCTGGGTCGTCGAACACCCGGTCGAAACCACGCCTCTGATGTTTCTCGCTGGCGGCAAGGCCGAGCAGAAGGCGCGCGAGCTCGCCGAGCGCGCCTACCGGATCGGCATGCCTGTCGAGGTGCAGATCTATGACATGGGCGGCCGCCTGGCCGGCCGATTCCACTATGGCGCTCACGCCTAGGTTGGAAGGCCCTTCTGCAATCAGTCGATAATCGCGTGCGGCAGGAACCGTGACAGGTTCTTGGTCACGCGGCTGCGGTCTTCGCGCACGCCGAGGCCTGCCGGCAGGTCCCCCACCATCCAGGCGCCCAGCACGGGATAATTGACCCCGAACCGCTTCAGCGGATGGAGCGCCTGGCGGATCGAGCCTTCCTCGCCGTAGCCAAGGTCCAGGACGGGCGCGCGACGGCCCTCGTCGACCAGCTCGACGTTGGCGCCTTCGCGGGAGAACAGCGGCTTCCTCACGTAGGAACGGCCGAGCTCGGCGATGCGCGGGTCGTCCTCGAAGTAGGCCGGCAACAGGTTCGGGTGTCCGGCCTCGCGCTCCCACAGGAGGGGTAGGAGCCCCTTGTTCGACAGCAGGGACTTCCAGGCGGGCTCCAGCACCTGAGTCTTCGCCTTTGCCAGGTGCGCGGCGAACGGTTCGCGCAGCATGTCCTCCCAGGGGTAGAGCTTGAACAGGGCGTGGATGATGTAGTCGTCCTGGTCGACGAAACGCCCGTCCGCGTCGCGCCCGATCTCGCGGATCGGCACGAACTTGGGCTCGATGCCGGCCTGGGTGGCGATGTCCTCCAGGTACCGGACCGTCTGGCGATCCTCCACGGCGTCCGGGTCGCTGGCGAAGTGGACGAAGCCGCCGGCCGGGAACAGCTCGGAGAACCGGGCCTGAAGCTTCTCGTGCAGGCTGTTGAACTGGTCGGCGCTCGCCGGAAGGGCCCCGCGGGCGATCATGTCCTCCAGCCAGATCCACTGGAAGGCCGCCGCCTCGTACACGCTGGTGGGGGTGTCGGCGTTGTATTCCAAGAGCTTGGCCGGCCCCTCGCCGTCGAAGGCCAGGTCGAACCGGCCGTAGAGGGTGGGATCCTTCGCGGCCCAGCTGTCCGCCACGTAGTCGCGCGAGGCCTCGGGAATGGCCAGACGGGCCATCAACCGTTCGCTCTTCACCGCCTCGGCGACCAGGTCGAGAGCCATGGCGTGAAGCTCGGCGGCGGGGCCTTCGATCCCGTCCTCAAGCTCCGAGAGCGTGAACGCGTAGTAGGCGCGCTCGTCCCAATAGCGGCGGCCGTCCATGTGGTGGAAGGTGAAGCCGAGGCGCTCGGCCTTATCCCTCCAGCCCGGCCGCTCGGCGACCTCGATGCGGCGCAAGGCGGCTCAGGTCTCCGACCGCGGCGCGGGAATCTGCAGCGACGGGGCCTCGATCTGCAGCGGCGGCTCCTTCGGCGCCGTCAGGCGCGCCAGCACGTCGTCGGCGCTGGACTGGCCGGGCAGGATGCCGGCGTTGCGCAGCTTGGCGTCCAGGTCCGCCCCGGTGCGGCGGTCCTCCAGCTCGGCGCTGGCCTTGAACCGCTCGTCGCGGATCGCCTGGCGCTCCTTGATGCGCTTGAGGCTGTCGGCGGCCGAGCCGAGCGCCGCGGTGGCCCCCGCGCCGCCGGCCACCACCGAGGCCTGCGCCCGCTGCACGGACTCGTTGACCTTCACCACGTCGATCTCGCGGCGCAGGCCTTCGACCTTCTGCTGCGTGGCGGCGATGATCTGATGCATCTTGTCCTCGGCGGCGCGCATCTCGGCGAGCTGAGGCTCCTTGAGGGTGACGTCCTGCTCCAGGTCGGCGATGCGTTGCGCGACCTCGCGGGCGAGCGTCTCGTCGCCCTTGGCCAGCGCCGCGCGCGCCGAGCCCTCGTACCGGGCGGCCTGGTCGCGGAAGCTCTGCACTTCCTTTTCCAGAACCCGACGTCGGGCCACCAGGGTGGCGAGGTCGTCGCGGGCCTTGCCGAGCGCGGCGTCGGCGTCGCGGATCTCCTGGTCCAGGATGCGCAGGGCGTTGGCGTCCACCACCGCGCCGCCCGCTTCGTGAGCGGTTCCGCGCACCAGGGCGAACAACTTGCTCCACATGGTCATGGGTCGTCCTTTCGTCAGGCGGCGGCGGCGAACGAGTCGCGCAGGTCGGAGGCGGCGCGGATGGCGTTCTCCGCCAGCATGCGCAGCTCGATGAGCACGGTCTGCAGGGTGGTCTTGCAGGCCAGTTCGCCGAACAGCTCGTAGTAATCGCGGCCCGCCACGGTGGTGATGCCGAAGTTGGAGAGGGGCACGATCTTCTGCGCCTTCAGCAGGAACTCGTTGAAGGCGTTGCGATTTTCCTGCTCGTCCACCGGCCAGAGCAGCGCCGAGACCACGATCTGCTCGGCGCCGACGGACAGGTAGATCGGCAGGTCGCCGTGCTCGTGCATCAGGACGCGCAGCACGGGCTCCGCGCCCTCCATGACCCGGACCGTCATCTCGCCCTCGCGGACGAGTGGGGTGGTCTGCAGGGCCTCGGCGAGGGATTTCACGGTCCAGTCGATGTCGATGACCTGATCCATGGGGCGCGCTCCTGGCGTCGGGGAAGAAGAATGGGAAAGGGCGGGGCCGCGGCTGGAGGCGATGAGGATCGACCGCGCCGCGGCCTGGATGTCGGCCTTGGCCGCCGGGGGAACCCAGAGCTCGAGCTTGACCAGTCCCTGGTTTCGGCGAGCGTCCCGCCAGGCCCGGGTGCGCTGGGCGGCCCGAACGGCGGTGGGGGAGGCGGCCGGTGGCGTCATGTTCGCGTAACGCATACATGTACGCTTGACACGATGCAATCGGACCGTGAAGTTCGCGATCGAAAATATGGCGTGACCCAAGACCACGCCGCGCCGCTGCGGGCGCCACAGGAGTCCCCGGCAGGATGACGTTTTGATGTTCAGCCGCTTGTTCGGCAAAAATCGTGAGGCGCCCGGCCTGCCGGTGGTGCGCAACATCACCATCGGACGCAGCCTGAGGGTTGATCCCCTGGCGTGGCGCCGGTTCGGGTCAGATGCGCGTTTCGCGCTCGACCGCGACACCCTGGAGATCGTGGCGCAGGGCCTGGTGGACCTGGGCGCCGACGGCTTCGTCCATCGCTTCTACACCGACGACGAGGTGATGTTTCAGGTCCACTCGGGCGACCGCGAGGGCGTGGGCTCCGAGGACCACACGCTGTTCGCGCCCTGGTCGAGCGCCTATCCCACATCGGCCGCCGACCGGCGACGCTGGCGCGATCGGCTGCAGGCGCGCACGTTCACCGACGAGGGCCTTCCCGAGTATCGGCGGTTCTGGTTCGGCGATGCGGCCGAGACCCAGGCGCCCGTGACCTTCTGGGAAAACGTCTACGACGATCGCGCGGGCGTGGTCGCCCGGCGCATCTACCAGACCTGCATGCTGTTCGCTCGCGAGCTGCCGCAGGAGGGGCGCGAGCTGCTCTTGGCCCTGGAGATGGAGCCGGAGGGCGGCGAGCCGACACACGAGGTGATGGTGGGCGTTCCCCTCGATATCGCCGAATTCAGCGCCTGAGCGGAGAGGGGCCTATGTTCGATCCTGTCGCATTCACCAGCGGGGCGCTGGCCTTCCTGTTGGCCTTCCTGCTCGCAGGCGTGTTCGCCCTGGCCTTCAAGCTGGCCTACCAGGCGATCACTCCGCACAACGAGAAGCGCCTGATCCGGGAGGGCAACGTCGCTGCGGCGGTGGCCCTGGGCGGTGCGATCCTCGGCTACGTCATCCCGCTGGCCTCGGCGCTCTCCCAGACCCACAGCCTCGCGGAGTTCGCCGCCTGGGCCCTGCTGGCCGGCGTGATCCAGATCGTAGCCTTCTGGACCGTGCGCCAGGCGGCCATGCGCGACGTCTCGGCCCGCATCGAGCGCGGCGAGGTGGCGGCGGCCATCTACCTGGCGGCGATTTCTCTGGCGGTGGGCGTCATCAACGCCGCCTGCATGACCGCCTGAGGGCCTGGCATGCCGAACGATCCCATCCGCCCCCTGAAGCGCTCGCGGCGCCTGGCCATGACCACGGTGATCGCCAGCGCCGGGGTCTCGCTCACCGCCTGCGACAACGGCGGCTCCAGCGCGGCCTGGACGGCGCCGCAGGCGCCGGCGGCGCAGATCGAGCAGGGCGCGCCGCTCCCCGCCTTCACCTACGCCTCGATCGAAGCGTGCAAGGCCGCCGACGAGGTGCCCGACCAGGCCTGCGAGGACGGGGCCAGGGTCGCGATCCAGGACCAGGACAAGACCGCGCCGCGCTTCGCCGAGCGCCAGACCTGCGAGGAGATCTACGGGGCCGGCCAGTGCGTTCCCAGGAGCCAGGCCGGCCAGGGGAGCTTCTTCACGCCGCTGCTCACCGGCTTCGTCAT
>Ga0068862_100002230_pt1 | contig 17371 bp, 14 predicted proteins | sample KBSSwiS52_FD_66598 | JGI IMG/M metagenome (GOLD analysis project Ga0068862, IMG submission 66598) | Switchgrass rhizosphere microbial communities from Kellogg Biological Station, Michigan, USA - KBS Switchgrass S5-2 | ecosystem: Host-associated > Plants > Roots > Rhizosphere > Soil ... | reverse complement strand
GCCGTGAAGGTGGGGAAGTCGGCGAGGTTGGCGTAGAGCGCGGCGATCAGGCGCTCGGCAGATTCCAGGGCCTGATTCGTTTCGGCTTCGTAGGCGGGCAGCCGCTCTTCGAAGCCTTGCTCGAGGGCTTCCGCGAGGCGGGCAACGCCGAGGAGGGTGAGCGGGAAGCCGGTCGAGAGCAGGGGATCGATGAAGCCGGCCGCGGAGGGGAGCATGGCCCAGCGCTCGCCGGTGAAGCTCGCGCTGCGGAAAGCGAGCGGCCGGCGGTGGACGAAGGGCGTGACCGCTTCGGCTTGGGCGAACTGCTCGGCCACGGTGGGCAGGCGCGCGAGCAACCGCTGCCAGGCCGGTTCTCCCTCGGCCAGGTTCAGCTCCCGGGCCAGGGCGGCGGTGACCGCGGCTCCGGCGCTCGTGATCCCGTTGTTGAAGCGCAGCACCCAGATCCAGCCGCCGTCGAAGACATGGTGCAGGGCGGCGTCGTCCACCGGGTAGGGCGGCGTCTCGCCCTTGGGGAGAAAGCTGTCGAGGCGGCGGACGCCTTGGAAGTGCGCGTACAGACCCTCGGTGGCGGGGAGGTTGGGGAAGGGCGCTTCGGGCAGGCGCAGGGCGCGGTGCAGGAAGCCGCACGGTCCGGTCGCGTCCACCACGAACCGGGCGCGGACGGCTAGCCTCTGGCCATTGCGGGTGCCTTCGAGCTCCCAGGCTGGCGTCAGGCGGTCGAGGATCACTTGATCGTAGAAGACGGCTCCCAGGCGCTGCGCTTCATTCACGAGAAAGTGATCGAAATCGGCCCGGTACCAGTGCGTGTCGGCGATCGCGTCGTGCGGGCTGGCGGCCACCAGGAGGGGACGGTCGGCAACCGGGCGGTCGAAGGTGTGAGGATAGAAAGAAAATCCGCGCTTGAGGCCGCAGGCGATCTCGGGGTAGGCGCTCTGCCAGGTTCCCCACTTGGTCAGGGGCAGGAGGCGGGGGAGGTCGTAGCGCGTGGCCAGCTCTTCGAGCAGCAGATTCGCGAGCGGCGTGGAGGATTCGCCGATGGCGAAGCGCGGGTGCCGGTCCCGGTCCAGCAGCACCACGGAACGGCCGAGCCGGCGCGCGATCATCGCCAGCAGCGAGCCTCCGAACCCGGAGCCTACGATCGCGAGGTCGAAGAGCGGGATCAGAAGCAATACCTACAGGACGGAAGCGGCGGAATGGTCTGGTGCAGGTTCATGATCCGGAGCCGTTCGGCCCGCGCCGCGAAGCAGTGCCCGCAGTTGGAAAACCTTTCCAGGTCCCAGAGATCGGCGAAGACGCGTCTGCGTCCCATCGCGATTCCGGCAGCCAGGGCGGCTTCGAGCGTGGCGAGCGCGGGCGGCGAGAAATGCCCCTGCTCGCCCAGGGCTTCCATGGCGCCGTTGCCGAAACGGGTAGGGATGAGGGCGGCCACGGTGGCGCCGCAATCGAAGGCGAAGTCGAGCGAGCGCACGGCCCATTCCAGGGCCTCCGCCTCGTCCAGGAAGGGCGGCTTGACCAGGATGAAGACCCGCAGCGCCACGCCGAGGTCTTGAAGGAAGTCCGCGGCCCGCGCGAACTGATCGAGCGTCATGCGCTTGTTGAGGCGCGGTCCGGCCTCGGGATGGACGGTCTCCAATCCCATCGCCACTTCCAGGCGTGCCGGGTGCAGCAGGTCTCTCAGTTGGACACAGCGCGGTCCGACGAGCGCCGGGTGCGACTCGACCACGACCCGCTCGAAGCCGGCGACGCGCCGGGCGATGGCCTCGTAATCCTCGACGGGGATCGCCTGCGAGTCGAAGAAGCTGCCGCTGTTGTAGAGCTTGATCTGCCACGCGGAGGTCAAACGCGCGAGAGCGTAGTCGATCTGCTCGGGAATGGCCCCGGGCGGCACTTTTTCGGTGAGCGTGTTCTGCCAGAGGTCGCACATCAGGCAGCGCCAGGGGCATTCCCGGTTGGTCAGGAAGACGGTGGCGACCGGCACCACGGCGCCGTCCTCGGCGCGCTCGTCTTCCACGAGATAGGCATACGGCCGCCGCGGATCGAGCGCGTTGCGGGCGGCCCGGCGGGCCAGGATCCAGCGGTCGCGCTCGGCCGGGCGCTCCGGATAGTCCATCTCAGGCATAGAGGGCATGGAACTGCCGCCGGTAGTCGGCCTCGCGGGAAGGCAACCGTTCGCGGAGCTTCTCGGCCGGCAGCGCGCCGTGCTGGAAGCGCCGCTTGGGGAAGACCGGCATCTCCAGGCCGGTGATCGCGCGGACGCCGCGCGCCACGATCTCGCCCTTGAGCGCGTAGAGCCGCGCCACGTCGTGATCGGTCAGCTCGATGAATGGAATGCCTTCGGCCACCGCGATCACGGCGGGGCGGGTGAACGGGCTGAACCCTTCGAAGCCGTGGCGGCGGGCCGGAGCGTAGGTGCGGACATAGGCGCGGCTCAGGCCGCCGCTGTAGGTGAACGAATGTTTCATCTTTCCGACGCCCCAGCCTTCCTGGTAGAGCATCGGATTGTGGATCACGCTGCGGATGGTCAGCTCCGCGTTTTCCTCGATCGGATAATCCTTGAGGTTCTCGTCGCCGCCGTCGCCGTTGATCAGGTAGCGCCACTCCGGATAGCGGCGGCGGATGCCTTCACAAAGGGCAAGGCCCACAGCCGCGCATTCGACGTCGAGAGGCTTGTAATCTTCCAGCACGCGGATCGCTTCGGCGGCGTCGAGATCGGCGGGGTCCGCCTCCACGGTTTCGAGGAAGAGCCCGAGGCCGAGGCGGTCGAGGAAGGCGCGCGCCTGCTCGCGGTCGGGGCCGTCTCCGAGGTCGAGCGTGAACGCCTTGAGCCGTGCCGGGCTCATGCCGAGCTGCCGCAAAACGTGATAGGTCACGAGGAAGACGGCGCCGCTGTCGATGCCGCCCGAGAAGCAGACGCCGAGCGGCTCGTGCGCGGGCGCCTGGCGGAGCCACTGCGCGGTCTCGTAGGCGAGCGCGCCGATGTAGGCCCGGCCGATCTCGTCGAGGTCGGTGCCAAGGGTGTTGCGCTCCGGCGTGAAGAAGCGCGTGTAGACCGGCGCCGGGTCGGGGCAGCCGATCAGCTCGATCTCGACCACGTGGTGGGCCGGCACCATGCGCGTGTAGGAGGGGTGGAACTGGCCGTCGAGCCCCTCGGCCGCGAGCCAGGCGTGGATCGCGTCGATGCGGTCGGCTGCGATGAGGGCCGGGCCCTCCTGGCGCTTGGCGAGGAAGTAGCGCAAGGGCCGGTCGAGCGAGCGCGCCAGGCGCACCGTCCTGCCCGCCTTGGCGACCAGCGCGAACGAGCCTTCGATGCCGTGCGCGTCGCCGGAGAGGAGGCGCTGCCGGGCCTCTTCGAGGCTCAGGTTGTAGATCCGGTTGGCGGCGGCATCGGTCAGGTCCACGACGCGTTCGACGTACTCTTCCATGGTCTGTTCCTTTCCATCAGAGAGCCCGCTGCTCCCTTCTACGAGGCGCCCGATTCTACAGCGGGGAGCAGGCGAGGGCTTGCCGAGGAAAATTATTGTAGCTACAGTAACTCATCCGGATCATCAGCCTCCGCCGAGCCGGACGTCGCGAGGTCAAGCACTATGTCGAAAACATCCAAGCGAACTGCCATCGTGCCGCCCACTCCGGAAGAGGACGCGGCGATCGTCTCAGCGGCGAAGGCAGATCCGGATGCGCAGCCGTTGACGGACGCTCAGCTCGCTGCCATGGTCCCGATGCGGACGCTTCGCGGCAGACCCAGGTCCGAGAGCAAGAAGCTGCTCCTGTCGGTGCGTTACAGCCCGGAGGTCGTCGCCTACTTCAAATCCACGGGCGCGGGCTGGCAGGCGAGGATGGACAGCGTGCTCAAGGAGTACGTGGCGCGCCATTCCCGCTGAGTGATCCAGTCCTCAGGCCGGTCCGAACCGCGCCCGCAGCTCTGGAGGGCACCGGCCCCACCGCCTCCACGATCGCGGGCACCCTGGACCGCGAGGGCTTCGCGAGCGCCGCGGGCACGCCGGCGTTCGCCGTCGAGGAGGTCAAGACGCCCAGGGCGCCCAAGCCGCCGGGCCGCTGGATCGACTCGAAGACGGTCCCGGGCTTCCGGGTGCAGGCGCGGCTCGCGTCGGGCGGGCAGAGCCGGTTCCTGCGCAAGGCGGCCTGTGCCGCGGAGACGTTCTGCCTCGGCACCGCGCCGGGGCAGACGGACCTGCTCCTGCGCGTGACCGGACCCCGCCCCAACGGCTATCTCTGGCCGATGCTCGCCCGCTTCGCCCCTGCCACTATGGAGGTCTGGATCGAGCAGAAAAAGACGGGCAAGATCCGCTACTACCGGCTGGCCGCGCCGCCGGCCGCGAGCTCCGAGCTCCACGGGCTCGTGGACCGGCAGGGATTCCAGCGGTAAGATCTGGAGCGACCGCTTCACGTCTGCCATCCACGAAGGAGGGACCGATGAGCCTTTTCGACTTCCCGCGTATCAACCTCACGGGCAAGCTCAAGCTGAACCCCGGGACCGCGAACAACGACGACTACGCGGCAGGGGCCACGCTGCCCGACAGCTATGGGCCGTACGCGGGGCAGCCGCTCGCGCTGATCGACTCGAAGCAGGTCGAGCCGCGGACCTACGGCATGTCCGACGCGGATTTCATCACCTGGGTCCAGAAGGCGCAGACGTTCAACACGTCCCAGGGGCCGAGGCAGATCATCCCCGCCGAGTGGAACTACTACGGCGGCATGGATTCGAAGATCGTCTCGGCGAGCGTGGTCGGCGTGACCACCGCGCCGGGACAGGTCCACACCAGCCCGGACGGCAGCATTCCGGTCACCAGCCTGATCGGCGCATCGCTCACGTTCTCCGGCACCATCACGGACGTCAACTCCGAGGGCAGTCCGCCCGCGACGCAGTTCTTCATCGACAGTCTGACGCTGACCCAGGGGAGCCAGACGTGGCTCAGCGGGAGCGCGTCCAAGGCTTCCGGCCAGTGGCTCAATTTCTATCGCAATATCAATCTGACGGCGGATGCCGGGGCTGGCGCCTATTTGTATCACGTCATGCTCAAGAGCGCGGGCGCCAAGATCGCCATCCCGGGCTTCGACCAACCGGGAATCGTCGGCGTCATCTTCCGTTACTACGTGTACGCGTCGACCCAGACCATCCAGGGCAACGCGGCGCTCGAGGAGCTGTATAAGAAGGCGGGAGCCAATTCCGCCGTCCTGCAGCTCGTGGCCACGATCGCGCCGCTGTATGAGAACGAAACCATTTTCGCGGCGCCGGTCGGCCGGCTGATGGTGGCGGACTCGGCCACGATCCCCACGCCGGACGGCACGAAGAACAATGGCGGTACCCCTGACCATCCGAACGGCCCCATCGCCCTCGCGCCGGCCGTGCTGTCGGTCGGCGGCAATGTCATCTCCGCCGAGTTTTCCGGGACGTTCCCGGAGTACTGCAAAACGCCAACCAATCCGCCGGAAAACAATCTCAAGTGGGACTTCGGCCCGGTCTGGCTGGCGGTCACGGACGGAACCGCCAGCGCCACGGTCGGACCGGTGAATTATTCGGATACGGACGCCGGAAACCAGTGCGGCTGGCTGTTCGACTTCGACATCTCTTCGAACCCGCAGGCGCAGCAGATCCTGGCTGGCGGAAACGCCATGTTCCAGCTCGTGCATGCGACGCTCGGCGTGGTCCTGTCGGAGACGGACTACTATTTCGTCACGAACCAGCAGGCGATCTATGGCGAGCAGCTCGGCTCCGGCACGGAATTCGTGAACCAGGGGAGCCCGGAGGCGCTGACCGTCTCGGTGTTCCGGCAGGGCCAGCAGGTTGCCGCGGGCTCGTGCCCGCCGATCACGGTCTGGCAGTACGCCTCGGTGCCGCTCCAGGCTCCGGGCAACGCGCAGGCCATCAACACCAATTACCAGCCGGGGCAGCCGATCTCGGTGGATACGAGCCAGCCGGGCAACTTCCTGTTCACGTTCACCGTCGGGAGCCAGGCCGCGCCGCCGCCCAGCTACCTCGCATTCGCGAATCCGCCCTACATTACGAACTGGCCGCAGGTCAGCCTGCGCATCCTGCCGAACGAGGACTTCAGCCAGTATTTCGTGGATGCGACCGCCGCGGAGCCGGTCGGCAACGATCAGCTCACGTTCGAGGTGTTGTACCTGAAGGTGCTGCGGACCTACTATCTGCTCTATCCGGTCATGAAGCAGTACGTCGTGCTCAACGAGGAGTCTTCGGTGTCCAGCAACGCCAAGTACATCCTCGACGACATCGACCCCAAGCCCGCGAACTGGCTGTCGAGAAATTACATGCCGCGGACCCGCGACATGTCCAGCAGCCGGCGGCTGCTCCTGGCCGCGTGGTGCCGGATGCAGCCCTCCGTCCGCGGCTCCGGCACCTCTTGAGGCACGGAAGCTTACTCGCCGATCTCCGCGAGCGCTCTGTCAACGATCTGAGGGGAGAGGTACATGCCGGCGGCTCGCAGGGTTTCGAGAACAGGGCGAGCCGCCGCAATCACATTCTTTTGGCGTGCGCGCAAAACGAGGCCCAGCGTCCCGCGCAGGCGCAGGCCGAGAGTCTCTGCACACCTTCGGCCCTCCAGGTCGTCGATGATGGCGAGACAGCCGGGATGGGCAAGCGCCCATCCGAGGACTGCGGACTCGCCTGGGCCCAGATCCCAGGCGAGGATCTCTTCCGGAATGTGGGGTGCCTCGACCTGACGGAGCCACAGGTTCTCGGCAAGTGCGCGAGCCGTAGGGTCGGTAGAACCGCGAGCTTCGATCTCTGCGGCGACCGCCTTGGGAATCAGCACCTCGGGAGCTGCAAGCTGGAGGAGGTGGAGGTAGCCGGTTCGTGCGAGGTAGATGACTGGGGAAGCGTTGACGACTGCCGTCTCACTCATCCGCCAGCTCTCTGCGCAGGGAGTCGAAATCGACCAGGAAAGCGTCGACGCCTTCGCGTGCCAGCGCAAGGAGGAAGTCTGTGCGATCCAGCCCGGCCAACTGGGCGGCACGCTCCTGGGAGATTCTGCCCTGAGAGTACCAGTGGATGGCCGCCGCCAGCCGGAGCTCGTGGGCCAGCTCGTGAGGTGAGCGCCGTAAGGAGGCGAAGACTTCTGTGGGCAACGTGAGCTGGATGGTTGTCATTGTAGATTTCCTGGACAGACCTGCCTGAGCCGCCATCTTAGCAGAGCTTGGTCAGGGCTTCATCTCCGCGATGAGCCGCGGGGAGGAGCCGCGGTCCCAGGCACGGAAGTCGTAGTCCCCCCAGAGGCGGGAGAGCCGCAGGCCCGCGGCGCCGGCTCGCTCTCTCAGCTCTTCGACGGACCAGAGACGGCCGGGGAAGGAGGCCTCGGCCGCGAGCCTTCCTTCCTGCCGGTACTCGAAGCGCGCGGTGCAGAGGCGGGACTCGGGATCGCAGCGCCAGACCTCCCGCACGCGGAGCCGGCCGTCCCCGGCCGTGCGCTCCTTGATCAGGCTCTCCCGGTCCTCGGGAGGGAACCAGGCCGCGTCCAGGACGAAGCGGCCTCCCGGAGCCAGGTGCTCGGCCACGACCGCGAAGGCGCGGTCGCGGTCCTCGTCTTCGATGAGATGGACGAAGGGATCGTCCACCGCCGCGATCAGATCGAATTTCTCTTGCAGGTGGAGCTCGCGCATGTCGGCGGCGAGGAGATGGACGTGGGGGAGCCCGCGCAGCTTGCGGCGGGCCTGGGCGATCAGCTCGGGGCTGAGCTCGGAGGCCACCACGCGGCCGGCTTTTTGCGCCAGATGCCGGGTGGCCCGGCCAGTGCCCGCGCCCAGCTCCAGGACGCGGCAGCCCGGCGGCTCGCCCGCCATTCGCACCCAGAAAGCCTCGTCCCCCCGATCCCTCAGCTCGGCTTCGTAGAAGGGGAGGATACGGTGGTAGTAGTCCTGGACTTCGGTGGCCATCCGGTCAGGATATAGCAAAGCGCCTGCCTGAAGCTGAGGGAGAACGGCGGCTCGCGTCGTTTTCGGATGTAGCAAAGCGCCTGCCTGCGACGCCTATGGTGGTTGTATGATGTCTTGAACAACGAACAATAGAGCGAGGTCGATATGAAACGGCTCATCGTCTGCTGCGACGGCACCTGGAACCGGGCGGACCAGGAGCGCGACGGGGTCCCGTGCCCGACGAACGTGGTGAAGATCGCCTACCGGATCGCCAAGCGCGACGGCGCCATTCCGCAGATCACGTTCTATGACCAGGGGGTCGGGACCGGCAACGTCATCGACCGCTACTCGGGCGGCGCGTTCGGCGACGGGCTCGCGGACAACATCCTCGACGCCTACCGCTTCTTCGTGGCGAACTACGAGGAGGGGGACCAGATCTTCCTCTTCGGGTTCAGCCGCGGGGCATACACGGCGCGGAGCCTCGGCGGCATGATCCGCAAGTGCGGCATCCTGCGCCGGGAGGGCGTCCGGCACTATCGCGACGCGGTGAACCTGTACCACTCGGACATCCGGCCTACCGATGCGCAGGCGATCGGCTTTCGCAAGGAGAACTCGGTCGCCGAGGACATCGCGATCCAGTGCGTCGGCGTCTGGGACACGGTCGGATCGCTGGGCATCCCCCTGCGCGGGCTGCGCAGCCTGACCCGCCGGAAGTATCAGTTCCATGACACGGAGCTGAGCGGAGCGGTCCGGAACGCTTTCCATGCCCTCGCCATCGACGAGCACCGCGCTCCGTTCGAGCCGACGCTCTGGGATTTCAAGCCCAAGCCGCCGCAGAGGATCGAGCAGGTCTGGTTCTGTGGCGCCCACAGCGACGTGGGCGGCGGGTACGCGGAGAACGGGCTTTCGGACATCGCGCTTCAGTGGATGATCGACCGGGCCGCGGAGACCGGCCTCGTGTTCGACAAGGGCGTGACGCAGGCCTTGCCTCTGGCGCCGCAGCCCCTCCAGGAGATCCACAACTCGAAGACGGGGCTGTACAGCGTGACTCCCGGATTCGACCGGCCCATTGGCAGGGCGGCCCAGGATCCGAACCAGGCGGACCCGACCCAGGCGGTCCACGACAGCGTGCGGGCGAAGTGGGACGGCGACCCGAAGTACCGGCCGGGTCCGCTCAAGGATTATTTCAAGAGGTCGGGCGATCCCAGAGGGGAGTGATGGATCAATAGGGATTGCGGCCGAACAGCAGCTCGAGGCCGAACCCGACCAGCACCGAGCCTTCGCGTTGCTCGTCGATCGACTCGCGGGGCCAGGTGTAGCCGCCGATCAGCTCGCCGTAGAGCCACTCGCGGTTCAGGGGCCGCCGGTACACGCTGCGGGCGCCGTACTCGCGCACTTCGACGTCGTCGCCGGTCGAGCCGCGCAGGAAGAGCTCGTAGGCGAGCGCCGACCTCGATCCGAGGTTCTGATAGAGCACCGTGGCCGAGCGCCAGTCCAGGCCGTCGGTGGCTTCCGAGACCGTGCCCACCGTGCCCCAGCGGAAGAGGAGCGTCCGCCGCAGGACGTGATCGAAGTCGGCGCTCGTCGTCGAGCCGAAACCGTCGCGGTTTTCATAGAAGACGGTCTCGCGGAGGCGCCAGACCGACCGGTCGCCCAGGAACAGATTGCGCCGCAGGCGGCTCTGCACGAAGACTTCGGGAGCCGTGCTCAGGCGGGCGCCGACGCGGAAGTCGAGGCGATCCTTCCAGCGCCCGGGGGGCGAATAGCCGAGCCCGGCCAGCCACCGGTCCTGGGTTTCCACGCCGAACACCGACGAGCGGATGGCGAAGCCTTCCTGGCGTCCCTGCACGAAATCGTCGCGGTCGTCCCGGCCGAGGAAGAGGTTGACCCGCCTTTCGAGGTTCGGCAGGTCGTACTTGAGGCGCAGCCGGGCCCTGGGCTGGGTTCCATCCGCTTCGGTGTAGATCGTGGACAGCTCGACGCGGCCGGATACCTGGCGGGCGTTCTCGATGTCGGGCTGGCCGAAGAGCCCATCGAACCAGAGCGTGGCGCCGCAGAAGGTCTCTTCGAGGACGCGGCGGCTGTTGTCGAGCAGGCTTTCCTCCACCGGCCCTTCCCGGCAGGCCTCGCGGAGAGAGGGTTCGGCGGCGGTGGCCGGCTGTTGCCGGCCGGCACAGCCGGTCGCAAGGATCGCGGAGAGGAGCAGAATGGCGAACGCGGTGCGGGCGTGCATCTACGGGCGGATCATACCATCGCCCCGCAGGCAGGTGCGCAGGTTCTCGTACCCTCTCGTCTCCAGGTCCGCGAGGCGCGGCTCCCGCCCGGTCTCCTTGCGCAGCAGGCTGGCCGCGTGCTGACGGAGCAGGGCGAGGTGCTGATCTCCGGGCGTCAGGCCGAGGGTGGGAAGCGCTTGGACCGGCGGCATCGGGGTCTTCGAGCGCTCCGGCGCGGGCAGGCGCCAGAGGTCGAGGCGGTAGAAGATCCTCTCCGCGCAGCGGGCGAGGTTGGTCCGCACCCTTTCCTGGTCGCCATAGAGGAAGTTGGGCGGCGAGACTTCCGGCGTGGCATGGCAGCGTCCGCAGTACTGGTAGAGCGCGCGGATGGCCGGCTCCTCGAAGTCGGCCGTGGTTCCTCCCGTTTCCAGGAGGGGAGGCGGCAGGCTGGCGTCTGCGAGACAGCAGGCGTCGCTCTGCAGGCCCAGCTTTTTGAATAGCGCGCCGAGCACGGCGGTGCGCCGGAAGGGGGCGGAGGAGAAGACGTCGGCAGGGAGGTCCTGGATCATCGTCTTTACGGCAGAGAAGTCGTCGAGGAAGACCACGACGGCCTCGCCGGCGTAGGAGAGCCGCAGCGACTCGACCGCCTTGCCGTCGGCTCGGCGGGCGTGCAGGCCGGAGAGCTTCTGGGCCACGCGGATTTCGACCTCGTCCTGGCCGGATTTGCCTTCGATCACTTCCAGGTCGCGCAGCTCGCCCAGCTTCTCGATCGTCCCTCCCGTGACCTTGGAGCCTTCGAGGAAGATGCGCCCTTCGAGGTTGTCGGCGCAGCGGAACTTCACTCTCTGGCCGGTGGCCCGCGGTTGGATGGAGACTTCGCACGGGAAGGTCTGCTGCTGCCGCTGGATGCCCCGGGAGAAAAGCGCTTCGTCGAGCTTTCGGGCATCCTCGTCCGTGAGGAACCCGGCCAGCCCTTCGATCAAGCGCTCGGGTCCGGTGTCCTTCGTCCAGACCTCCAGCGGCGGCCTGGGATTCAGGGGCTCGAAGGCCGCGGGCACATGCGAGCGCAGCACGAGGCCGCCCAGGCGCCGGGACTCCTCGGGGCTGAGCGTCGCCGGGACGCTGGCCATCGCGGTATTCGATCGGTGGGAGGCCAGCGGATTGCGGTTCGGAATGTCGGGATCGGGGATGGCGAGCCCGTGGGGCCACTTCGCTTCCCAGGCGCGGCGGAGCTCCTCGCCCATGCCTTCATGGAGCCCGCCGGAGAGTCGGTGCTGCAGGGCCGATCGGAAGGCAGCCGCCCGGCACTCGCTGCTGCCGCAGCCCTCGCGCCAGAGGAGCTGGTAGACGGCGATGCGGTTGGCGCGGTCGGTGGCCGCGTCGATGGCGGCGGGGACCTCGACCCCCTGGGCGATGGGGAAGCCGTAGAAGTCACGCTTTTCGGCGGCGAGGAGGCGCGCGATCTCCGGGTTGGCGTTCGTCTCGTCCCAGACCTGGCGGGAGAACAGGGGACCGCCTCCCTGGTGGCAGGCGGTGCAGACCGCTCGATTGGCATAGACCAGGCGCGCGGCGCCACCGGGCCGGTAGTCGAGGACGAGCTGGAACTCGAAGCGGCCGGCCGCCTCGTTGTAGCTGATCACTTCCAGGACCGCGGCCTTCTCGTGATATCCGAGGTAAAGACGGTCCTTGAAGATCCCAGGGGAGTCCACGGCCGCGACCGCGCGGGGGTAGCGGAAGAACTCGGGATCGGCGGCGTTGCGCTGCAGGGACCGTCCGAGCGGGATCAAAACCTTTTTCAAAGGCGAGCGCTTCTCAATACGGGCGAGGAGCTCGGCGAACGGGAACGGCACGCCGTCGCGGGCGAAGAGGTGATCGAACAGGGAGCGGCCGGCGGGCGGCAGGCTGGGGCCGGGGTCCTGCGGATCGACGGCCCACTCCGGGGTCCCCTCTGCGAGGACCCCGGAGGCGACGAGGAGAGCCGCCCAGAGGGCGGTCCTGCGTTTCACGACGACCTCAACGGTCCGAGGTCCGAGCCACCTGCTGCGACCCCGGCCGGCAGTCCTCGCGGGTTCCGGCATCTCCGCGCGCCGCGGCTTCCGGGCTGTAGAGCGTGAAGTTGAGGAGGAAGATTCTGGCGACATAGGCGCGCCCGAGGTAGAAGCCGGGGCGCACCATGCGGATCTCGTCGCGGAGCTGGAGGCCGTTGCGGCCGGCGATCTGATCGATCTCGTCGACGTAGCCGTCGAGATCGTCGCCGAAGAAGTAGTCGATGATCACCGACTCGCGCCGGCTGTCGAGCAGGCTCTGGCCGCAGTAGAGCTTGGCCGGGAAGAACAGGCCCACCTCGCGGCCGTCGATCGTGGCCGTGCGCAGCTTCGAGAGGTCGGCCTTGAACAGGCGCGCCAGCTTCTTGCGGTTGGTGATCTGGTTGCGCAGCTCCATCTTGTCGCGGTAGAAAACCTTTCCTTTCCACAGCTCCTCGGCGAGCTCTTTGAGATCGTCCACGGCGCGGTCGGCGAGGAACCCCTTGGCGCCGCCCAGAATCTCCTTGACCCGGCGCAGGCCGGCGCCGCTCGCGAAGATCACGGTCCCCTGGTGCGGGCCTTCCGGGATCGGGCCGGCGGTGATGCGGGCGTAGATCTGGTCGAGCTCCTCCTGGCTGAGCTTCGCGAGGCTCTCGGGCGTCAGCGCCGCGCGCTCGGCCGGCGTCAAGGGATCGTCGTGCTCGACCTTGGCGAAGTCGGGCTTGGAGGCATAGCTCGGCTGAGTGCAGGGCGGCTCCTTGGGCGGAGCGCTCGCACACGCGGCGAGCAGCGGAAGGATGAGCAGTCCGAGCAGTCGTGCATTTCGTCTCATGATCATTCTCCTCCGCTCACAGGGTGGCCAGGAAGGCGGTCAGCGCGGCCTTGTCGTCGGCGGAGAGGCTCTCTCCAAAAGGATGGCCCGCGTTCTCGACGTCGGCCGTGCAGGTGTCGTAGACGTCGAAGAGCACCTGGGCGTCCGCGGGATCGAGCCGCAGGTTCTGGGTGAGCAGCGCCTTGAGCACGATGCGGCGGCGCATATGGTTGAGCCATTTGATGTGCTTGCGCGCCTCGTCCGGCGAGCCCAGGCGCTCGGTGAGCCGGCACAGGAGCTCCGGGCGGTTCGTCCTGGCGAGCACCATGTCGCCGACGAAGGGCTTGAAGTCGAGGCTGACGAGCCGGCCCGCGGGCAGCCCCTCGGGCACGCTCAGCTTGAAGCTCCGGATGTTGTGGCCGCGGAACGTGCGCAGCCCGAAGTCGATGCGGATGTCGTGGTCGAGAAGGCTCACCTTGTCCTGCCGCTGCTGCGGGTTCAGGAGCTCGTCCATCGAGGCCTTGAAGAGCTGGTAACGCCCTTCGACGCTGGGGTCGAAGGGCACGCAGTCGTCTTTCTTCTCGTTGACCCTGGTGTACGTCGTCTGCGCGCCCTGCTTGCCGACCTTCACGACGGGCGAGCGGTAGAGGCACTTGTCGAGCCCCAGGTCGTCCTCGCACGCGCTCGGCTTGCCGCAGATCTCGGGACCGATCGCGTTGTTGTGCAGGAACGGGGCGTGTGCCCAGGCGTTGATCAGCGAGATGTTGCGGTAGTAGCCGCGCCCGCCGTCCGCCTTGTCGGTGATGCCGGTCACGGCAGGGCGGTTGCGGTAGGTCTCGGAGCCGTACTGCTCCCAGATGTGCCCCTCCATATGGTTCTGGTGCAGGGAGCGGCAGCGGTAGGTCTTGACCTCGGAGACCTCCCTGACCTCGTCGCTGCCGAGCCAGTTGATGCGATGGCCCGCGCGGTTCACGGCCAGGAAGTCGGTGTTCTCCGTGGGATTGGGCTGGCTCGAATGGCAGCGGGCGCAGTTCTCGACGAACACGCGCCGGCCGCGCGCCACGCCGCCCTTGCCCACGCCGGGCTCGGCTTCGAGCAGCTCGACGAGGTCGCCCGGGTCTTCGAGGCCGCGCGCTTCCCAGAGATCCGCGGGCTTGCTCGCGAGGAAGAACTTCGCGATCAGGCCCAGACGGTCCTCGATGGCGCGGAAGCCGGGGCAGTCGCGCCGGCACTGGCCGATGTCGAACGGGGTCTGGCCGAAGTTGCGCTGCGTCGGGTCGAGCTGGCGCAGGTCGGTCAGGTGGTTGAGCCAGCACTCTTCCGAGCAGGAGCCGATGTTGAAGTAGACCCTCTGGATCGCTTCCTCGGCGCCGATCGAGTCCTCGCCGCCCTTGAGGATGTGGAAGACCTCTTCCTCCTGCGAGCTCCACTTCCGGCACTTGCCGGGCTTGCCCGGCTCGCACCAGCAGGTGTCGTCCCCCGGCGGGCACGACGCGACCGGGCGCCACTTGGCAACCTTTTCCTTGAAGCCGTGGGGGCGCGAGGCGAAGCTGATGATTGCGTTCATCGTCCCCGGGTTGTGCACGCCGTCGTTGGGGATGGCGGAGGTGTCGACCGAGCCCGGGCGCTCGTGCGAGAAGAGCTGCCATTCCGGGCTGTCGACGGGCATGCCCGAGGCCATGATCTCGGAGCTGCGGAGGTATTGGTTGCCGATCAGGAGCTTGAGGTTTTCCCACTGCGGGTTGGCCGTGTCCTTCGGCGGTTTCACGGGATTGAACGCGATATGGCAGGCGCCGCAGGCCATGCCGATCAGGAAGGGCGGCTCGATCGACGGGTCGGCGAGATGGCTGACCATCGTCGTCGAGCCCGGGGCGGACGGCTTGCGCTCGCGGTAGCCGTTCCAGGTGCCGAGCTGGCGGCCATAGTCCTTGTTCACCTCGCGCCACTTTTCGGCATCGAAGCGCGGGTTGGGGAGCTTGCGGAAGCCGAGCGCGCCGGTCGAGGTGCCGAATTCGAGATCGCACGGGTCCTGCTTGTTGCCCAGCCCGCCGGGGTCCTTGAAGTCGCAGCCCGGATCGCGGTAGCCGGTTTTGCCCACGTATTTCAAGAGCTGTGCGTCGCCCGGGCAGTATTCGAAGCCGTAGGTCTCTTCCATGCTCTTCGCGGGGCAGTTGGCCGAGCCCGGCACGCAGCAGCCGGGATCGTTGATCAGGCCCCAGGTCTGGAAACGGTCGCCGCGCTGGTCCGCGCGCAGCACGCGGTACCAGTCGATGAGCACGCCCATGCGCTGCTGGAAGACATAGGTGGTGAAGCGCGCGGTGCCCGCGGTGGCCTTGTACCAGAGCTCGGCGCCGGCCATCTCCTCGTCGTTCAGCCCGGCCTCGGCTTCGCGGAACCGGTCAATGCCATCGTAGGCCATGGCCGGGAGTGAGAGCAGCAGAACGGCGCCGAGTATTCGGATGATCCTCTTCATGTCCGATCCTCCTGTCACAGCGTCTTCAGGTATTCGATCAGGTCGTCTTTTTCCTGGGCGGAGAGGCGGGTGCCGTACTCGTGGCCGCCGTTGCCGTTGCCGCGCTCCGACACGTAGTACTTCCACACCTGGGGCCGCGGCCATTCGTCCGAGCGGCCGGGTTTGCCGGGCTTGTCCCAGAGCGAAGGCGTGGTGGGCGGGTAGTCCTCGGCGCAGCGGGGATCGACCCGGGCGTCCGAGATGAATCCGACGTTTTTGCGGTCGAGCACGTCGTACCCCCGGCAGAAGGCCCGCGGGCGCTCGGCGGCGGGCGCGAGCAGGTCGCGCAGGGTGGGCACCGAGCCGTTGTGCAGGTACGGCCCGCGCAGCCAGATGCCGTCGAGCTGCACCGCGATGTAGCCGCCGGTCTCGATCATCGGCGTGCGCTTGAAGCCCATGGAGGCGACCTTTTCGTTGGCGAGCTTCGCCGCACCGCTCCCCCTCCAGGTGTCGAGGCGCTCGGCATCGGTGCCGATCTCTGCGATGGGGATGACCGTGCCCATGCGGTTCTCTCTTCCTGATGTGTGGCAATCGGCGCAATGTGTTTCATACAGGGCCGCGCCGCGGGCGGCCATCTCCGCATTGACGGGGAGCGGCCAGGCGGGCGGCCGCAGCTCGCGCAGCCAGTCGAGGAGCTGCGGGATGCGGGCGTTGAAGAACGGGGTGTTCCTGCCTCCGAGGCCGAGAGCCGAATCGATCAGCACCGAGCGGAACGAGGTCGTGGCGCCGTCGAGGTTCATGAGCATGGTGTGGGAGGCGACGGGCCGGCCTTCCTCGAACGTGCGCCCCTTCTGCTCGCGCGCCGCGAGGTGCCAGATCGACGGGAAGTCGGTGTGATCGATGCTCTCGTCCCAGGGCATTTCGAGGAAGTTGAACTTCGTCAGGTTCATGGGCGCGTCGCGGCCCGGACCCCAGCGCGGCCGGGTCGCGGTCCAGGCGAACTGCCGTCCCTGCTCGGCGAGGCGCTTCTTCGTGATCGGCACCAGCACGAAGCGGTAGAGGAGGCGGTCGCGGAAGCGCAGGGGATAGGAGCCGTCGATCTCCCTGAGGATGTTGTCGGCGTTGAATCGGGGATCGTTCGCGGCCTTGGAGAAGAACTCCAGGAGCCCCTGGATGTCGGCGGTGTTGCTGCCGCCCGCGGCCACCACGACCGGCGTCTCGTCGGACTTCGTGCGGTACTGGGTCGAGTGGCAGAGCGCGCAGTTGAAGCCGACCCGCGGGAAGAAAACGGTTTTTTTCGAGAAGCCGGCGGGGAATTCCCTGCCCTCTTCCCAGGGGAGGCCGAGCGACGCGTAGCCGCCCGGTCCCGGCAGGTACTCGGGGAAGATGCGCGGCAGCACCATGAGGATCCAGTAGGGGAGCCCGGCTTCGTTCTCGCCGCCGATCGAGCCATAGAGGAAGTTCTCGCGCGGATCGCCGGTGATCTCGGCGGGTTGCGGCTTGCCGTCCGTGACCCGGCCCATCTTGTCGGCGAGGACGTTGGCCGAGCCGAGGCCGCCGGCGGCGGCCAGGAGCGGGAGGCTCACAGCCATCGCCAAGCTGAGCAGGAGGTTGCGTTTCGCGTTCATGGCCTCGATCTCCGGCTCAGAAGGTCTTGAGATATTCGAGGAGCGCGTCCTTCTCCCCGGCTGTCAGCTTGGTGCCGTACTCGTGGCCCTCGTTGCCGTTGGCGGTGAGCTCCGTGTCGTAGAGCCATCCTTCGGCCTGGGCCTCGGGACCCTGGGTGACGAAGCCCACTTTTTCGAAGTCGTACACGTCGTAGCCGGTCCAGAACCGCTGTGGCCGGTCCTTGATCGGATTGAGCAGATCTCTCAGGGTCGGCACCGAGCCGTTGTGGAGATAGGGCGCGCGCAGCCAGATGCCGTCGAGCGGGCTGTTGGCGTAGCCGTCGGTCTTGCGGAAGTGGGTGAAGCGCGCAGGGTAG
>Ga0068862_100002229_pt1 | contig 17374 bp, 18 predicted proteins | sample KBSSwiS52_FD_66598 | JGI IMG/M metagenome (GOLD analysis project Ga0068862, IMG submission 66598) | Switchgrass rhizosphere microbial communities from Kellogg Biological Station, Michigan, USA - KBS Switchgrass S5-2 | ecosystem: Host-associated > Plants > Roots > Rhizosphere > Soil ... | reverse complement strand
CTTCGACAAAGCCGCCCTGTGCGTCGCCGACGCGCTGCCGATGGGCGGCAAGACCGGCGAGGTGAAGGTCCCGATGCGCTTCCCGGGCGGCGGCTGATCGTCGCGGCCGCATCCGACCTGTACCGATCGGATCGACGCCTCCGCGCCCAGCGCGGAGGCGTTCTCATTTGGGGCGGCGATTTGTCGCCCGGTCTCAGGCCGGCGCCCAGTTCCCGTGGAAGCCGGGCGGCACGCGGTGCGGGACGCGCACCGAGGCCCGCACGGTCCCTTCGAAGTCGCGCGCGTCGAGGATGACCAGGTCTGTCGTCTCGTCGGCCATGTTCACCACCAGCCCCATCAGCCAGCCCTCGTCCTCGGCGGCGTCCGCGTGGGCGGGAACGAAGACGAATTCGCCCGGATAGCGCTGCGGTCCAAAATCATGGACCTGGCGGGCCCCGGCCTCGTGATCGTGCTTGACCAGGCCGGACGCGCCCACGAAGCCCGGATCGCGGCTTTCCGGGAGCAGCATCGTGTAGACGTAGCGATGCCGACGGCCGAACCGCCGCTCGTCGATGCGCGGGAACTCCTGCGGCCGATTGTCGCTCACCTGCCGGCGGACGCTGCGCGTGGCGGGGTCGATGGTCCAGCGCTCCAGGGCGCTGTGGGTGGAATCCGGGCCCTGCGGGCTGTCGGCGAACATGGTGTCGTGGGCCACGAGATCCACGACCACGCCGCCGTCGTCGGCGTCATAAGCGTTGGCGACATGGAAGACGTAAGCCGGGTCAACGTCGCACCAGATGATCTCGTCCCCGCGGCCTTCCCGCGGCAGCAGGCCCACCCGGGCCGGGTGGGCCGGGTTCCAGCGGTACGGGAAAGGATGGCCGCCGATCAGCGTGCCCATGGAGAAGGTGACCGGCAGGTCGAAGACCAGCACGTAGCGTTCCGTGATGGCGCAGTCGTGGATCGAGGGACCGTGGCTGACCGTGATGGCCTCCTCGCGGCGGACCCGGCCATCGGGCGTCACCACCACGTGGCGCACCGTCCCCTGGTCGTGAGCGTCATAGGTGATCGCGTGCAGCTCGCCCGTCGCCGGGTCGAGGTGCGGATGCGCCGTGAACGCGCCGTCCAGGGTGCCGGCGAAATCGTCGTAGGCCAGGGTCTCCAGCGTCTCGCCCAGGCGAACCGGCGTGCTGCCGGCTTCCACGAGCGCCCAGGTCTGGCCGGCGAATCCGAGGACATTGGTGTTGACGGTGTCGTCGCCGCGGCGCGGCCCCGGCGCCGGCGGCTCGCCGAGGGCCTTGGCCGCCGCGGCCGACCGGATCCAGCGGTTGCGATACCACCGCGCCCGCCCGCCCTGGAGCCGCAGGCCATGGACCATGCCGTCGCCCAGGAACCAGTGATAACTCCGCGGGTCGGGCGCGATCGGGTTCGGCCCGATCCGCAGGTAGCGGCCATCGAGCGCCGGCGGGATCTCCCCGACCACCGCCAGGTCCTCGATCGTCAGCTCCTCGCTCATCGGCGCATGCAGGCCGGTGAGGAAGGGATGCGGGCCGTCCGGTTCCGGCAGCCGCTGCGGCTGATCGAGGAGCGGGCCGTGGACGACGTCAGCCTGCGCGAGGTGGCGCGCTCCGTGGGCGTCAGCGCCACCGCGGTCTACCGCCACTTCCCCGACAAGGCCGCGCTGCTGGGCGCCCTGGCCGGCGAGGGCCTCGCCAGGCTCGGCGCGGCCCAGCGCGAGGCGGCGGAGGCGGCCGGCGGCGGCGCGGCCCAGCGCGAGGCGGCGGAGGCGGCCGGCGGCGGCGCGGCCGGCTTCAACGCCACCGGGATCGCCTATGTGCGCTTCGCGCTCGCCAACCCGGGCCTGTTCCGCCTGATCTTCTCCAAGGCGAGCCGCCCCGGATCCCAGGACTGGGACGAGCGCAGCAACGACGCCATGCGGATGCTGCAGGAGAACGCCGCCCGCTTGGTCGGCCGCGACCGTGGCGAGGCGGCCGCGCGCCTCTTCGCCCTGCGCGCCTGGGCGCTGGTGCATGGGCTGGCGGTGCTGATCCTCGATGGCCAGGTGGAGCCGGACATGGCCGTCGTCGAGGCGGTGATCTCAGAGCAGGTGTCGTCGTTGGACGCCTGACGGGCCTCGGGGGTTCAGGCGGTTGGATCGCGAAAGGGCCAGCGCGCCGACCGCGACGGAAGACGATCCGCAGCGGCCTCGCGACGTCACGCGTTGTTCAAGTATCTGGCTTCTGGCCTTCCAGCCAACGCTGCACGCATCGGCCACTGACGACAAGACTCGGGATTGCGGTTCTTGGTTCGGGGGCATCGAAGAGAACGAGCGCTTCCTCAAGGGCTCCCAGTCGAAAAAGTGTCACCGCCAGCGCCGGGAGGTTCGCGGTGCGCCAGGGTTGGCCGCCTCCCCTTCCGTACCACTTGGCTTGGTCCTCAAGCGATCGAACCTGGTCGAACCAGGGCAATCCGTGGACCTGCACCGCCTTGGCGAGCTGCGTCGGGCCGTTAGGATCATTTCGCCACCATCGATCATAGCCATCGATCAAGCGGCCGACGCGCATGCCGAACTGGATGATGTGCAGCGGCGTCTCGCACTCTATCCCTTTGAGGATTCTTTCGGTCTCCAGATCCTTTGACCAGAAGTTGCTCGTTGTGCCAGCTATCGAGCTGGTCTGGAGATCCACCTGTTCCAGCACACCCCCGACGGTCCGGGACCACCATTTGCCCTCCCGCTCGAAGCCTACCGGCTGCAGGACCTCGTCAAGCGCGGCCGCATAGGACTTACGGGTCATATGAAGCCCTTCGGATCGTAGTAGATCACCCGCGCCTTCCCTCTGGTCGCACCCTCGTAGCGCTTCACGGCCCTGGCTCCGGCGGCGCGGCCCGTCGGCGTGTTCGGCTTCAGCTCAAGATAGTATCGCTTGCCGGTCTTGAGAGGGTTGCGGGGCGGCGTCCCGACATCCGGCTTCAGTGGCCGCCCGCCCGCTCGGGGGACCTTAGGTTCATACTCCCACTCCGGCTTCGACTCGATGGTGTTCTCCAGCCATTTGTGGGCGCGGCGTCCGGCGCGGGCCGCCCAATTGTCGCCGACGCGCAGATGGGGATCGCGTTCGACAAACTGGAGCGGCGCTCGCTCGATCGCAGCGGGCGCAAGGCGCGACGCGATTGCACCCGCGGCTTCCAAGCCAGCGACGGCCGCCACAGGCGCCAGCGCCGGCGCCGCCATCCACGCGTTCTCGCGAGCGAGGGCGTGCTCAGTCCTCTTGAACTCCGCCTGTCGCCGTCGAAGCTCGGCGATGTCGCCTGCAGGCGGACGATACATCCTGTCGGCGAGCGGCGCGCCAGCGCCAGCACCAGGGGGCGCGGCCGAAGAGGCGGCGCTCACCACGCCCCTCCTGCGTTGCTCCAACTCCGCCTCTTGCCGTGCATTGTAGGCGCGCTGTTGCGCGACCATACTCGAATACAAACCCGCAAGCGGGTCAGGTACGCTGCGCGGTTGATCGCCACGCGTGTACGAACCTGTTCCAGGCAAGGGCGCCCTCCTTTGCAGGTGCCTTGAATCAGCCGGAAATCTTGGCGCGGGCCTATTAGCCGCGGCGCAAATCCACCACCGGTGAGGCTCTCACAGCCAAGCTCAAATGGCCAGAACAAATAGTGAACAAACTGACTCTAGGCCTGGACCAGAGCAGCCGCTGATCGTGCACCACGAAATCAGTCAAAAGCGCGCGGCAGCCGGGCTCGAGCCGACACTCGGAACAGGATTTGGAGGCGGGCGCGTTCGCCAATTCCGCCCGCTCGAAGCGCCGCCGGCTTTTGACTCAGATCAATGCTCCCAATGGCGCCCAGGCCGAACTCAAACCAGCACACCTCTCGGCAATAGATTTTGAGTCACACAGGTCAGCTATAATTCATTGAATTTACGATATTATTTTTCTACCGCAAACCGACTGTGTAGGAAACTGTGTAAGTCATCTCCGTTCCAGGCGTGGGCCGAAGCCTGGCCGGGCGCCGACGGGGCGCGACCCCTTCGGCCGAATTCCTATTCCTCGAACGGCCCGCCCAAGAGGCGGTCGACCCAGGACGGCGCCTTGTAGCCGGGGACGTAGCGCTCGCCGAAGTCGCGGGCGATGTTGTCGTAGGTCGTCTCGGGACGGGTCCTGGCCAGGTGGCATAGGCAACCCGAGAACTGGCGCTTCATGTCGAGGCGCGGCATCGCCTGCACCACCGCGTCGATGTCCTCCGGGCGGAAATCCGGATAGTCGGGGCCGCCGAAATCGACCGTGACGCCACGCCCGCAGAGGGCGACCTCGGGCTCCTTCAGAAACCCGATCGAGGGAGTGGCATGCAAGGCGACGCTGTCCCAGACGAGCTGGGTCCGGCGGTCGTCAAATCCGTGGTTGCGCACGAAGGCCGCCGCGATGAAGGCGCCGTTGACCTCGAACCGATTGGGACCGTCGGCATGATCGGTCAGCCCGAGATCATGTAGCAGCGTGGCGACCGCCACCACTTCGGCATCGTAGGCAAAATTCCGCATCGCGCCGAGCTTGACCGCGAACACCCAGCACCGGGCGACGTGGTTGAACAGGAACGGCGGCATACGATCGCGCACGTAGGCGAAGGCCAGGGAAATCAGCGGGCTATCTGGCAGATCGCCGAACCGCGCGCGAAGCTGGCCGTAGGTCTCGGGGGAGACGTTGGTCATGGAGTACCTCCATCGATCCGTTGTATGATCTCGAACTGGAATCTGCGGGCCGGACGGGTGAAGCGCTCGCCTACCGTTTCGTTGGCCGCAGGATGAAATCGGAAAAAATCCCGCGTTCGCCATCACCGTCGCGTCCGATTGACACGACCCGCAGCGTTGCGTCAGTCCGCCGGGATAGACGCGCGTAGCCAGTCGGCGACGGTGGTCGCGCTCAGACGCGCGCCGGGGCCCGGCGTGAGGGAACGGTCGTCCAGGAGGGCCCCGAAGTAGGGCGCGGTGGGATCGGGCGTCACCAGGCGATGATCGGACTTGGCGCTGAGATATTCCTCGGCGAAGCGGTTGATGGCGATCGGCTCCGGCCCGGCGATCTCGATTGTTCCGTTGACGGGCGCGCTAAGCGTCACATCCACGAGCGCGGCCACCACGTCTTCGGGATCGATCGGCTGCATCAGGGCGGACGGCAGGCGGATCTGCCCGTCCTTCGCGCCCGCCTGGATGATACCTTCGATGAACGGGAAGAACTGGGTGGAGCGGATAATCGTGTAGGGGACCCGGGACTCCTTGATTAGGGTCTCCTGGGCGACCTTGCCGCGCAGATAGCCGCTAGCCGGCAGCCGGTCGGCGCCGACGATGGACAGGGCGACATGGTGGCCGACGCCGGCGGCCTCTTCCGCCGCCAGCAGGTTGCGGCCGGCTGTCTGGAAGAAGGTGATCGCCGCAGCGTCGAAGGTCGGTGAATTCATGAGATCGACCACGACCTCGGCGCCGGCCAGCGCCTGGGACAGGCCCTTGCCGGTGAGGACGTCCACGCCCGTGTTCGGCGCGGCGGGGACCGCCTCGTGCCCGTGAGCCTTCAAGCTAGCGACGAGCAGCGAACCAATGCGTCCGGTGCCGCCAATCACGACGATCTTCATTTCGCGTCTCCTCGACTGGTTGAAGCCGGTCAACGTTAGGCGAGCGGCGGCCCTCGCCGTATCGGACGTGAGCTTAGGGCCGCGGACGTGTCCGGCGCCGGGAGACGCGGCGGCGCCATCCGGTCGACCAGAAGGGCCTGTGCCGGCGCATACCTACAGCCCGACGGTCGTCTGGCCCGCTGGCGCGGATACGGCGGCGCGATGAGCACCCCTATGCCAAAGGCCTAAATGGGCCAGCCCTCAGCATGGCGCGTCGCTCACAAATTGTGTCGGCCTCTCGACATTCATGGACAGACATAACGCGGACGTATAAGGGTTGCGTTATTATGACGCAGCTCGCCGCTAGCCCGATGTCGAGTAACCGCGATGGACGTGGCGTCAGCCTCTACGGCTCGGCGGTCGAATACGCGCTGCATTGCCTGCTCTGGCTGGCCCCTGCCCGCGAGACGCCGGCGAGCAGCCGCGACCTCGCCGAGTTGACAGGCGTTTCCCCCGCGCTGGTCGCAAAGATATTGCCCAAGCTGGAGAAGGCCGGCGTGCTCGAGGCCCTGGGCGGCATCGCCGGCGGCTACCGGCTGGTCAAGCCCGCCGGGGAGATTACGGTGCTCGAGATCGTCGATGCGGTCGACGGCGGCAAGCGCCTGTTCGACTGCAAGGAGGTGCGGCTGAAGTGCCCCCTCTTCGGCGCCGATCCGCCCACCTGGGCCAGTCACGGCCTTTGCACCATCCACGCCGTGATGCTCCGCGCCGAGAAGAGCATGCGCCGAGAAATGGCCCAGACGACCCTCCTCGACATTGCGAACGCGGTGGGCGTGAAGACGCCCGACACCTTCGGCGCCGAGATCGGGGGTTGGCTCGATGACCGCATCGTGGCGCGGGAGCACGCCCGTGTGACCGCGATCAGGGATAGCGCACAGCGACGATATCAGGAGGGTTGAAGATGATGCATTCCAACGCTCTGGCGGCATCCAACCGTCTCGACCCCTGGGCGCGGGAGCGACCGCGCCCGCCCGCGGCCACGGCGCAGCCCGGACCCCGGGGAAGGACCGAGAGCCCGGCCGCCGACGCCGAGCCGCTGGTGATCGTCGTTGATGACGATGAGGCGGTGAGGCAGGCGATCTGCGAACTGCTCGAGTCAGTTGACGTCGAGGCCAAAGAGTTCGCTTCGGCTCGCGAGCTGTTGGACGCCGACGTGCTCGAACGGCCGGGCTGCATGATCCTGGACGTCCGCATGCCGGGATTGAGCGGCCTCGACTTCCAGTCACAGCTCGCCGCCAACGGGATTCCGGCATCGATCATCTTCCTGACCGGCCACGGGGACATCCCGATGACCGTCCAGGCCATGAAGGCCGGCGCGGTGGAGTTTCTGACCAAGCCGATCCGCGATCAGACCCTTCTCGACGCGGTGAACAAGGCGATCGCCACGGACCGGGCGCAACGCAGCAGCGCGTTGGTCACGCGTCGGAACGCGGCGCTCTATGCGTCGCTGACCGCTCGGGAGCGCCAAGTGATGCAGGCCGTCGTCGCGGGCGCGCTCAACAAGCAAATCGCCTACGACCTCGGCATCACCGAGATCACGGTGAAGCTGCATCGCAGCAGCGTGATGAAGAAGATGCAGGCGCCCTTCGTCGCGCACCTCGTGCACGCCTGGCAGACGCTGCCGGCCCATGTTCGTGATGCGACTTAAACCTTTGTATGGCTTTAATTCTCTTCAGATCGACCCGATGCAGGCGCGGCGTCAAGAGTTCGCGCGGCTGAAGGACGCCCGGTTTGGCCACACTCCCATTGATCGCCATTGTCGAGGACGACGCCGCGATGCGGGACGCTCTGGCGGACCTGATCGAGGTGTTCGGGTTCGAGGCGCGGGCCTTCGGCAGCAGCGAGAGCTTCTTGGCTGCGCACGCGCCTGGCCTGTTCGGCTGCCTGATCACCGACCTCAACCTCCCGGGCGAGAGCGGCCTGCAGTTGCGGCAGCGTCTCCGCGCCCTCGAGCCATCGCTGCCCGTGATCATCATCTCGGCCCAGGCGAATCCAGCCGCCAGCGCGCTGGCGCTGTCCTGCGGCGCGCTCGCCTACCTCACCAAACCCATCAACGATCAGGTGCTTCTACAGCACCTGACTCTGGCGCTCGGACAGGCTACGCCGCGGGCCTGAGTCTCAGCGCATAGGGGGCCGCGCTCATGCCTAGCCCCCTCGCGCCGGAGATGTCACGCGGTCGGCCAGCGGCGGCCTACTGGCAGTTCGATGTCGCGGACGCCTGGGCGCTGCTGGACACGAGCGTAACCAAGGGCGGACCCGGCTGGGCCAGGGACGGGTTCGAAAGATTCCTGGCCCGGGTCCGCATCGTGGCCGTCAGCGAGGCGGCGCTGCTGCTCTTCGATCTGCCATGGGACCGCGCGCGGGTGACGGCCCGACCGATCGGCAGCCTTTGGCCGGAATCCGGACTCGCCGCCTTGTCGGATCTGCTGGCGAGCCTGGCCAACGCGGAGGCGGACACGATCCTCACGCGCCAGATCGATCGCATGGACCGATTGACCGACGTCGTCTTGACGGGCTGGCGATCCTCTGACGCCCCCAATCCGCTCCTCGTCTCTGTCTCGGTCCAGGCGACGCTGGACTCCCGCGAAGCGCTACTCGCGTTCGAGGAGAGCCCGCCCCGCAGCCTGATTTCGTCTCTTCCCATTCCGCTCTGGCACGTCGATGCGCGGGCGGCCGGCCGCGTCTTCGACCGATTACGCGCCGACGGCGTCACCGATCTGGACGATTATCTGAGCCGCCGCCCCGACCTTGTGGAGGTCGCCTGCGAGATCGTCGTCGTGACCGAGGCGAACCGCGACGCTGTCGAACTCATGGGCGCCGGCGATCCGTCCGAGCTTCTGCGGCCCGTCAGCTACCTGTTCTCGATGGCGCGGGAGACGGCCCGCCGGGTGATGCTCGCCCACTTCGCCGGCCAGCGAAACCATACCGAGCAGGCGAAGGTCCGCACGTTCGACGGCCGTGTGCGCGATGTCCTGTTGCTGGTGACGTTCCCGGTACCGGGCGAGCAACTCGACACGACCCTCGTCATGATGATCGACAACACCGCCCGGCTTGAGGCAGAAGCCCGCCTGCGCCAGATCGAGGCCGACTTCTCGCATGCCGCTCGCCTGTCGACCCTAGGGCAGATGACCGCCTCAATCGCCCATGAAATCAAGCAGCCGCTGTCGGCGATCCTGACCAACGCCGAGACGAGCCTGCGCTGGCTCGCCAAGGCCGACCCCAACCTTCCCAAGGTCACGCAGCTCGCCGAGCGCATCGCGGCCAGCGCGCAGCGCGCCGCCGACATCATCGCGCGCATCCAGGATATGGCTGGAAAGCGCCAACCGCGGCACGTGCAGCTGGACCTCAACGAAGTGATCCGCGAGGCGCTCAATTTCGTGCGCCACGACAGCGAGGAGCGGTCGATCCATGTGCGCCTGAAGCTGGACGAGGACCTGCCGCCCACGATCGGAGAGCGGATCCAGTTGCAGCAGGTCGTGGTGAACCTGCTGGTCAACAGCGCCCAAGCCCTAGAGGCGGTGGCGCCGGAGGAGCGGGAGATTTACGTCGCGACCTACCGCGAAGAACCCGGATCGGTGGCGTTCTCGATCCGTGATAGCGGTCCAGGCATTCCGGCGGCCGACCTGGACCGCGTCTTCGGCGGCTTCTTCAGCACCAAGGAGGCCGGGATGGGCATTGGATTGACCATCTGTCAGTCCATCGTCGCGGCTCATCGCGGCGTCATCACGGCGCTCCAACCCCCTGCCGGAGGCGCTGAATTCCGCGTGGTGCTACCCGCGGATCCGAGAACCTCGCAGGACTAGGCCGCGCCATCCCGCCGCCGGCGGATCACTCGTGAAAGCACTGATCCCCGACTTGCGGACGCCGCCACCATCGTCATCCCCATGCGCGCAGCGCCGTCCGCATGCATGCAGCGCTAGGCATTTTCGAGAACGCCTGTTGCGGGCGAAGGTGCGCTGACGAAGAACTCTCCGGCGCGCTGCGACATTGACTGCAGGATTCCGGCGGCATGGGACAGGCGCGGGTCCACCTGGTCCAGCTCGCCCGCCTTCTGCGAAAGCTCTTGCAGACTTTCGGTCAGCAGCCGGCGCGTGCTTTGTTCAGGCGGCAGCGGCGCCGCGTCCCGCAACGCGATGAACGAAACGCCGGCGTTGCAGTCCGGATTCGCCGGCCCCGCGGGCCGGCGTGCGGCGCTCTCGGCCAGGAAGGTTAGCGCCTTCATCAGGCCGACGCCCGTGCGAACGCTGAAGGCCTTCTCTGGATCCGGGCTCTTGAGGCTGTAGGAATGGCCGAGCAGGCGCACGGTGGCCTGATAGACCGCATTGGCGAGATCGACGATGGAGGCGGTCTCGGGGTCTTCGATCCAGACGCGGCCGGTGAGCCCGGGCGGGCGGCGCAAGGCCGGATTGACAGCGGCGGGATGGGCGGGCTCGAAGCCAGGGTTCTTCGCCAGAAGCACCTGATACTCATCGCGAATCCTCAGGAAGCGCGAGAAATGCGAGTTCTCGCTGGACCCCGGTGCGCCCTCCCCATCCGTGACGATGATGGCCAGCGCCTCAAGGGCCGTTTTCAAGCAGCGGACGACGTGCGCTCCTTGCAGTCCGGCTTCCACAGGCGACATCTGTAGCGCTGGATCGCCGCAGAAAAGGGCGTCCTCGCCGATCTGGCTCGCCAAGCCGGTGAGCGCGCCCTCAAGGGTACGGTAGAACTCCCCGACCGTCGCATAGTCGAAACTCATCGGCGTGACGGGGTAGTCGAGGACTGAGCCGCGCGTGAAGGGGACGGTTTCGAACCCCGTGCCGTCCGGCTCGCTCGAGTCGCCGGGGCGCTCAAGATAGATGAAGTGTTGCAGGACCGCAGCGCTGAAGGGCGCCAATTTCACGACCAGGCCTGCGGGCAGATAACCCGCATCGATCGGGAAGTTGTTGCGGCCGAAGCGCGGGCTGCCGCCGATCGCGGCTGTGATGTTCCACACCGCCACCAGGTGGCTCATCTCGCCCACGGCGATCCCAAGGATCTCGCGCCGCCATCGCGCGACCGCCTCGGTCTCCGCCACGTTCAGCCCGTCGGCGGCGTCCTTCAGGCTGAACGCCGCGTAGAGATACGTGCACATGAGGTTGTGCTCGAGTTCGGCCGCCTCATGCAGTTCGTGGATGATCTGCTGGCGGGTCCTAACGATGATGGGATCGGTCATGGTTCCGCGTTCCTCAGCCGGCGACGACGTCTGCGTATTCGGGGTGCTTGGAGTAGAAATAGGCCATGAAGGGGCAGACCAGGACCGCCCGGCGCCCCGACTCGCGAAGGATGTCGAAGGCGCCGCGCGCCAGTTCCGTTCCGATGCCCTCGCCAGAGAACTCCGACGGCACTTCGGTGTGGATGAAGGCTAGGTCGCCGTCCTGTTCGCGGTAGTAGGCCGCGGCGAGCGCGGTGTCGTGGATCGCGCGCTCGAAACGGTGCTCGCGAGGGTTCTCCGTGACCTGGGCGTCGGGTCTGGCGCGAACGGGCGTCTTTCCCTCCTCGCGTCGGATCGCGTCCTCGACGGCAGGGCGCTGCGTCATCCGCCACTGGAGCCGCAGCAGCACGTCGGGCACGACGACGCCGAATTTCTCGGCCCAGCGGAGCATCACGAAGAGAAAGCAGTCAGCCGCACTCAGTCGGCTACCGAAGAGGTATTCGCCCCGCATCTGTGTCGCGGCAAATCGCATGTGCCCCGCGACCGACTCGGCGGCCTTGCGCTTTTCCGCCTCGCTGCTGTCGTGCCACATAGGCTTGAAGGCATGATGGATGTCGCTCTCGATGAACGAGAGCATCTCCAGCTGCCGCGCGCGCCCGAGAGGTCCGCTCGGTTGAAGGCTCGGCTTCTGTCCTGCGATCCAGTCGAGCACCGCGATGTTCTCGGTGAGGACTTGACCGTCGTCGAACGCCAGCGCCGGCACATAGCCCCTTGGATTTATCCTGAGGTAGTCGGCGCCGGACGCGGTCCGCTTCGTGTGAAGGTCCACCGCCTCGACGTCGAAATCCAATCCGGCTTCGATCAGGGCAATGTGGTCGGACAGGCTGCAGGCGCCTGGAGCGTAGTAGAGTTTCATGGCGGTCGAGTCCTAATCAGAGGAAAGGGATGAAGGCGAAGGCGTAGGAGAACCCGAATGCTCAGCGGAGCGGAGCCCAGGCTTCACGCTGGCGATCGACAAGCGGGTGGCGACTCAGGCCGGCGTGCGGCTGCAGCGAATCGCGCAACCAATCTTCAAACCGGAGGCTGCCGATCCGCGCTTCTGCGCCGGGCAGCAGCGAAGTGTCGCTGAGCCCTGCTCCGAAGTAGGGCGCGTGCGGATCGGCGATCACCCGGCGCGGATCTTCGTAGGCAGTCAGCACCTCGAGGGCGAGTTCGGGTAGCCGGAACCGCTCGGGCCCGGCCACCTCGACAGTCGCGTTCAGGGGCTCGCTGGTCGCGAGGTCGGCGAGCGCTTCGGCCAGATCCAAGCCCGAGATCGGCTGCACCTGCGCCGGCGAGATCACGACGTCGCTGCGCGACCCGTCCTGGACCACACCAGCGATGAACTCGAAGAACTGGGTGGAGCGCAGGATGCTGTAGGGCAGCCCCGAGGCCTTGATCAGGTCCTCCTGCAGCATCTTTGCCCGGAAATAACCGCTGGCCAGCAGGCGGTCGGTCCCGACGATCGACAGCACGATGTGGTGCTTGACCCCCGCGGCGAGCTCGGCCGCAGTCAGCCGGAGGCCGGCCGCCTCGAAGAACCGCAGGGGGGCGTCCCCTTGCAGTTCGGGGGCGTTCGAGCAGTCGACCACCACCTCGGCGCCTTCCAGCGCCCAGGCCAGCCCCCGGCCGGTGACGACATCGACGCCGTAGGTGGGCGAGGCTTCCAGGACCCGGTAGTCGTCCTGCCGCAGGTTGTAGACGAGCTTCTCGCCAATGCGGCCGCTGCCGCCGATGACCACGATCTTCATGTCCGTCGCCTCGATGCCTGGCGGGACCGCCAGCCTCTGAAGGCTAGGGCGGCGGCCGGGCGCGGGTCGATTGGGGTGAAAGGCGAGGCCGCCCCATACCAAGGCATAGGCGGACCGACCCTGCGGCCGGCCCGCGCCCCGCGCGCCTAGCCCAGGGCACGATTGAGACGCCCTCGGCCCGGATGAGAGCCTTCCGTCCATGGCCGCGGCAGGGACGCCACGGCCCTCAAGAGGAGCGAAACAATGACCACGATCACCACACGCGACGGCGCCCGCATCTTCTACAAGGACTGGGGCCCAAAGGACGCGCAACCCATCGTCTTCCATCACGGCTGGCCGTTGAGTTCCGACGACTGGGACAACCAGATGATGTTCTTCCTGGCGGAGGGCTATCGCGTCATCGCCCACGACCGCCGCGGCCACGGGAGGTCCGACCAGACCGACGGCGGCAACGACATGGACACCTACGCCGCCGACGTCGCCGAGCTGGTCAAGGCGCTCGACCTGAAGAACGCCATCCATGTCGGCCATTCGACGGGCGGCGGCGAGGTCACGCACTATGTGGCGCGGGCGCAACCGGGACGCGTGGCCAAGGCCGTGCTGATCGACGCCGTGCCGCCGGTCATGGTCAAAAAGGAGTCCAACCCGGGCGGGACGCCGATCGAGGTGTTCGACGGCTATCGCGCCGCGCTGGCCGCTAACCGGGCCCAGCTCTACCTCGATATCCCGACCGGTCCGTTCTACGGCTTCAACCGCCCCGGCGCGAAGGTGTCGGAAGGCCTGATCCGCAACTGGTGGCGGCAGGGCATGATGGGGAGCGTCAAGGCCGGCTATGAGTGCATCAAGGCCTTCTCGGAAACCGACTTCACCGAGGATCTGAAGGTGATCGACGTGCCGGTGCTGGTGATCCACAGCGAGGACGACCAGATCGTGCCCTATGCGGACTCGGCGCCGCTGACGGTCAAGCTGCTGAAGAACGGCACGCTGAAAACCTACAAGGACCTGCCGCACGGCTGCTGCCAGACCCATCCTGAGGTCGTGAACGCCGACCTGTTGGGGTTCATCAAGGGTGATGTGACCGCCAGCGGGCGCGCAGCCGCCTGACAAGGCGGGCGCCGCTCAGCCCCGTCTCCCCACCGCACGCAAGGAGAAGACTATGAAGACGACGATCTTGGCGCTGCTTGCCGTGGGCGTGCTGGCGGCGCCCCCCGCCCACGCCCAAGGCGCGCAAACTGGCCAGGCGACGAAATTGTCCGGCTCTCAAGACGCAAAGGTGACACTGGTCTACCAACACGCCATCCCCGGCGTCCCCGGCAAGAGCGTCAAGGGCGTCCTGGTGGAATACGGGCCGGGCGGCCGCTCGCCCTCCCACACCCACGCCAAGTCGGCGCTCATCTACGCGACCGTCATCGAGGGAGTGATCCGCAGCCAGGTCAACGACGGGCCGGAGAAGACCTTCCACGCCGGCGAGAACTGGACGGAGTTGCCCGGCGCCCACCACAGCGTCAGCGCGAACGCCAGCCAGACCAAGCCCGCCAAAATCCTCGCGGTTTTTATCGTCGATGATCAGGACCAGGTGCTGACGACACCCGATAGGTGATAGCGGCGCCGCCTAGCCCAACGGGGGCCGGCGGCGCCCTTCCCGAAAGCGGGACCGCCATTGTCCATGCCGTCGGATGCTGCAGGATTTGAAGTCTTCCATGCTAAGGCGTCCGCCGTGCATGGGGTGGTGCGGGCGGTCGGGCTCGAACCGACACTCCTCTCGGAACTGGATTTTGAGTCCAGCGCGTCTACCAATTCCACCACGCCCGCGTGCGCAGGCCCGTAAGCTTACGCGTTTCATGCGTCGCGCTCAGGGCGGTATGCTCAGTCCATAATGGGAAAATGCGCGCGCAAGCCAGTGATTTTGAGTCTCCCGCGTCTACCATTTCGCCACTGGGGCCCAGGGCATGAGCGTTCCTGCTCGAGAATTCGCCCGTCCGCGGCAAGCCGGCGCTCAGCCTCGCTCGGCCCGCGGCGCCTTGCCGCTCGACGGCGGGCCGTGTTTAATGATAATCAATCGCAAGAGATCGGGACTGGGCGGCTTGCTCGCATGAACGACGTTTTCGCACCGCCGCGCGACCCGGACGGCCTGACGTCGGCCGAAGGCGTGCTTGCGCCGCTCAGCACGCTGCATGTGGGCGACCGCGGCGTGATCGTCGACGTGCGGGCCGAAGCCCGGGCCGACGACCATGGCGTCGGCGTCGAGGAGCTGCAGCGCCGCCTGCTGGAGTTCGGCTTCGTGGAGGGGGCCCGGGTCGAGGTGCTGCACGAGGGCGCCATCCGCCGGGATCCGATCGCCGTGAAGCTCGACGACATGCGCGTGGCCCTGCGCCGGCGCGACGCCGTCGACGTCCTCGTGCTGCTCGACCGCCCGTGAGCGAAGCCGTCCTGCCGCCCGCCCGCGTGGCGCTGGTGGGCAATCCCAACTCCGGCAAGACCGCCCTCTTCAACGCCCTCACCGGCAGCCGCCAGAAGGTGGCCAACTACGCCGGCGTCACGGTGGAACGCAAGGAAGGCCAGGTGGTCACGCCCGGGGGCCGGACGCTCTCGATCCTCGACCTGCCCGGCACCTATTCCCTGCGCGCCCGCAGCCCCGACGAGGCGGTCACCCGCGATGCGGTGCTGGGCAGGCTGGCCGGCGAACAGATTCCCGACGTGCTGGTCTGCGTGGCCGACGCCACCAACCTGCGCCTGGTGCTGCGGCTGATCCTGGAGTTGAAGCAGGTGGGCCGGCCCATGGTGCTGGCCCTCAACATGTACGACATCGCCCAGCGCCAGGGCCTGCGCATCGACCTGGAGGGCCTGGCGCGCGAGCTGGACTGCCCCATCGTCACCACCGTCGCCACCCGCAAGCGCGGGATCGCCGAGCTGGTCGCCAAGGTCGACGAGCTGGCGGCCGCCGGCGCCCTCGCCTCCGACGGCGGCTGGGCCGCCCCAGACGCTGGCCAGATCCGCCAGGCCCACCGCGAGGCCCAGCGGATCCTCAAGGCCTACGTTCGTCCCCCGGAACGCCCCGACACCTTCACCGGCAAGGTGGATGGCGTCCTGCTGCACCCGGTCGGGGGCCTCGTGATCCTCTTCGCCCTGCTGTTCCTGATGTTCCAGGGCGTGTTCACCTGGGCGGGTCCCCCGGCCGACCTGATCGAGCAAGCCATGACCGCTCTGGGGAGCCTCATCGGCCAGGCCCTGCCCGACGGCCTGCTGAAGAGCTTCCTGGTCGACGGCGTCATTTCCGGCGTCGGCAGCGTTCTGGTGTTCCTGCCGCAGATCCTGATCCTCTTCTTCTTCATCATCCTCCTGGAAGATTTCGGCTACATGGCCCGGGCCGCCTTCCTGATGGACAGGATCATGGGCGGGGCGGGCCTGCACGGGCGCGCCTTCATCCCGCTGCTCTCCAGCTTCGCCTGCGCCATCCCGGGGATCATGGCGACGCGGGTGATCGACAACAAACGCGACCGGCTGACCACCATCCTGGTCGCGCCGCTGATGACCTGCTCGGCGCGCATCCCGGTCTACACCCTGATCATCGCGGGCTTCATCCCCGACACCACCGTGTGGGGATTCCTCAGCCTGCAGGGCCTGGTCATGTTCGGCCTCTACGCCGCCGGCATCGCGGGCGCGTTGCTGGTCTCTCTGGTGATCCGCAAGATCTTCTGGCGCGGCGCGGTGGAGCCGTTCCTCATGGAGCTGCCGGCCTACAAGGCGCCCGACGCGGAGAACGTGACGCGGAACCTCCTGCTGCGGGCGAAGATTTTCCTGACCCGCGCCGGAACGATCATCTTCCCGCTGATGATCGCGGTCTGGGTGCTCTCCACCTTCCCCTACCCACCGCCCGGCGCCACCCGACCGGCCATCGACTACAGCTTCGCCGGCATGCTGGGCCACGTCTTCCAGCCCCTCCTCGCCCCCATCGGCTTCAACTGGCAGATGACCGTCGCCCTGGTGCCGGGCTTCGCGGCCCGCGAGGTGGCGGTGGCGGCGCTCGGCACCGTCTACGCCATCGCCGACACCGGCACGAACGGCGCGACCCTGGCCACCACCCTCGCCCAGCACTGGTCGCTGGCGACAGGGCTGTCGTTCCTGGCCTGGTACGTCTTCGCGCCCCAGTGCGCCTCCACCATCGGCGTGGTGCGGCGCGAGACCAACTCCTGGCTCTGGCCCATGATCATGCTGGGCTACATGACCGCGCTGGCCTATCTGGCCGCGTTCGTCACCTATCAGGCAGCCCGCGCCCTGGGCGGCTGACGCACAAAAAGGCCGGCGCGCTTTAACCGCGTCGTAAACTGCCCGGTCCTAGGCTCCGCGGCATGCGACTGAATGTTGAAAAGTTGTTCGTGGAGCGTCGCGCGCGCCGCCAGCCGCGCCGGCGCCACGACATGGCCAAGTGCATCCGCGAAACCCTCCTGGCTTTTGGCGGCGAGGCGCATCGCACCCAGGTGATCGAGCAGCTCGCCCGCGATTTCGGCGTCGACGTGCGGCATATCCCCGACGACCTTCGAGCGTCGGTGATCAGCGCCTTCGAGGATATCGTCCGCGACGAGGCCAAGCGGGCCGATTTCGGCTTCCACCTGCCCTTTGGCGCCGGCTCCCACCGCTGGGCCGTCAAGCTCACCGCCCAAGCGTCGAACTGAGCGGCTGGCCGCGCGCGTCAGGCCTTCCGGACGGCGCCTCCGCTCGTCTAGGCTCCAGGCCGCGCCCCTGCGGGAAAGCGGCCGGCGCTCGCGCGGGAGGA
>Ga0068862_100002227_pt1 | contig 17376 bp, 17 predicted proteins | sample KBSSwiS52_FD_66598 | JGI IMG/M metagenome (GOLD analysis project Ga0068862, IMG submission 66598) | Switchgrass rhizosphere microbial communities from Kellogg Biological Station, Michigan, USA - KBS Switchgrass S5-2 | ecosystem: Host-associated > Plants > Roots > Rhizosphere > Soil ... | reverse complement strand
TCCACATCGCCGCCTACGCCCTGCTGCTCGAGACCATCGGCATGCCGGACGCCGAGTTCACGGCCTTCCTCGACTACCAGGCCATGCGCGACAAGCACGACTACATGCAGACCTTCGGGGTGGAGACCGACGCCGACATCGCCCGCACGCTGGCCATGTTCGGCGGCTTCACCGAGGGCCTGCAGCTCTTCGCCAGCTTCGCCATGCTGATGAACTTCCCGCGCAACAACAAGATGAAGGGCATGGGCCAGATCGTCTCCTGGTCCGTCCGCGACGAGAGCCTGCACTGCGAGGGGATCACCAAGCTCTACCACGCCTTCAACGCCGAGACGAAGGCGGTGACCAAGTCGGTCGCCGACGACATCGTCGACTGCTGCAAGACGGTGGTGGGGCTGGAGGACAAGTTCATCGACCTGGCCTTCGAGGCCGGCGAGGTGCAGGGCATGACGCCCGCCGACATCAAGGCCTATATCCGCTTCATCGCCGACTGGCGCCTGCGTCAGCTTTCCCTGCCGGAGGTCTACGGCGCCAAGGAGAACCCGCTGCCCTGGCTGCAGTCGATGCTCTCCGGCGTCGAGCACGCCAACTTCTTCGAGGCCCGCTCCACCGAATACTCCAAGGCCGCCACCAGGGGGCAATGGTACGGCGAAGCCGGCGTCTGGAACGCCTTCGACAAGATGATGGCCACCCGCGCCGAAGGCGCACCCGGCAGAGTAGGATGATTTTCCTCCACCGTTTACGGGGGAGGAAATCAATCCGCCAGCGTCACGTGGAACGGCTGCACCACGGCGCGGAACACCTCCAGCGCCTCGCACCCTGCGCCATGCGCCGCCAGCCCCGGCCAGCGGCCCGCGTCGAACACCCCGGGATGGGCCTCGTCCAGGAACCGCAGCGCGCAGGCGAGCGCGACGTCCGCATGGCCCATCGCCTCGCCGAACAGCCATGCCGTCGGCGCCGCGGCCCGCGCCGTCTCCAGCGCGTCCAACGCGTCCGCGATCTGCGCCCGGCAGCGGGCGACCCAATCCGGCGTCTCGCGCCCGTGGATTACTCGCTCGTAGACCAGGCTCACCGCCTTGTCGGCCACGCCGGTCGCCAGGGCGCAGAGCCTCAGCGCGTCGCGCCGCCCCGGCCCGCGCGGGGCGATCATCGCCCGGTCCGGTCCCGCTAGCTCGTCGAGATAGTCGAGGATCGCGCTGCTCTCGATCAGCGCCTCGCCGCCCTCCAGCACCAGCACCGGCACGCGCCGCAGGGGATTGAACGCCGCGATCTTGTCCGCGTCGCCGAACACCGACCACGGCCGGTGCTCGTAGGCGAAGCCATAGACCCCCATCGCCACCGCTGCGCGGCGCACGAACGGGCTGTCGAATTGGCCGATCAGGATCATCTGACGTTGGTCCTCCCCCTCTGGGGGAGGGGGGTGAGGAACGCGGCCTCGCGCCTGCGAGGCCGATGCGATCGACAACGATTTGTCGATCGCCGAGACGAACGCCCGCGCGCAAGCGCGGGCTCGGGGAAGCGGTGGAGGGAGCCAGCGGCTTCGCCGGAAAGGACCCCCTCAGTCAGCTTCGCTGACAGCTCCCCCAGAGGGGGAGCACCACCAAAAGATCGGGCGTCGGCTGACGGTCTCACCCCCACGGCCCCGCCCCGGTCACCGGCACGGCCGTGCCCGCGGCCCGCCGGCCGGGCGCGCGTCCGCCCATCTCGCGCAGCGCCGCGACCCGGTTGGCGGTCGACGGATGCGTTGAGAACAGGTTGTCCGCGCCCTGGCCGGAGAGCGGGTTGATGATGAACATGTGGCTGGTGGCCGGGTGGCGCTCGGCGTCGTAGTTGGGGACGCCACCCCGCGCGTAGGCCTCGATCTTCTGCAGGGCCGAGGCCAGCGCCTCCGCATCGCCGCTGATCAACGCCCCGTTCCGGTCGGCCTCGTATTCCCGCCCGCGGCTGATCGCCATCTGCACGAGGGCCGCGGCGAGGGGCGCCAGGATCGCCAGGGCGATGGTCCCGATCATGCCGGCCGGCCGATCGCGGTCGCCGCCGAAGAACAGGCCGATGTTGGCCAGCGACGACACCGCGCCGGCGATGGTCGCGGTGACCGTCATGGTGAGCGTGTCGCGGTTCTTCACGTGCGCCAGCTCGTGGGCCATCACGCCGCGGATCTCGCGCCGGTCGAGCATGCGCAACAGGCCCGTGGTCGCCGCCACCGCCGCGTGGTTGGGGTCGCGCCCGGTGGCGAAGGCGTTCGGCTGGTCGTTCTCGATCACATAGACTTTGGGCGCGGGCAGACCGGCCCCCTCGGCCAGCCCATGCACGTCGGCGGCGTAGTTGCGGATCAGGGCGTCCGGGTGGGTCTCGTCCACCGGCTGGGCGCGGTAGATCGACAGCACGATCTTGTCGGCGTTCCAGTAGCTGACCAGGTTCATGCCCGCCGCCAGCACGAAGGCGATGGCCATGCCGGCCGGCCCGCCGATCATGTAGCCCACCCCGACGAAGAGGGCGGTCAGCGCCGCCAGCAGCATGAAGGTGCGAAGGTGGTTGCGCATCTTTCCCCTTGTGTCCCGCGGCTCCTGGCCTCTTGCGGAATGTGGGAATCCGGGCCCGTCGATTGAAGGGCCGGGCCGGCGGGCCTTCGGCGTAACGGCCAAGCTGTTCGGTAGCGGTCCGAGATCAAGCTGGTAGGGTGCCTGCAAACCAGCAGCAGGGGATTGTCGGATGCAGGGCGCCAGGCGCTGGCCATCGTTGCAGGTCCAGATGTTCGTAGGCTTTGCGGTGGGCCTGCTGGGCGGCCTCCTGGTCAATGTGACCGCCGGCCCGGACGCAGCTTGGGTCGAGGGGCTGACCACCTACGCCACCCAGCCGTTCGCGCAGCTGTTTCTGCGCCTGCTGTTCATGTTGGTCATCCCGCTGCTCTTCGCAGCCCTGGTCATCGGGGTGTCGGAGATGGGGGACCTGGGATCTCTCGGCCGGGCGGGCTGGCGGACGTTGGCGCTGACCCTGGGGCTTTCCGCGACCGCGGTCGCGCTGGGCCTGGTGCTGGTCAATGTGCTGCGACCGGGCGACGGCGTCGACCCAGTGCTCGCACGACGTCTGCTGTCGGATTCGGCGGGCGGCGCGAAGGCCATTCTGGATCGCTCCCCGCCCTCGCTGGAAGGGCCGACCGCCTTCGTCGAGATCGTGCCGAGCAATGTGATCGCGGCCGCGGCGGAGAACCAGATCCTGTCGGTGATGTTCTTCGCGCTGATGTTCGGGATCGGCCTCGTCCTGGTCCAGAACCGGAGCGCTGCGGCGATGACCCTGAAGGGCGCCATCGAGGGCCTGCTCGAAGTCACGATGACCCTGATCAACCTGGTGATCCGCCTGGCGCCGCTCGCGGTGGCCTGCCTGATGTTCAACCTGGCCGCCCTGTTCGGCTGGGACCTGCTGGCCCGCCTCGGCGCCTATGTGGGCGTCGTGCTGCTGGCGCTCGGCCTTCACTTCGTCGTCGTCTATTCGATCACGGTCTTCGCCCTCGGGCGGATGTCGCCGCTGACGTTCTTCCGGGCGTCGCAGGAGGCGATCCTGATGGCGTTCTCCACCGCCTCCAGCAATGCGACTCTGCCGACGGCCCTGCGGGTCGCCGAACAGCAACTGGCCCTGCCGCGGCACATCTCCCGCTTCGTCCTGACGGTGGGCGCGACGGCGAACCAGAACGGCACGGCGCTGTTCGAAGGCGTCACGGTGCTGTTCCTGGCCCAGTTCTTTGGGATCGATCTCACCATCTGGCAGCAGATCGTCGTCATGATGATCTGCATCCTCGGCGGGATCGGCACCGCCGGGGTGCCGGCGGGGTCGCTGCCGGTCGTGGCCATGGTCCTGGGAATGGTGGGCGTGCCGCCGGAGGGCATCGGGCTGATCCTCGGCGTAGATCGCCTCCTGGACATGTGCCGCACGGCGTTGAACGTGACGGGCGACCTCGTGGTGGCCGTCGTCGTATCCCGAGGCGCCGAAGAGCGGCCGCTGTATGTCGCGCCGCAGTAGCGGCTTCGGCCTGCGGCGCTGCAAGCTGGGTCCCGGGGAGTGCTGATCGACGCGGAGGTCGTCACATGGCCGATCCGCTTCGGCGGATGGCCACCTTCGCAGTCCTCCGCTAAGCTTGCACATGACTGCGCAAAAGGAAGCGGCCCGGATCGTCGATCGACTGGGCGTCGAATACGACCGCAGCGTCGAGGCCCTGCGCGCCGCGCTGAAGACCTTCCTGGCCGGGGGCGCGCCGCCAACGCCGCAGGTCCGCGCGGCCGGCGCCTTCGTCTATCCCGAGCTGCGGCTCGCCTGGCCGGCGGGAAAGCCCTATCCGCGCATCGGCCGGGCCTATGCGCGCATGTCGCAGCCGGGCGACTACGCCGTCACCGTCACCCGCCCCGACCTCTTCCGCGACTACCTGATCGAGCAACTCACCCTGCTGATCCAGGACTTCCAGGTCGAGCTGGAGGTCGGCCGCTCGGGCCAGGAGATGCCGTTCCCCTACGTGCTGGACGCCGCCGACATCCCCGCCGCCGACGTCAGCTCCGCCCAGATCGCGCGGCACTTCCCGACCACAGAGCTCGCCCACATCGGCGACGAAATCGCCGACGGCCTGTGGGCGCCGGCGCTGGAGGAGGCCCGGCCGCTGGCGTTGTTCGACGGCCTGCGCACCGACTTCTCCCTGGCGCGCCTGGCCCACTACACCGGCACGCCGGCCGAGCACGCGCAGTCCTACGTGCTCTTCACCAACTATCACCGCTACGTGGACGAGTTCGTGGCCTGGGCGCTCGGCCAGCTCGACGGCGGCGGTCCCTACACGGCGCTCTCCGCCGCTGGCCACGTCCTCGTCACCGCCGACACCCCCAATCCCCAGCAGGCGATCGCCGAGGCCCCGTGGCGGCGCCACCAGATGCCCGGCTACCACCTGATGGCGCCGGGCCGCGCGGGCGTGACCCTGATCAACATCGGCGTCGGGCCCTCCAACGCCAAGACCATCACCGACCACATGGCGGTGCTGCGGCCCCAGGCCTGGCTGATGATCGGCCACTGCGGCGGCCTGCGCGACAGCCAGACCATCGGCGACTATGTGCTGGCTCACGCCTACCTGCGCGACGACCACGTGCTGGACGCCGTCCTGCCGCGCGAGGTGCCGATCCCGCCCATCGCCGAGGTGCAGGTGGCCATGAGCCGCGCCGCCGAGGACGTCACCGGCGAGACCGGCGAGATGCTGAAGCGCCGCCTGCGCACCGGCACGGTGGTCACCACCGACGACCGGAACTGGGAGCTGCGCCTGTCCTCCACCGCGCTCAGGTTCAACCAGTCGCGCGCCGTGGCCATCGACATGGAGAGCGCCACCATCGCCGCCCAGGGTTTCCGCTTCCGGGTGCCCTACGGGACGATGCTCTGCGTTTCCGACAAGCCGCTGCACGGCGAGATCAAGCTGCCGGGCCAGGCCAACACCTTCTACGAACGCTCCATCGGCCAGCACCTGCAGATCGGCCTGGCCGCCGTCGACCGCCTGCGCCGCGAAGGCCCCGCCCTGCACTCGCGCAAGCTCCGCAGCTTCGACGAGCCGCCGTTCCGGTAGGGGTTCAGGAGCTCTCGATTTTCCGCCGGACGGACGCTACATCGGGACCATGAACCGGCACATCGACTTCGAGGGCGTCCACAACTTCCGCGATTTCGGCGGCTACCCGACCGCCTGCGGGCGCGGGCTCAAGCGCGGCCTGCTCTACCGCAGCGCCAACCACGCGCGGGCCACCGAGGCCGACCTCACCGCCCTCCGGGACCTGGGCGTTTCCGTCATCGTCGACCTGCGCCGCACCGTGGAGCGCGAGCGCGAGCCCTCGCGCCGCTGGCCCGACTTCGCCGCCGAGGTGATCGAGAGCGACATCGAGGGCTTCGAGGTCGACTGGGCCGCCAGCCTCGTCGCCTCGGACCTCAGCGCCGAGTGGTTCCGCAAGGACGGCGTCGAATTCTACCGCACCGCCGTCCACGCGCCGCGCTACGTCGAGCTGTTCCGCCGCTACTTCCAGGCGCTCGCCCGGGCTGAGGGCCCGGTCCTGGTGCACTGCGCGGCCGGCAAGGACCGCACCGGAATCATCTGCGCGCTGACCCACCACGTGGCCGGCGTCAGCCGCGAGGACATGTTCGCCGACTACCTGCTGACCAACGATCCTGCGCGCGCCGAGCGCCGGGTGCGGTTCCTGACCAACTTCATCACCGAGCAGACCGGGCGCGCGCCGGACGAGGCGGCGGTCCGCGTCGCCATCGCCGCCCACGAGGACTACCTGGAGACCGCCTTCGCTGCGATGAGCGCCACGCACGGTTCGATCGACGGCTACCTGGAAGAGGCGCTGGGGGTCGACGCACCGCTGCGCGACCGGATCCACGAGCGCGTCCTGGCCTGAGTCCGCGTTCACGCGGAAACGCCCGCCACGGCTTCGCGGACCATGACGGGCGCCTCAGGGGACAGAACTCCGCAACAGAGCTCAGTCTCAAGAATTGCGCCCCGGGGCCCTTCGAGCCTAATCACCTGCGCGTGTTGCACGGAGGGTTGATGAACAGCTTCCAGCCGCCCCGGCGGTTCCTCATGGGGCCCGGCCCCTCGGACGTCAGCCCCCGCGTCCTGGCCGCGCTCGCCCGCCCGACCATCGGCCACCTCGACCCGGCGTTCCAGGCGCTGATGGAGGAGATCAAGGCCGGCCTCTCGCGGCTGATGAACGCGCCGGGCTACGCCTGCGTGCCGCTGCCCGCCCCGGGCACCGCCGGCATGGAGGCGGCGATCATGAACCTGCTGCAGCCGGGCGAGCGCGCCGTGATCGCGGTCAACGGCGCGTTCGGCGGCCGCATGGCCGACATGGCCGGCCGCGCCGGGGCCCTGGTCGTCACCGTCGACCACGAATGGGGCCTGCCGGTGGACGTGGCCCGCGTCGAGGCCGCCCTGGCCGAACGGCCGGCCAAGCTCGTGGCCTTCGTCCACGCCGAGACCTCCACCGGCGCGCGCAGCGACGCGGCCAGCCTGTGCGCCGCCGCCCGCCGCCACGGCGCGCTCTCGGTGGTCGACTGCGTGACTTCGCTGGGCGGCATCCCGGTGGACGCCGCCGGCTGGGACGCCGACGTGATCTACTCCGGGACCCAGAAGTGCCTCTCGGTGCCGCCCGGCCTGTCGCCCATCGCGCTCAGTCCCCGGGCCCAGGCGGCGATCGCCGCGCGCACCGAAAAGCCGCGCAACTGGCTTTTGGATTTCCAGTTGTTGATGAGCTACTGGGGCGGGGAGGGCGGGCGCACCTACCACCACACCGCCCCGATCAACGCCCTCTACGGCCTGCACGAGGGCCTGGTCGCCATCTTCGAGGAGGGCCAGCAGGCGGTCATCGTCCGCCACGCGCGGATGCACGCGGCCCTGGCCGCGGGTCTTGAGGCTGCGGGCTTGACGTTCCTGGTCGCTGAGCCCCACCGCCTGCCGCAGCTCAACGCCGTGCGGGTCCCCGACGGGATCGACGAGGCCGCCGTGCGCACCCACGTGCTCGACGCCTGGGATCTGGAGATCGGGGCGGGCCTGGGGCCGCTGAAGGGCCGGGTCTGGCGCATCGGCCTGATGGGCGCCTCGGCCACCCCCTGGCACGTGCGCCTGTGCCTCACCGCCCTTTGCGACGCCCTGGCCGCCCAGGGGTTCGCGGCGGACGCGCCGGCCGCGCTCGCCGCGGCGGACACCAAGCTGGCCGAACCGTGATCGGCCCGACCGACCGTGGCCTGACCCTCGGCGACGGCCTGTTCGAGACCCTGCTGGCCGTGGACGGCGCGCTGCAGCATGCGCCGGAACACCTGGCCCGCATGACCGCCGGCTGCGCGGTGTTGGGCCTGCCGCCTCCCGATCCCGCCGCCGCCCTGGGACTGATGACCTTCGCCCTGGCCGATGCCGGTCTCAGCGGCGGGCGTGCGGCCGTGCGGCTGACCCTGACCGCCGGTCCTGGCGGCCGCGGGCTCGACCGGCCGCCGGCGCTCGTCCCGCGACTGTTCGCCACGGCCGCGCCGTCGCCCCTGCCGCAGGCGCCCGCCCGGCTGGCGCTCAGCGGCGTGCGCCGCAACGAGGGCTCGCCCGCCTCGCGGCTGAAGTCGCTCGCCTATCTCGACAATGTCCTGGCCCGCCGCGAGGCCCTGGCGGCCGGCGCCGACGAGGCGGTGATGCTAAACGGGGCGGGCGTGCTGGCCTGCGCCGCGGCCGCCAACCTCTTCTGGCTGCGGGAGGGCCGCCTCTACACGCCGGCCCTGGACTGCGGGGCGCTGGCCGGGATCGCGCGGGCCCGGGTGATGGCCGCCGCCGCCCGGCGCGGGATCGAGGTTGTCGAGACGCACGAGGGCCCGGAGGCGCTCGCCTCGGCGGAGGGGGTCTTCCTGACCAACAGCCTGACGGGCGCGCGCCCGGCGGGCGTGCTCGACGGTCGCATCTTGCCCCTGGAGTCGGTGGCGGCCCTCGCGGCGCGGCTCGGCTGAACCGAGCTTACGGACAGTTGCCGCAGGTGATCTCGTCGGCCCGGCGCGGACGCAGGTAGAAGGTCTCGCTGAACCGGAGCTGCCGCGTCACGATCTTCTTCAGCGGCGTATCGAAGGTGTAGATCACGTCGGCCTTGATCACGCTCTCGTCCTTGTCCAGCAGGTTGGCCGGGAAAGGGTTGGCCGTCGCGCCGGCGGTGAGCTTGGTGAGCTGCGTGCCTTGCGCCCGGCTCCACACCACCTTGGGGATCGCGTTGGAGTCGGCCTTGATGCTGCTCACGCGCATCGAGAGCCCGGTGGTCGCGTAGGGCGACACCACGGCCTTGCCGATGTCGAGCGCCTGGTCCACCTCCGCCAGGGTGACGCTGCTGGCCGCCTGGGCGATCAGGTCGCCCACCGCCGAGGCCGCGTGACTGGCGCGCCGTTCGGCCATCATCGCCAGCGTCAGCTCCCCCAGGCCCATGTAGATCAGGATCATGATCGGGGCGATGAACGCGAACTCGATGGCCGACAGGCCGCGCTGGTCGCGCAGGAACGCGCGCAGGCGCCGGCGGGGACGGCGCGTCGTGGGCGGGGAGGCGGTCATCCGTTCTGGCCCCCCAGCGTGCAGCTCGCGCCGAGCGGCGTGCTGTTGTTGTACGGCTCGTTCCGGAAGGCGGCGGCGGCGGTCAGCATGCGCTTGCCGGAGCCGGCGCCCATGTTCACCAGGGCGGCGTTCATCAGCGGCGTCAGCAGCCGCCATTCCAGGTAGGCGCGCACCAGCACGATGTCGGTGGCCTGGCTCGCCGCCCAGCAGGTCTGGTGGGTGGCGAACAGGTTGGGGTCGTAGAGCGGCGTCGTCGACACGGTCCCGAAGCTCGAGAACGTCCTCACGTCGATGTAGAGGTCCGTCGAGCATTGGCTCGACAGCCAGCTCATCCGCGCGCAGATCGACTCTCTGAAAGCCTGCTTGTTCCCGGCGGTGCTCGTCTGGAATTCGCCGGTGCGCATCCTGCGCGCGGCCGACTCCGTGGCCTGTTCCAGGGTGGTCGTGGCGGTGAACACCAGCGCCAGCTCGACGATTCCGAACAGCAGCAGCAGGAAGGGGATCGCCACGAAGGCGAACTCGACCGCCACCGCCCCGCGCTTCGCCCGCGCGAAGCGCCGGGCGAACGCAGACTTGAGCGCCTTGCGGGTCATCCGATGGGTCCCTTCCAGGTCGCGCTTCGCGATCGGACCGCGACCTCGGCCTATTGCGCAGCCGATGGGCCGCTGTCGCCGATCCGCTCGCAGCGGTCGGCGCAGGCGTAGGAGCGCACTTCCGTGCCGTGGAAGAAGCTCATCGCGGGCTCGGCGCCCGACACGACGATCTGGCGGTCGACGATAGTGCGGCCCGCCTGGTCCATCACGATCAGGTTGGTGATCCCGTAGGACTTGCCGAGCACCACCAGGCTGCGCTTGTCGAGCACGTTGACGTCGGCGATGGCCGGATTGCCGATGACCACGTCGCGGGCTGGGGCGGAAAGTCGCACCGCCGCGCTCTGGTTCACCCGGATCGAAAGCGGCTCCGCGGCGGCGGCCGGGAAGGCTGCGATCACGGCGGCGGCGATGAGAAGGGCTGTTCCGCGCATGGGGCGCTCCGATTGTTCATCCCCCAGGGTGGTCCCCAATCGTCAAGAAAGGCTGAATGCCGCCGCTCCTCGCGCGCGCACAAGATTCTTATGAGAAAACCGCCATTTTGGCCCGGAATCGCCTCTCATGGTAAACAAATAATAATAGTAAATCACAGTATACCATAGAAAGATCTGAGAAAAAACGTCAGATTTACTTGGCATTAAGCGAGGCAGGCGAAAGTAAGGCTGTAGCTTGGGGTGCCTCACCCCGGCAGGCCCGTCGCTCCGACGTCGTCTGTTGAATGGATTGGAGACCGAGACATGACGAAGTTCGTGACACGCTTTGTCAGGGACGAGTCCGGCGCCACGGCCATTGAATACGGCCTGATCGCCGCCCTGATCGCGGTTGTGCTGCTTAGCGCTCTGCAGCTTCTGGGCGGGAAGATCGGTAACACCTTTAACAATATCGCCGGCAATATGCCGTAAACCCAAACACGACAGTTCTTAGTTTGTCGATGTTGATTTGCGTATCAGAAGTACTGAAAGGACGACTCAAATGACCCAGTTTTTCTCGCGTTTCGCCAAGGACGAATCCGGCGCCACGGCCATCGAGTACGGCCTCATCGCTGCTCTGATCGCCCTGGTGCTGGTCACGGCCCTGGTCAACCTCGGCCCGAAGATCGGCAACACCTTCAACAAGGTGGCGAGCAACATGCCGTAAGCCTGACGGCTTAAGGCGAAAGATCGGGGGCCGCGGCGCGAAAGCGCCGCGGCCTTCGTCGTTTCCGGGCGCGAAACGCTCTGTTCACCGCTCCGGGCGATGGTGCGGGACCTCGGAGGCTGCGCATGTATCCCGTCCTGCAATACCTGCTGGTCCTGGTCTTCCCGGCGCTGGTCGCGGTGGGCGGGCTGCGCGACCTGACCAGCTACATCATTCCCAACTGGATCTCGCTGGCGATTGTCGGCGCCTTTCTGCCCGCCGCCCTGGCCGCGGGCGTTTCGCCGCAGGAGATGGCCTTGAGCGCCGGCGTCGGCGCGGCCGGGCTGGTGGCGGGCATGATCATGTTCGCCCTGGGCTGGATTGGCGGAGGCGACGCCAAGCTGTTCGCCGCCGCGTCGCTCTGGATCGGCTGGCCCGCCTGCCTGCCCTATCTGGCCTACACCGGCATCGCCGGCGGCGCCCTGGCGATGGGGCTCCTGGGCCTGCGCTCGGCGATGGTGAAGCCGTTCCTGCCGGTCAGTCCCCGCTGGTTCGGGCGCCTGACCGAGCCGGGCGAAAGCGTGCCGTACGGGGTCGCCATCGCGGTTGGCGCGCTCGCCGCCTTCCCGAATTCGACGTTAGGGCATGCCGCGGCGGCTTCCTGGTTCAGCTTTTAGCAGGCGTTAACTATGCCGGGCCCAAAGCTTGCATCACCGCAGAAGGCCGGTCACCCGAATCGTGCGCGCCCGTGAGAATCGCAGGCCGCCGCCAGCCACCCGCCGAGCGGGAGCCGTGTTGAGTCCATGGGCGCAGTTCGAATAGCCATCTTCGTGGTCGCCGGCGTGGCGGCCATTGCACTGGCCTTCCTCGTACAGGGCATGCTGTCGCCCAAGATCAAGCCAGCGGCCGTCGTCGCCGCGGCGCCGGTGGTCAAGCCGATGGCGCAGGTCCTGGTGGCCAAGACCGACTTGCCGATCGGCCGCCGCATCACCTCCGCCGACCTCACCTGGCAGGCCTGGCCGGTCGAGGCGCTGAACGCCAGCTTCATCACCGACGGCTCCGCGCCGGCTCCGGAGCCCAAGGGCGCCGAGAAGGTCGTCGACAAGGCCAAGAAGGCGGCCAACACGGTCGTCATGGGCGACGGCCCGATGCAGGCGCTCGAGGGCGCCCTGGTCAAGGAACCGCTCCTGGCCAACGAGCCCATCACGGCGCGCAAGGTCATCCGCGCCGGCCAGACCGGATACATGGCGGTCGTCCTGCAGCCGGGGATGCGCGCCGTCGCGATCCCCGTCACCGCGGAGACCGGGGCCGGCGGCTTCATCCTGCCGGGCGACCGGGTCGACGTGCTTCAGGCCCACCAGGCCGACGGCGATAAGAAGGGCATCACCACCGAGCTCCTGATGAGCAACCTTCGCGTCCTGGCCATCGACCAGACCACCGAGGCGCCCGCGGACTCCAAGTCCACGATCGGCGCCGTGGCCACCCTGGAGGTGCCGGCCGCCGATACCGAAGTCCTCGCCCGCGGCAAGGCCCAGGGCGAAATGATCCTGGCGCTGCGCTCTTACGCCGACGTCGGCGGCCCGTCCGGGCGCGGCGGCCCTGGCGCGCGATCGGAGGACACGGTCCGAATTGTCCGGGCCGGCGCAACAACCGAGGTGTCGGTGCCATGATCCGCAGGTTCGTTCTTTCCCTGGGGCTGGCCGCCGCGCTCGCGGCCGGTCAGGCCCCCGCCTTCGCCCAGTCCGCGGCGCACGCCCAGGGCTCGGCCATCGCGACGGAGGCCATGTCGGCCTCCTCGGTGGTGCGCGTCGACCTCACCGGCGGCGGCGCCTCCCAGGCGCTGACCCTGCCGAGGGGCAAGTCCGCCACCGTCGAACTGCCGGTGGACGCGCGCGACGTACTGGTCACCAACCCCGCGGTCGCCGACGCCATCCTTCGCTCGCCGCGCCGGATCTACGTCATGGGCCTCCATTCGGGCCAGACCGACGCGGTGTTCTTCGACGCCGCCGGCCGCCGGATCCTGTCCCTCGACATCCGCGTCGACCAGGACACCAGCGCGCTGGCCCAGACCATCAACCGGGTGATCCCCGGCGCCCGCGTCCGCGTCGACGCCATGAACGACAGCGTCATCCTCACCGGCCAGGTGATGAGCGCCACCGACGCCGACCGCGCCGTCCAGGTCGCCCGGGCCAGCGTCGGCAAGCCCGAGCAAGTGCTCAACATGCTGAACATCGCCGGCAAGGACCAGGTGATGCTGAAGGTGCGCGTCGTCGAGATGCAGCGCGCCGTGATCAAGCAGCTCGGCTTCGACACCAACGCCGTGATCGGCCAGATCGGCGAGACCCAGTACATCATCAACCGCAACGCCACCTTCGGCGTGAACGGCTCGCTGCTCGGCGGGCTGGTCGGCGGCCAGAGCCTCGACACCACCAAGGGCCCGATCATGTTTCGGCCTTGCGGCTATCCGGCGCCCAACGACTCCGAGAAGTGCGAATTCATCGCCCGTGACGGCTCGGCCGCGGTCAACGCCGACACCGCCGCCGTCAAGTCCGGCCTGGCCGGCGACCCCGGCTTGAATTCCTCCTCCAACATGTTGAAGGCCTTCGAGCGGGTGGGCCTTGTCCGCACGCTGGCCGAGCCGAACCTGACCGCGGTGTCCGGCGAATCCGCCAAGTTCCTCGCGGGCGGCGAGTTCCCGGTCCCCACCGGCCAGGACAACACCGGCCGTGTCAGCGTCGAGTTCAAGCCCTTCGGCGTCGGTCTCGGCTTCACGCCGGTGGTGATGTCCGGCGGCCGGATCTCGCTGAAGATCTCCACCGAGGTGTCGGAACTGTCGCCGCAGGGCGCTTTCACCATCAGCAACGGAACCGGCGCCGCGGGCCTCACCGTGCCGGCCCTCAACGTGCGCCGGGCCGAGACCACGGTCGAAATGCCCTCGGGCGGCGGGATGATGATCGCGGGCCTCCTGCGCGAACAGACCCGCCAGAACCTGGACTCCCTGCCGGGCCTGATGAACCTGCCCGTGCTGGGGACCCTGTTCCGCAGCCGCGACTACCTCGAGGGCGAGACGGAGCTCGTCGTGCTGGTCACGCCCTACATCGTCCAGCCCGTCAATCCGAACACGCTTCAAACCCCGGCCGACGGGTTCAAGGTCGCCAACGACGCGGAGACGCTCCTGATGGGCCGTCTGAACCACGCCTACAAGACCAAGACCAAGCCGGAAGCCGCCGGCGCGCCCACCTACAAGGGCCCGTACGGCTACGTGATCGAGTGAGCGCCGCCATGACCTCCACATCTCTCCGCAGCCTCCTGGTTCTCGGCATGACCGGCGTGCTGGCCGCCTGCGCGGGCGCCGCGCCGGAGGCGGTCAAGGATCCGCGCCTGCCCACCGAACAGTTCCAGGCCAAGGTGACCTCCGCCCCGCAAGAGCTGCGCCTGGCGGTGCACGCCCAGGGCGTCTCGGTTCGCCAGGCCGACGCGCTGTCGCAGTTCGTCGCCGACTGGCGCGACGACGAGGGCGGCATGATCGGCATCCAGGCGCCGAGCACCGGAGTCGACCCGTCCGCCGCCTTCCGCATGAGCGAGAGCGCGCGCACCTATCTTGTCTCGAAGGGCGTCCCCGCCGACCAGATCGAGGTCGTGGGCTACGATCCGGGCGCCGACACCGCGCCGCCGCTCTTGGTGGGATACCTCCGCTACAAGGCCGACATCCCCAAGTGCGGCACGAAATGGACCAGCATCACCCATTCGTTCGCGAACAAGCCGTCGCCCAACTTCGGCTGCGCAGTGACGGCGAACGCGGCCGCCCAGATCGCCGATCCCGGCGACCTGATGGGCCCGCGCACCATGACGCCCCAGGACGCCACCCGCCGCCAGGAGGTGCTGGATAAGTACCGCAAGGGCGAGATCACCTCCTCCGCGAAGGACGACAACGCCAGCGGCGCCGTGTCCGACGCGCTCAAATAGTCGAGGGCAAGAATCATGAAGCCGCAGCCCGACCCCTACGACCTGTCCTTCGACGCCGACGACGACTTCGTCGCCCCGAAGGCTGAGGATCAGCCGGAACCGCCGCTCCCCGCCTTCGGCGAACCGTCCGCGTCGGCGTTCGGGGAGGCGGCCGAGCCTGCCCGCATTGAGAACGACCCCTTCGCCGATCTCCCCGATCCGGAGCCCCGCGGCGGGGCGCAGATGGCGCTCGCCGACACCCTGGGCGACACCGCCGTCATGCGCGCCAATCCGGTGCACGACATGATCGCCGTCGCCGAGCACGCGCTGGGCGACCTGCCGATCCCGCGGATCACGGTCCACGCCTTCTACGTCACCCCCGACACCGCCGAGCTCATCGAGCGCGCGGCCGGCGACCGGCGCATGGAGCGCGCCGCCAGCACGATCCGCGAGGGCGGGCTGAGGGCGGCCGTGGAGGCCTACCAGAATCAGGCCACCCCCTCCCTGGTGATGGTCGAGAGCCTCGATCCGCCCGCGGAGCTGCTCGCCGGGCTCGACGCCCTGGCCGAGGTCTGCGATCCGGGCACCAAGGTGGTGGTCATCGGCGCGGCCAACGACATCGCCCTCTACCGCGAGCTGATCCGCCGCGGCGTCAGCGACTACCTGGTGCCGCCGTTCGACACCCTGGCCGTGGTGCGCGCCATCGGCGCCCTCTACGCCGACCCCTCCGCGCCCTTTGTCGGCCGCCAGATCGCCTTCTGCGGCGCCAAGGGCGGCGCGGGCGTCTCCACCATCGCCCACAACGTGGCCCACTCCATCGCCGAGCGCCTGCACACCGGCGCGGTGCTGGTGGACTTCGACCTGCCGTTCGGCACCGCCGGCCTCGACTTCAACCAGGACCCGCTGCAGGGCATCGCCGACGCGCTCAGCCAGCCCGACCGCCTCGACCCGGTGCTGATGGAACGGATGATGGCCCGCTGCACCGAGCGGCTGTCGCTGTTCGCCGCCCCGGCCACCCTGGACCAGGACTACGACATCGGCCCGGACGCCTTCGAGGAGGTGACCCAGAAGATCCGCGGCTCCGCCCCGTTCGTGGTCCTCGACCTGCCGCACATCTGGACCAGCTGGAAGCGCAAGATCCTCACCTCGTCCGACGACCTGGTGATCGTCGCGACGCCGGACCTGGCCTCGCTGCGCAACGCCAAGAACATCATCGACCTGGTGCGCCGCGCCAGGCCGAACGACACGCCGCCGCGCCTGGTGCTCAACCAGGTCGGCGTCCCCGGCCGCCCGGAAATCCCGGTGAAGGACTTCGGCTCGGCCCTGGGCGTCACGCCGTCGGCCGTCCTGGCCTTCGAGCCCAAGCTGTTCGGCCAGGCCGCCAACAACGGCCAGATGATCGCCGAGCTCGGGCCCAAGTCGAAGGCCGCCGAAGGCCTCGACCAACTCGCCCAGGAAATCGCCCGGCGCGAGCCGCCGGCCCAGGCCCGCACCTCGTTCCTCGCCAGCCTGCTCAAGCGGAAGTAAGCCTCGATGTTCGGCAAGCGCCCAGGAGACGCCGCAGCGCAAAAGGGGAGCGTCGCCCCGCCGCCCGCGCCGCCCGGCGGGCCGGCCATCGCCACGCGTCCGCAACGCGTCGAGGCGCCGCCGCCGGAGGCTCCCAGGGCCGCCGCCCCGGCCGCCGCCCCGGCCGCGTCCGGCGGCGCGCCCCGCTCCACCTTCGCCTTCGAGCAGCTCCAGGCCGCCCAGGGCGGACAGCAGGCGGAGCAGGTGGTCCGCGAGCAGTCCGACTTCTACCACGCCACGAAGTCGACGATCTTCAACGCGCTGCTCAACACCATCGACCTGTCGCAGCTCGCCCAGCTCGACACCAAGGCCGCCTCCGAGGAGATCCGCGACATCGTCGCCGAGCTGGTGGCGATCAAGAACGTCACCATGTCGGTCGCCGAGCAGACCAGCCTGGTGCAGGACATCATCAACGACGTCCTGGGCTACGGGCCGCTGGAGCCCCTGCTGGCGCGCGACGACATCGCCGACATCATGGTCAACGGCGCCCAGCGGGTGTTCATCGAAGTCGGCGGCAAGGTGCAGCTCACCAACGTCCGCTTCCGCGACAACATGCAGTTGATGAACATCTGCCAGCGGATCGTCAGCCAGGTGGGCCGGCGCGTCGACGAAAGCTCGCCGATCTGCGACGCGCGCCTGCCGGACGGCTCGCGGGTGAACGTCATCGCGCCGCCGCTGGCGCTGGACGGTCCGACCCTCACCATCCGGAAGTTCAAGAAAGACAAGCTGACCATGAAGAACCTGGTGGAGTACGCCTCCATCAGTCCCGAGGGCGCACGCGTCCTCGGCGTGATCGGCGCCTGCCGCTGCAACACCTTGATCTCCGGCGGCACGGGTTCGGGCAAGACCACCTTGCTCAATACCCTCACCGCCTTCATCGACCCCACCGAGCGGGTGGTGACCTGCGAGGACGCCGCCGAACTGCAGCTCCAGCAGCCCCATGTGGTCCGCCTGGAGACCCGGCCCCCGAACCTCGAGGGCCAGGGCCTGATCAGCATGCGCGACCTGGTCAAGAACTGCCTGCGGATGCGTCCGGAACGGATCATCGTCGGCGAAGTCCGCGGCCCGGAGGCCTTCGAC